>ERZ780150.323-NODE-323-length-44747-cov-7.548845_pt1 | contig 44747 bp, 31 predicted proteins | sample MGYA00511019_ERZ780150 | MGnify/ENA primary metagenome ERZ780150 (study PRJEB29588, sample SAMEA2151633) | human gut metagenome | biome: human gut; feature: human-associated habitat; material: faeces | place: Denmark | collected 2008/2010 ...
ACACGGTATGCCATATGGTTGTCTCCTTTCTGATATGTTGAAAATATCGTACTTTCTCTAGTAGATATGGGGATTGCTCCCCATATCCCTACACAAAACCGTACGTGCGCTATTAACGCATACGGCTTTTCACCTTACATTCATACTACCTGTAAAACAGGCTTACCTTGATACTTGGTTCTAATAATGGGAAGGTCCTAAGCAGCCCTTCATTGAATGTTTTCCATGTGTAACTGCGTCTCTGGCTTCTGCGGTTTAACCACTTAAACAACAGTTTCTTTGTTATACACAGGAATGTCTTGACTTCTCTTATATTGTCTGTTACAGCATAGTATTGATAATGTCCCCGCAGTTTTGCATTGATAGTTTTGAATATCCATTCCAACGGCAATGTCCTGTGCTTCATTATCCATTCTTTCATTGCTTTTATTTTACTGCGCAGCTTTTTCTTACTTGTTTTCACTCTGCAACGGAAAAACTGCTTCTTTCCGTCCATTCCGCAATAAAACGTAAAACCCAGGAAGTCAAAGGTATCTGGTTTTCCCTCTCCTCTTCTTTCCCTGTTCTGCCTGGCAAACCTCCCAAACTCCAATACTTTTGTCTTTTCTTCCGCAACTTCGAGTCCATACTTTGCAAAGCGTTCTTCTAATTTCTTCCGAAATACTTTTGCTTCGTATCCACTCTGAAAGCAACAGACAAAATCATCAGCATAACGTATTAAGTAACATTCTCCGCTACACTGTCGCTTTACAATCACATCAAACCAGTTATCCAGTACATAGTGCAGATAAATATTTGCAAGTATCGGACTGGCTCCGTTTCCCTGTGGTGTTCCACGTTCACTGTCTATATACTTTCCATTTTCCATAATACCCGCTTTCAGGAATTTCTCTATAAGTTCAAGAAATCTCTTATCTGCTATATCATGTTTCAACATCTTCATCAGCCACCCATGGTCTACGTTATCAAAGAATCCCCTGATATCCGCTTCTACCACATAATTCGTTTTACGATACTGAACCATTTCTATGATTTCCCTTACTGCCTGATGGCAGTTTCTGTTTGGTCTGAACCCAAAACTTTCATTATAGAATTTCGGCTCATAAATCTGCTCCAGTATCTGTGCGATTGCACTTTCCACCAACTTATCCTCATAACAGGATATGCCTAGTGGCCTCATTCTGCCTTTTGCTTCCTTGGGAATATAAACTCTTCTTGTGGGATTTGGATGGTAACTGCCATCTTTCATTCTCTTTACAAGATTCTCAAGGTTTTCCTCTAGGTTCCGTTCGTATTCCTCTTTTGTCACTTTATCAATTCCGCTTGCCTTATTCTTATCCATAGTTTTATGGATTGCTTTAAGGCTGTTTACCTTGATATAGGACGCAAGGTTCTGCACCTTCCTATCGGTTACATTAGCTTTCGCAATGTTGTATTGTATTCCAAGCAATTCATTCACCATGATATCAGCTCTCCTTTGTCTGCATGATTCAGTTTTACTTGAAGCTATAAAGTGTACGCCCCTTCCCTCCACTGTGATTAATAGTTTCTTTAGTACTATGAACGTATCGGACTTCCTGTTATCCATTTGAATTTCTATCGCATTTCTTTGGTTTGATTTTCATACCTCTAAGGAGGAGATAACAGGATCTCAGCTGTTCTGTATTGTATATTTATCATCAGCCTCGCCAAGCTCTCAGACTGGGGGACGTTTCTGCTCCCTTGCCATAGCGGTTACAGAAATATTGTCTGCTATGAATATAAACATATCGACCATTTCCAACCTCATAATTATTTCCCAGCTCAATCACTTCACTTTCGTTTCGGCTCTGTTGCTCCCTGTCCTACGCTTAAGCTTAATGTTACCATTTCAGTTCCAAGGACTCGGTACAGGCGGTTGGCTAGACCTTACCCGATAGGATTTTCCTATTGTATGATTATCAGCTTACCAAAGCTTACAGAATTTCTTCCGCTCGCACCTAATTATATATTATACAAATTTTTATATGAATTAAGTTTTATATTAACTCATGTCCTCTCAGTTAATATTTGTCTAACAGCAAAATAATCTATCTCTTTCTGATTAAGTTCCTTCGTATAAATCAAATATTTCAGAATTGTATTACTATATCCATCCGGCAAGTCTATATATTTTTTTATTTCATTTTTAAAAGATTTTTTCCATTTTTCTATACTTGTCTTTTTATATTTTTCATTTTCAACATCTGATTTTTCTATCATTGGCTGAAGAATATCAAATAGATTCTTCGTTCCCGAGAGATTAAGTAAAGTTTCACAAAAGAATTCAAGGTCTCTTCCCTTCTGCAAACGATTTATAACATATCTCATGCAACATCGGATTTCTTCTTTTTTATAGGAAACAGTATCAATGCTGTCAATTATACTCATCATTTTATCCATATCCATCGTTTTTTCAACAATATATTGTGTCATTAATTCCTGTATAACTGCACCTTTAAGTTTTCTCAATGAACCATATTCTGCTATCGGTATCTTCTTTTCATACCTGTTAGAAAACGCATCAATATGTGTTAACACTGCTTCTAACCAGTTATTCTGCATAACTACCGCAATACCGGTTCCTAATTTAGACATTTCCCTTACCTGTTCTTCGTTTAGACCTACTGCATTTCCCACAGCTTCACAATCACCCTTTTCTGGCAAACGCATTAAAATCTTAGTATTTGTATTCTTTATTGCCGCAATATCAACCGCTGTTGGGGACTGGTCTACTATAATAAATCCCTCGCCATATGTTCTCATCTCTGCTATGCTATTGCAGATCATCTCAACAGATTTACCTACTACATTGCTTCCAGCTACTCCCGCTGTAGTTCGTTTCAAAAGATTATGTGCCTCCTCCAGTACAGTGATATGCCTTAAGCCAGAATTGGCCTGATTTGCATTTGCCATTCTGTACTCAGATAATTTCAGCACAAGAATACCCATTATTAATGATTTCGTTTCAGATGAGCCAACCCGGCTTAAATCTACTATAGTATTTTGGTCAAACATTACATCATCAGGAATATCATAATTATCGCAGAAAATTTGACCGGATATACCATTCGTCAAAGATGTTACTCTGGTTACCAAGGCTCCGATATAATCTCCCTTTGTATCAGAGGAATATCCTGAATTATTAATTATGTTCGGAAGTGTTTTCATTAAATCATTAAATGTGGGATATACTGGTTCCCCCTCTTTTATATATACTGAATTAAGCAAATCCCATCCTTTATCAATATATATTCTTTCGACCGCATCTTTTAATATGGCAGGCATCGCTGCATACATCTCCCAACAGGCATTAAATATCTCAATCAAGCGGTCTAAATGTTCCAAAATATGTATATTCTTATCAAATCTAAATGGATTTAATTTTAGCATCTGACCAATCAATGGATTTGTAGTAAATATATTAATTCCATCAACTCCACCGAATGCCTCTTTATATTCCCCTTTTGCAGGTTCTATTACTAAAAATGGTATATCATTTTGAAGAAATTTTTCCAACAGACCGTATGTTGTATTAGATTTACCTGAACCTGTTGAACCTGTAATAAAGCAATGCGAAGTAAAACTATTCAAATCCAGATTTACAATACTGTCTTCCGTATTTCCCATATGATAGACTTTTCCAAGTTGTATTTTTTTCTGATTTGGTCTTTCATTCTGGATAAATACATTTCTTCCAAACTCAGCAATGCTGCTTACCGTTAATCCGGTTACTGATTTATGTGGTAAACCCATAAGTAATGGTAATTCTTTGCCACTGATAAAATTACCCGGTGTTACATATTGCATTTCATATCCCATTTCAGGTGCAATCTCAATAATCGGATGCTGTCCATATTGAATATATTCCAACACACGTTCTGTATTTTCAGGAGTTTTTATTCCCCATACATTAACAAAAGAATTCTCAACATCTGTTTCATCTCCAAGCATTAATGCCTTATAGCTATTAGCAGCCACCACTGATGTCTGAATATCGTCTGCCACAAAATACCCGGCACATTCCCATACTCCAAATGCCTCGCAGGCCTTTATTCTTTTTAATTGTTCATCAATTTTGTCCAACAGAACAGCAACTGATTTATTTTGATGTTCAACCGTTAATGTCCTGGAATTTCCCTTTGTCTCTGTGTCAGACTGATTTGTTCCTGAACCAGTCGTATCAGCAGTTCCCTCTGTAACTGACTTTGACCATGAAGATCCAGAAGAATAACCGTTTGTTGTACTGCTCGTTGTACCTGAATTCACACTAAACCCGCCGCCACCGGCACTGCTTCCACTGTTTACTCCATGTGTACGTGAAAAACTTGTACCTGAATTTCTTCCCGTCGTATTAGAAATACTGTTATTTACAGAATGCGAAAAATTTTCAAACATACCATTGGTAACTGCTTTGCTATAATTTTCCCCATAAGCTAATGATGTTTTAATAAATGGAGATAAAGAGGAATATAATTCTTCAAATCCCCTTTTCCTCATTTCCAGATCTTCTTTATTAACCGGCTTTGCAATAAATACGGCCGTAAATTTTCTTCCTTGCATCGTATCAATAAACTTCTCCATTCCCTGAACAAATTTATCTTTATCTTCATCTCTCATAGAGGGAATTACTGTTACACAGGAAACATTGCGAGATGTATTATAATTATCTGTTTTTGAAATAGCTCTCATCACATCTGCTATCTCTCCATTTTTCATACTCCTAAGAGTACTTCCCGGAAAATTTCCGATAAAACTCTTTTCAAGAATTTTACTTGCTGTAGCTGCGTTGTCTACCGAACGTATACCAATATAAAATGTTGCTTCTTTTCCTGTTCCATTAATTATAAGCAATGCTGAACTTTCAACATTCTGTAAAGCACTGTATACACTTATCAATTTATCATTGATATTTTCTGTTTTATCATAAACCAATTTAATAATCTGAAATAATCTTATTACATTAGTAGATTTTTCATATTCATCTAAAGGCACGATCTGCTGATCTGATATATTAATTAAATAATTCTTATTTATAAATTTATCTGCTGTTATTAACCCGTTATTTAATAATTGTAGCTGTCTTTGTTCCTGTACTGAAATCACTGCCATATTGTCCATATTTTTATCCTCTTCAAAAAAATAGCCAGGAATATGTATTTAACACATCCCTGGCAAACACTTCTTTTATTTTGCTCCGTAAGCAGTTCTGTATGTTGCACCTAACTTCTGAAGCTTTGCAATTCTGTCATCTTTATCCGGATGACTGCTTGCCAAGTTAGCAAAAAGACCTTTTGCCTGAGATCCACTGATTGAATCTAAAAGGATGCACAAATCATTTCCATATCCAAGATTAAATGAAAATTCATCTGCTTCATATTCATTGGATCTGCTTGCTTTCATAACAAGAAGCACTCCAATTTTTGTCCATACCCATGTAAGACCTGCTACAATTGCTGTAATCATAAGATGATAAATTGTATTAACAATTGCTGCAACAGCACCTTCTGCTCCACCTATAAACATTGTACAAAGTCCTAAAATAAGATGCGCACAATCAATTACTAATCTAATACCTAATATAAATGCCGAAACAATAAGATTACCTACAGATATAACAAGAATTAAATCTGTATCCTTATGTGCAAGATGACCAAACTCATGTCCAAGTGTAGCCTTAATCTGACTCTCAGGCATATGTAACATTCCCTCTGTAATACAGATAGTCTTTCTTCCAGTTGCGAATGCATTTGGATCCTCATCTGTATTCATATATAACTGAACATCGTCAGGAATAGATGGGTCAAGTTTTTTTGCTTTGTCATAAACTTCTCTGAAAATCGGCTCAAGAAAATTAATCTGTTCCGGTCTCTTAATTTTCTTACATCCAGTCTGAAGTCTTAAAATTCCCTCTCCTATAGGTGAAAGAGCAATGACTAACGAAATGGCATATAACACTATTCCAAGTAACAGAGCCTGCCAGAATGGCATCGAACCACCGCCCAACAACAAACTGACAATTTCCGCGATAACAAAAATATTCAATACCAAGTATATTAGTACTGGGATGTTGGATTTTCTTGTCATACGCTTAATAAAATCTACAAGATACATTCCTAAACCCTCCTTTTTTGTTGATGTTAATGTATTAAATTTTCACTTTATTACATTAACTAACCTTATCAAAATTATAGCACCCCTTTATTAAATATTCAATAAATTCTTAGTATTTTCAGGGATTTCGCTTTTAATTTTTTATTCCTGCATTTTTATAAAAAATTCGTTTCGGGTCTTCGACACTTGCAAGAAATAAAAATTACTATAAAATGCTGAACCGTATGAATGTTGTTAATATTGAAGACATGTGCTATATGTCAGCCTACACCAGTTCAGAGATCTGTACTTCACTAAATGCAGTTACCGGCCTTGGATTAGACAAAAAATCTTACCAGCCAAAAGAATTAAATAAAAAAATCAAAAAAATTTTAAAGTAGTGTTTCCATACAACATTCTTTTAAACATAAAAAGTGGCATAACCCCAGCAAAATCAAGGGATTCTGCCACTTTATTTTTATTTAACTGTCGAAGATGGGATTATAGTATTTTGGCAATATAATTGTCAATGTTTCAAAGCTTAGTTCCACTCAAATTTTTTATTTACCACAACCCTCAATTCAAATTAATATTGCCAAGCTGATTTTTCCAATCGCCTCCCAAACTGCTATTTTTCTTCTTATTCTTATTTTTATTGTTATTATTCTTTTTCACAAAGCCCTTGCCCTGATTTTTTGGTTTCTGTGAATTAGTGGTTTTTGTGTTATTTGAGCTGGTAATTTTATTCGGTATATCGTACGGAAGTCCCACATTCGGAGATGTAAGAGCAGGCAGTGTCCGAAGAATTTCCATATCCTTACGATCCTCAGGTATCACCCCTGTCCTCTTCTTAGAAATCGACCAATGATTCTTTCCAAACCATTTAAATCCTTCTTTCATCTTTCCATCTTTCTGTTCCAGAGTTCTCGGATATGTAATCTGCATATCTTTTGGAACACTGTTGAGTCCGGCAATCTTATAGAATTCTTCTTTTACATATTCACTGAATTCTGCCTGTTCGTAAGTAATACCATCAAACGGAATTTCTTCAACTGAATATTCCAGACTTCCCCCTGTCAGATTTATTTTTCTTTCCTGCACCTGATTAACAACGCAGCTGATACTGCCTAATCCCAAAGGTTTTCCTGCGCCAAGTTTTAATCCCAGTTCTTCCGAACCACTATTCAAAATCCAGATCAGTTGTCTTAACTGTTTTTCTGAAATAGATTCAAAATACAGTTTTCCTCTGAACTCTACGTCTTTTTTCAACGGTCTTACTGTTTTATTCAGTCGTGTAGCTTCCGCTTCTTCCAGGTGTACCTGTGGGTGGTGCCAGTAATATTTTCTTCCTCTTAATTCTCCATCTTTGATCTGTATCTTTCCATTGACTACGTAATAGTCATATGTCCAGAAAGTAGCATTTTTCGGTTTCTTCAGATAGAAATCCACGTTTCCCAGTTTCGGTCCTCCCAGTGTCTGGAGTGTAACTTTATTTTTCAGATAATATTCTCTATACTCCTCCGGTTTCTTTTCTTCTGTTACATATAAATCAGTAAAACGTATTTTTGAACTTTTGGATGTTTCATTATTTTTTCCAATATGACCAAATAAATCACATGCCGGGCAGAAATTATTTTTGCATGGTGCAAATTCTCCTGCCAGTTTTCCTATCGTATTATTGTAAACTTCTTTTGAATATGTTGCCGGAGCAAGATATACTGTCTGTCCATCCAAAACAGAATAATTTACAGGAAAATACGGCATATTTCCTTTCAAAAATTCCTGCAGATCATCTGCATATTCCTTATATGCACCCATATTATCAACTGAAACAGCCGGCTGATCCATATAAGATCTGACAATTGTCATCAGTTTACTTTCTACTTCCTCTCTGGTGAAAGAAATTCCTCTTATTTCATTTTTTGCAACCAGCACATGATACCTTGCTTTTTTTACTCCCATTCCCCATTTCAGAAGATAGCCCTTTTGTGCATATTTTCCCGGACTTGTTTTTTCAACAATTTTATTCTTGTCTCCATTTGTATCCTCAAAGTAAACTTCTGAACCATTTCGGTACTGCTTAAATTCTGTAGACTCTGAAATCTTTTTAATGACTTCTCCAATTCTAAAAGAATCAGCCTCATACAGAACCAGTTTTTCATTTTTTCTGTACAGTAACGCTGGTTTAAATCTTTCCGCCGATCTCTTTACCGGATGTTCCTCTTCATTCAACAATCCCATACAGGAATCTGTCAATGTCTCGTAGGCATTTCGCACTACGCCTCGCATCTCACTGCCCGGAATCACCGGAAGATGGTATTCATTTTCGTATAGTTTCTTAGAATCCAGATTCGTGTAGGAAAAGAAATCATAAGACTTGTGATCCGTCACTGTTTCAGACTCTTTAAAAGCCTTGTCAGAGCTGGAATTTGGTATAAACAGTGGTGTTTTGGTTGTGATCGTATATTCGATCACACCGGTGTGTTTATCTGTATCTGTATAGGCTTCTGCCTTTTTCTGTGGAAAGCTGATAAAGTTATATGGGTTCAGGAATACGGATTTATCTTCTGCCATGGTCATTTCACCTCTTTCAGTCTGTAATTATCAATTCGCATAAGGTCATTCTCATCATAAGTGATGTAGTTTACCACTTCTACTTTTCCCTTATCCCAATCAAAAATCCGCTCTGTATAGCAGTCTTCATGCGGCACTGTCCCGTCACTGATTCTGGTTTCCATTTCTCCTCTTCTGGTCTTCACATAACGGTACTCTTCTGTCTCGTTGAATAAATGCAGTTCCAGAAGGTTTTTTGCAAGGCTTTCTTCTGACAGTTCCTGCAGATTATATTTCTTATATTCAACTCTGTCTGTATAAAGGGCATACATGATTCCCTGTTGCGGTGCATTTAAAAGATTCATCACTGTTTCCCTCCACTTCTGGCAAGAGATCTGAATGCGTTTCGGATGTATTCCTCTTCTCTGCCCTGTTCTCCATCAATCAGTATCGGACCATTTGGTGAAAAAACGCCTCTTCCGATCGCAGTCTGTCCACCTACTGCCAGGAAGCCATTCTGCAGATCTCTTAATGCAAGCAGCAGAATTCCTATGATCCATTCCTCATCTTTATGCTCTTCATTCTTTCGAACGATAATATTCAGGTTTATATCTCCATCCACACAGGTACGCTCTTTGTAGAGTGCTCCATCTCTCGCAGCTGATTCGAAACGGCTGATTCCGGTTCTTGCCATCGTCAGGAATCCTGCATTGTGAATTTCAGATTCACTGATAATGATATTCGATGTGCAGGCCTGTGTTTTGTCCACATAACCAAAAGCTGTGTCTATGATTTTCCCCACAGATACCGGAATTTCCACTCCGTTTTCCTCAAGTTCCCTGAGAATTCTTTCGATTCTGTGTCTGATTGCACCTGCCATACTGCTGCCAGGTATCACAGGCATTTTATGATCTGTCAGATGAACAAAATCCGGTTCATCTTTCTTAGCTGCATACTGACGGATGCTGATGCCGCCTTTTAAGCGAAGCGGTACTGTGATATGAACCATTTTTCTCTCTGTATTTCTCTTAAGCCATGTATCCTTTTCATCCGGAGCTTCTGTCCATGCGCTCTCTTCGTAGGCATCTGCATAGTCCAGATAATTCTCTTTTCCAAAAGTCTTCACTGCCAGAGAAAGAATCTCAAATTCTCCGAATCCTCTTGTTTTCTTACTTCCAAGACGGATCTCTCCGCTCTGGATTCCCTGAAATACAGAAGCAAGTTCCTGTTCCCATTCCTCCTCTTCCTGCGCGTCATTCTCTCTTACTGCAAGTTCCAGATAGAAATGACCTTCTGCATTTCCCTCCAGAATTTCCATATCATATTTGCTGCCTGTTTTTGCGACTTTATTTTCATCCAGTGCCACGCCATCTCTGATTCCGATCGTAAACTCCTTATCCAGTGTCAGATCTGAAATAAAAAGAGAACTCATTTTCCCTGTATCTTCTCTGTCCGTATATCCCAGCATACAAGGTGCGTTTTTCTCTTTTTCCAGATAAGCACGCATACTTCCTGCAAGGGAACTTCCCGGAACAAACGGTGTACCGTCACAATCTTTCAGTATATCTGAATCTGTCCATTCATCCTCTCCTGATGAAATGCTCAAAGGAGATGTAAAACGGATCCTGACAAAAAATACTTTTCTCTTTAATATTCCATTCATGATCAGTGTTCTCCTTCCTTAGCTGCAATTTTTACAAAATATTTCAGTTCTGCGAGGTAAGCTTTGTATACGTCTTTATATGGATCTTTGCAAAGAACCTCTGACATTTTTTCATATAGCTTATCTTCATTCTCAGGTGTTTCAGATACCAGACGGTAATACTGCTGCATTTCTTTAATCGCTTCTTTTTTTACATCTTCCGGATTGATCAGATTAATCAACATATTGCACAGATCATTCTTTTCTTCTTTTTCTATTTCTTCTGCCTGATCTTTCATTTTTTCATAAGTCTCTTCGCCCTTGAAAATAATCCTGAGTTTTGCAACAGCAGCATTCAGACCTTCCACATTCTTCTTATATTCTGCTTTCTTTGTTTCCAGTTTCTCACGGACTTTTTCCTGCATTCTGCGGTCAAATTCTGCTTCCAGAAGTTTCTGTATCACAGCATAGTCAAGAGATTTCTCTGCACTGTCTGTTTCACTGACAGTTTCCGGTTTTCTGACTGTAACATTAAGGGACTCTGGCAGTTCCTCTGCCAGCAGTTCGCCGAATCCTTCACTCACGCGTTCTCCGGCAAATGCCCCGTTCAGAGTTCCGATATCGATTCCTTTCTCTGAATGGATCAGGAATGTACTTCCCTTTCCAAGCGCATGAAAGACTGGTTTTCTCTGCTTCCAGGTAACATTGAACCCACCAATTGTCTCGAATTTCAAGAATGGATGACTCAGTATCAGATCCTTTGCCCCTGTCATCTCCCTGAGTGTTTTCTCCAGAACACGTACATCTGTGGTCAGCATTCCCATCTCATTGTAGAGAAGCACATCTGAGGCAAGTGTCACAATGGCATCTGTACAGGTCTTACTTACAGTTTTAAGCGGTTCTGCGCAGACAAGTTCAAATTCTACAGCCCCGAATTCACTGGATTTGCCATAGCCCATTCGAATCTCGCCACACTCTGCTATTCTTTCCATGATCTGCTCCGCCTGAGCCCTGTCTGCAATGATATATCCGCAGAAACTCTGTCCCCCAGAAATTGACGCAAGCTGATAAAAGGTTGATTTGTCCAGGCCTGTTGCATGTCCTGTAGATTTGTCTGCAGGTCTCTGATGATGATAGCTGATCTGTGTGCTGACATCCAGAATCGTTCCATTCTCCTCTATATAGGGAATATTGGCTGGTGTCATCTGCTTTCCTTCGATTTCTTTCGGAGATTTCAGCAGAAGCATATCTTTGATACACATGGTGCCATCTTTTTCAAATGACTGGTCCTTCACTTTCTGGAGGGAAATTCTGGCAGGAACCGTTCTTTTGCCTTTGTATACCGGATATGCGTTGGAAACGATCAGCTCTTCTCCCTGACCGGTCAGTTTCTGATAACCGTCATCCTTCAGTGCTTCCGCAATCAGTCCCAGCACTTTGCTTCCTGCAATATAGTCCTGTGTAGCTGCCTGATTTCCCTGAGGGGATTTACAGATCATTGGAGATTTCAGGGTGATTTTGTAAGTAATCTTATTTCTGTCTGAGAGCTGTCCTTTGTCAAATAATACATGCGGCTGCTTTCTCTCACCTGCTGTATCTGACAGTTTCATCCGGACAAGACCAAGACCTCTGGTTCTGGACATTCCCATATGTTTTACCAGAGATACAGCCTGTCCCAGGATTTCCGGCCTGAAAGCTTTTTCGGAATCTCCTTTGGAAACCTTTGACTTCCAGTTACAGTCTGCCTCAAAAGTCAATCCTTTACGCACGACACGTATCGTTCTTAAGGAGTTCTTATCTGCCACTCCGGTTCTAAGGTCAACTGCTGTCTGTGTCCTTGTTGCAGTGTACTGATCCAGAACATTCTGCTGACTCTTTAACTCCGTAAACGGTGTTTTTTGCAGTGCTTCTGTGACCTCTTCATAATCTGAAATGTATGCATTTGAAAGTGAAAACGCTGAATTCCGGTTTCCTTCCTTTCCAAATACTTCCTCGTATTCCTGCCGGGAAATCAGTCCGAATTCCAGCATTTCAAGACCTGCCTCACGGATGCATCCCCTGATTCTCTTGGCCGGAATATAAGGAATGCCATTCTCATCATAAGTAACATCTGTATCTACAATACTGTTATAAGTCTCTCCTGAACAGGTACAGAGATCACTCAGCAACTTTATCTGTATTTTCATCTGTCATTTCCTCCTCATCCGGAATAAGCCAATCCATGATTTCCAGTGCATCATACCAGATTCCATACTGTTCTACAGAATCGCCGAACTCGCTGTATCCTCTGGACTTCAGAAAAGATATTTCTTTCTTTATCTCATTCTCACCCATTGGAATCACATTTCGGAGTCCTTTTGCCTTGCTTCTTGGCATTTCTTTGAAGTATTTCTGCCACATATGTAACTGTCCGATATTATATCTGTCGTTCTTTTCGTTCATTTCCTGATCATTCGGGCCTGGCACATAATAAGGTCTGGCAATACACAGTTTTCCATCATTTTGATAATGTCTGTCGCGGTAGCTGTCAAGCCTGGCTGCACTGATATTGGTACAGATCTGGTAATCCAGGAAATTTCCGACTCTGCTGACTGTCTCTTTTTTAGTTTCTGTTCCAGATTTTCTTTCCGATATTACAGTAACTTTATTCTCCTTCCGTTTAGCCCTCTTCTTGGCACTGTCGCAGCAGGCTTCTGCAACCTGATAAGCGTCTGAGAACGGAAAATGACTGTTAAAGAATGCAATTCCTCCGCAGGCACTGAATTCCCCGGAATCTCCGATATGCTTCAGGAAGTATTCCACTGCCGGCAGAGCCAGCTTCGCATTACATACAAATGTAATGTCATCTCCGGCTACGATAATCTCGCGATACAGTTTCTTATCTGTATTTTTTACTTTCGGTGACAGAGAATCCATGTAAGCTCTCATTTTGTCCACTGTCTGGCGGAATGTTCCCGAAATATTCAGTGAGAGTTCTCTCATTGTCCGGACTGCGTCTTCATAGTTTTCTTTTTCTTCCATCTTCATGCGGATGCTGTTTCCCATACTGTTTCCATCAATATGAAAAACTGCAAGGGTACTGCTGTCACCTTTTTCCGTTACCATGTTGTCAAAGATCTTCTCGTCTTCCTGCTCCGGAAAGGCGCCTCTTTTTAATTTTGCTTCTGTGGAAAAATTACCTTCTTTTTCATGGCTGACAACCGGGTATCCGGTGATGGAATCCGCTTCCATAAAAGGCATTGCGCCCACCGGCATATTCAAAGGCATACATGCCTTGATATTGCGCATTTCATCATTAATGGCTTCGTAGTCATGTTTATAGCTGTCCGTTCTGGCTACTACTGCCACCGCCAGATTCAGCGAATAGGTTTTCTCCAGGATATATTTTGCCAGAAATCTGTTAACTTTGCTGCAAACGGAGCCTTTTCTGAACAAAACATATGCATTTCCACCTCCTATAAACATGATCTGCATTTCTATGGCCGGATCTTTCAGAAATGCTTCAGGAGCGTCATTCTTCCAGTCTGTCATGTAGACTTCTCTCTCCTGTGATCCGAGAGTTCGGATGTAGGCCTGCAGACCTTCTGTGATAATCTTCTCCACCAGTGCAGATGCTCCTACGATTTCTTTCGCAGCATTACTTTTAAAGATGTAACTCTGGATTCCTCTGACATCATACATCGCCAGCACTTCCTGATCCTGTAATTCTGGTTTCATACCGTCTGTCCCTCCATTCAGTTTTTCTGGAATTGCTATGATAATATCTACATTATACACAAATTAGCGACACAATTCTACTACCTTGCGTAATTTTAGCAGATTTTATCATCTGCGTATTCTTTCTGTATTTACTGTTTTATGGATAATAACTGCATTGCAAAACATCCTGCCAAAAGAAAGGAAAAGAATGGCAGTATGCTTTGCAATGCGCATACAATTATCTTTCAGAGTTTACGTGAAGGATCACGTTCTCCCTGAAAGCAGGTGTTCTCTGCCGTCTCGGGCGTTTCTGTGCCTCCTCGTAGGCTGCGGTGACCTTCTGGTACCGTTCGTCTTCGAGAATGTGGTATCTCTCAGTGACAATCGGTCTGCTGCCCCTGCGGAAAACAACGGCCCTGTTAACCGGCATATACAGAACATCTTCCAATGGCTCGTTCAGCCTTATGCTGATGTTCTTGGAAGTGGAGATATCCATTCCTCCCATGTATACGTAGGTGTCGCAGTTATTGATGATCGTAACTGCGTCTTCCGGAGAATACATCGCTCTGAGCTGAGACTCGCTCTGGATCAGCATGGTAACAGAAATCTGTGCCTCCCTGAAAATACTGATGTATTCAGGGAAGTTCAGAATTCTTCCGCCGGTGGCAAAGTCGTCACACAGCATATGTACAGGAATCGGCAGTCTTCCCGCCGGACATGTCTGTGCGTATTCAAAAAGCTGTTTAAATGCCTGCGCATAAAACATGTTTACGAAATAGTGGGTTGAGGTGTTTACTGCTGAAGTGGAGATGAACAATGCTGTCTTATTCCCGGCAAATGCCTGAAAATCTATATTCTTTCGGTTCGCTATGGCACAGCGAAGTTCCGGACTGAACATGGCATCGATTGTAACATTCATCGTTTCCATTACGCACAATGCTGTTTTTTCCGGAAGTTCACGGAAAGTTTTCCAACATGAGCACACATAATGCTGTGGATTTTTTTCACAAAGCCATTCGAATTCACTGTCCAGTGTTGTTTCAAAGCCCATTCTACCTGGTTTTATATGGAGTCTGTCATTCAGGTCCAGAACATCCGCAAATGTTCCTTTTTCTTTTTTGATCCACTGGATATAGCCAATCTCAGCTGTCAGCAGGGAAGCAGCTGACATATCCCAGTAAGGGTCTAATTTTGAATCCTTTTTGCGCGGATCCGCACCTATGATAGAATCCGCAAGGAATCTGGCATCTTTGTAGCTTTTTACATACTGCAGAGGATCATAGATCACATTTCCCTGCATTGGTTCAATCAGATTCATATCCAGCACCTGATATCCTCTTTTGCGAAATACAGGTTTGTATTTGTCGATGATGCGTCTTTTGGTCACTGTTACAATCGGGTTGGAATTGTATGTTTCCAGAAGTCTCGGTTCGATGACGGACATTGTTTTTCCGCATCCGCTGCTTCCGCAGATCAGTACGTTGTTGTTGAGTCCAGTCTCCTGACAATCTGTGCTTACTACTACATCAGCTCCAAGGATCATTTTGTCTTTTCTCATCTATTTTTCCTCCATTAACATATCAAAACCAACAATTTTATCTGCAAGTCCAAATGCTACGCTTTCTTCCGGTCCGAAGAAATGGTCATAGCCGGTCTGTTTCTCAATCACCTCCTCCGACTGACCGGTATGTTCTGCAAGAATACCATTGAGTTTCTTTCTGACCTCAAACATGCTTTCTGAAAGAGAACGAATCGAGGAAACATTTCCTCCTACCCTGTTTCCGAGCACAGGTTCGTGCAGCATCAGTTCGCTGTGTGGAAGCATGTATCTTCCATGTCTTCCGCTGGCGAAGAGAACTGCGCCCATGCTGTATGCCTGCCCCATACAGAACATTCTGACCGGAGCCGGGCTGGACTGGATGACATCATACATCAGCAATCCTGCATTGATCTCACCTCCCGGTGAATTGACCAGCACATCAATTGTTTTTTCAGAATCCTGACTGTTGAGAAGCAGGATCTGCTTCACAAACTCACAGGCATTTTCCTGGGTGATGTCACCTTGTATAAAAATCCTCCTTTCTGCCATAAGCTTTGTTTCCATAGGAACTACTGTGATACCGTTACTGGATTTTACCTGAACATACATATTATTTTTCCTCCTGTTTTATCAAACAACTGTAACTGTTTTTCTGGGTATCTTTCATATGCGTAAAAGTTTCCGGTTCCTCCAACCGGTATTACGCAATGCGTATGTTTCTCCATGTTAATAACTCCTGCAGGTCACCACTCTGCCGAAGTTCTCTATATTCAGTTGTCAAGGTGCGAGGTCTTGTTTCAACCTATGTTTAGAGTATATATTATGGTGTTGCAGTTGCTTTCGAACATTTATTGTAATTACGTGTCATTGAAAATGAAGTAAACAGTAATTTACACCTCTGTGCTCTGGTATTTTTTGTGGAATTTTGTAATTGTAGATGATTGTAGGTTTTTGGGGGATGTGCTATATTATTTGTAAACAGACATTTCAGGCCTGAATCGTTACAGAAATACTATAAATAAGATTGGAAGGTGCTTATGAATACTGAATTAAATTCTTTATTATCAGACTTTAAAAATCAATTGAACATTCCAGAACATGAGCTGCAATCCCTCCGCGGATTCTTCAACTTTCTGATAAACCGTGATGCAAGGACTGATGATGAACTGATCCCTTACGGTATGCTTGTGCAGTATGATGAAGAAGAATCTCTGGAAATTTTCAAGAAGGTTCTGAAAGAAAGTATCAACAAACTTAAAACAACAAAGCCTTACCGTACCGTTCCCGTAAAAGAAAACAAATATTATACCCTTCATACAACCTTGGATCGCACGGATATTTTGATAATCTCTAACTGCAGTGAAGATGACTCTCTTGAACTTATGATGCAAAGATTTGACAGCACTCCTGAAGTTGTAAAAATCATCTGTGCATCTTCTTCTGTTGTCGAAAATCGTTTTAAAAAAGATGACCACTTTTTCTACAGAATGCTTTCCCGTCATGTACATCTGGAGAAATTACGATCCAGAGAGATCACAGGTCAGTTCCTGAAAGACATGAATACAAAAGGCTATAAAGCCGATCAGGATTTCATTGATGAGATTGGATATTATATCGAATCTATCTATGATACTGCTGATTTTAGGAACCGAGATTTCCTTCTGGACCTGATGCGCAGAATCGAATTGCAAATGGAAGAAAAAGAAGGTATCCTGGAATATAGAAAAGATCTGACAGTTGACAAATCCTTTATTCCATTCTCCAGGAAAGTAACCCTCCGCAGAGAAAAAGAAGAACAGGAACAGAATCAAGCCAAAGCGGAAGCTAAGGCCAAAGCGGAAGCACTGTTTAAAGATGAGCCGCCGGAAAAACATGCCCCTTCTGACAAACATTACAATGTCCTTCTTCTTGCACTCAGTACTTTCGGCAAAAATGTTAATCCAAATAAATTCAAATATATTGATGAAAATGGAGTAGAAGCTGATGTTACCGGACGTTATCAGTTAGATCCTGTTCCCAAGATGTTACACAAGATTTTATATCAGAAAAAGCAAGGAACTTTGGATAAAATCATCATGTTGTGCACTTCAAAAACTCTGGAAAAAATTAAAGAAATACCAATTGGGACTGAGAAAATTTATAACGTTTCCCCTGTTGAGTATTTTAAGGATCAGGTGCGTGATTATATGCGTCCGGATACAGATGATGAGGAACTTTTCCAGGCTATTGAAGTTGACCTGACATCGCCCTATCACGGAATCCAATCCGTTATAACTACTCTTCGTTCCCTCAAAGCCTCTCATGAAGACCAGACACTTAATTTATATCTGGATACACATGGCGGACTTCGTGGTATTCAAAGAATTATGGAGGCCACTGTGTCTCTTCTGAAATCTGAAGATATTGATATACGAGAAGCATATGCTGTGGAATACAGCGACAATGGAACCAAATCTATCGTTTCTGAGACAGAAAACATGAAAATTTATGATTTCGTTTCCGGTGTTAACGAGTTCTTCTCCTGTGGACGAGCTGATACTCTGATGAAATATAAAGAAAATCTTGAACAAACTCACGAAACCAAAAAAGAGTCCAGTTCAAAAAATATATTTACTAAAGAAGAAAAGCAGCTTATAACAGCTATTTCTGATGTGGCAACTGGTATTCAGTGGTGCTCTATCCCTGCTTTCGATCAGGGTATTAAAGATCTCCAGAAAATTTTTCCGGAGACATCCGAAAGCACAGCGAAAAATACTTCTACAGAAAGCTCTGACACTAAAAACATTGACAAAGGTTCCTATCTGGATATTTACAGAACAAACATCCAAAAAGATTACAGTACACTCCTCAAAAAAAATCATACTGTATTAGATGAAATAGAATGGTGTATCAATAAAGGTTTTTATCAACAGGCATTGACATTGATTGAATCTAAGATTTCCGGCCTGTTGTTTTATGATTTGAAGCTTTTTACATTTACTCGTCCACAAGGAATCAAACAGGAGAAAGACGGTAAAACCATACATTATTCTTACACATGTATTAATAAAAACAACAATGAAGTTAAAAAAACATTTACCATCAATAACGTCTTTAATGACTATATTTACGCATTTAATCGTATCAAAAAATCTAATAATAACTCTAACGAGAAGTTTACGATTGAGTATAATAAACCTTGGATAGGAGATGAAAATTTCAATAAATTAACTGTAACGAAATATGAAAATTTCAAGCAGACAATTTCTTATCCTACCGGAATTAATATCAGTGATATTTTTGAGAATGCAAGCAATCATTTATCTTCAAAAGATTATGATAAGTTTAATGAAAACACAAATGACAAAATTCCATGGAAAAATTCTTTAAAAATGGCAAATGGTTTAGATTCCGGAAAACAAAATTTACTGTTTAAAATACTTGTATTACATAAAACATTAAAAAGAGTTCGAAACAACATGAATCATGCTGCTGATGATTCACCATTTAAAGTTCCGGCTATTAATCTTGCTTTAACTGAATATATAAGCTGGTTACGTAGGTTCTTCTGAAATCTCTCCAGATCAGGGGCTTTAATAGCACTGAGCCCCAAAAGAGGACTGTCATACTAATTTTTATTGGTGTGACAGTCCTCTTTACATCATGGATTTTGCCAGGATTTTCGAACATAAAATTGACACAACTCAGCCTGAAATTTATAATAATAACATCAGTGATTACACATCAGTTCTCTCTGTTAACAGACTGTAATCTATCATCTCAACAAAGGAGGATTTCCGCCATGAATAATAAGAAACATATTCTGTCCCCAAAAGAACGGCGCATGATTTATATCGAGTATCTAAAAGAAAATAACGGTGCTTCTACCAGTGAATTTCAGGCATATCTGAAGGCAAACTACAATGTGGAAATTTCCAGAGGAACTCTGAGCGAAGATCGTAAACATTTAGAGAAGATGAATTATAAGTTTGCCACCCGGAATGGAAAATACATACTGACAGAAGAATCTTCCGACGTCCAGAATTTCTCATACAAAGAAACACAAAAATTTACTTCCTGCATTGATAAGGATCTCTTTCTCGACTGGCTTTTGCTTTATGAAGGTCGTGAAAAAGCAAACTCTTTTGGAAAAAGTGACTTAGCAGATAATGATGGTGTTTTAAAGGACATCAAGCCACGTATCATTCAGGAACATCTATTTCAACTGTCCCAAGAAGGTTATCTCATCTTTGAACGCACCAATAACAGTGAACGAAAATACGAGCTCCGTTCATCTGTACCAGCTGTTTACTCTTTTTCTGCCGGTGCCTTATCTGACTTCTGCTATAATTACGAAAACGCTGCCTCCAGTATAGGCTCCGCAGTTTCTACTATTAAACCAATTTATCAGTTTTGCACGCTTTTACAAAATAACGAATTACTTGGAACAAATGATTCTCCCTCCAGTAATGCAGATCATTTTCTGCATGGACGGCAGAATTCTTTTCCAGATAATATCAATAGCCAGCTTAAATCTCTGAATAAGCTTCCTTACGAAGACAAACAATTGAATCTTGTTTTTTCAAGCCCAAAGTTAGCAGAAAAACAGCAATTCCTTTTTTCTGTAGGAATACTTTTTTACAGTACCGAAACCAATCAATGCTATCTTCTTGGCAAATCCGAAAAGCAGGAAATACTTCTCGTACGTCTGGACCGCATTGATTTTAAAGCAACTACTGCATCTGATGTTCCTAATTCTATTTCTGATACTGAGAAAATTACCCTAAATCAAATTTATGCCGAGATGTTCTCCGCCGCTCTGGACAATCCAGAAGAAGTCGAAATCCATTTCGATGCATATTCCAAAAATATAGAATCCAAGGTAAATGCTTTGCATAAATACCGTTCCACAACTTCCCGTATCACTCAGGATTTTATAAATGACAAAAAAACTCTCATCTATACGGACACTATCAGAGGACTTTCTTCTTTTGCTCATTATCTCCGTACATTCGGTTATGGTGCCAAAGTAATCCGTCCTCAGAAACTCCGGGATATGTTGCTCACTTCCGCACAACAAGTATTTAACAACTACTCCGAACCTGATACCATTTGACTATAGTATTCCTATAAATATGTGAAAGGATTTTATTATGAACACACTTATATCCAGAGAAAATAATTTTGAATATCTGACCAAAATTATAGCCTTGCTTCTTCACGAAGACTTTACTTCTACTCCTGAAAATATAAGCAAGGCATTAGAAGTTCCTATTGAACAGACCCGACAGGATTTTATCGCACTTTTATCGATTTCAAAACTCAGCAATGCTCTTTATCCAAAAGATGATTCCGTAGAATTTGAAATCAGCAATACAGAATTATGGCACCGACAGATACTTTCCGGGTTCTTTGATCATATAGAATTCTGCATGGATTCAAATGCACTTTATTTTAACATTAACTCTGCTTCAGAATCAGAATCATCAGATAAAAAAATTCCATTCTGGCTCAGACATATAGAATTTTTGCAGTTAAAAACACATTATCCAGACCTTTTTAAGGCCTCTCCTTCAAAATCAGAAGTCCGTATCAAGGCTCCGAATCCAGCATATAATCAAACAACCAAAGCAATTATAGAGTATGCAGATACATTAAATGCGGCAATTGAATATGACGAATCTGTTTCTTTCACCTACATGCTCCCACAAACTGAGGTATCATCAACTGTTCAAAGTATTCATTCTTCTAGAAATCGAATTGAAACTACAATTTATCCACAATACCTTTATCATGATACCGACAAAAATCTCATTTATTGTATCGGATTAGAAATAGAACAGCCTGACAAAATTTCCTCTGGTATCAGTCAGGATGATATTTCCTGCAAAATTTTCAGACTGGATCGAATCCATGAATTCAATCGTTCCAAAGCTCCTGCCCTGCACAATTTGCCAGGCAACGTTCAACAGCAACTGGAAGACATGCGTCAAAAACTTGATTACATGTGGGGAATGTCCAGTTTTGATGAGGAACCTGTTCCTGTAAAGGTTCGCATCTACGCAAATACTGCCAATATCATTTCCAAGATCAGGGCTGAAACCTCCCTGCGTAAATATGGAAAACTCACGCAGGATGGAAATGACTATATTTATACAGACACAATCATCGGAACCGCCAATTTCCGTTCCTGGCTCCGTGGATATGGTTCTTCTGTAGTTGTCATGGAACCGAAAGAGCTTGCAGATGAAATGAAAGAATCCGCTTTAAAAGTAATTCAGTTGTATGCCGGCGCTGACAACTGTCAGGATTCGTAATTTCCATCTGGCACTGCTTCGCAAGTTGTGACAGATTTTATAGAATCTGTCACAGCCGGCGGCAGCCTTTTATGTATTTAGCAGTCTTCTACAGCTGCTGCTTCTGAATAGAGACGCATTTCCTGAATGCTGTAATCAGGCCCTCCTTTCTTTTCGAGGGCCTTATAATCCTCTGATTGCATCATATATTTTGCTCTTTTGATTGCATCGTCCAGTGCCTCTGAAAATTTATTTTCATAGTACACTTCTGCTTTATGTGCATATTTTTCTACTTTATTTTTATTGCCTGTGTATACAACCTCCCACAGATTGTGTACTTTGTCCGCATTTTTTACTGCGGCAGCAATCGGGTTCTCCAGAATCTTTCTGACATATTCTGCCTCATCGATTCCTTCTGATCTTGTCACAAGCTTAACTGCCTCATAGACAGGAAGGCCAAACTCTTTTACATCTTCTTCTGTTGCGTCTGTATCTTCAAGTACATCATGGAGTACTGCTGTAATCTGCACGTCAATACCATATCCACATTTTTTCAGTAACTCTGCTACAGCCATCGGATGATAGATGTATGGTGTTCCATCTTTTCTTGTCTGATCTGCATGTTTTATTGCTGCGAAACTAATTGCTTTTGCTAATCTCTGTCCATCAGTCATGTTATTTCCTCCTGTTTGGTTAAAACGTATCTTTACTGTATAAGTTATCTTCCGGCCTCCCCTCTCTCTTTGATCTATTTGTATTTTACTATATGGTTTTGTTCTACTTTTCGAACGTTTTTATGTAAAAATTCTAACCCGACAGGGATTTTATGTAACGGGAAATTCCAGTGAATTTTCCTGCTATCTGCATGAAAATACAGGCGCAACTGATTATGCCTGTAAAAAAATGATTATTTACTTTCAGAGCTTGAAAACATTCCCGCTTAGTATTCACGAAAACCATTAAACTGAAAAATGGATTCCTTCTTTACTACTCCATCTTCGCCGATATGTTCCACCGATTTTCTTTCCGAACAAGTTGCCAGTCCTCTGATTCCATGTTCTTTCAGTTTCTGCACAATTCTGAAACATAATACAAATTCACCCATACACATAACAGCATTTGGATTCTGCTTCAAAATCTTCTCAGTAACCTGATCCGCCAGCTCCTCTATTTCTCTGTCATCCATCTTCCAGTCAACATTCGGAAATGGAATATCCACGATCTTTCCATAACGACTTGCCTCTATAATTTGTCAGTTATAGGGAGAAATTGAATGAAAACCGTTTTGTTATTTTTATTTATTATGAGTGCAGATATGCACAGTTTGCGCTTTCATCTACTACAATATATTTATGGTTAATATCCCTTACAGCCAGTAAGGAATTATCCATCTTGTTGCTTAAGCTGTTAAAATGTATGGAGCAATCGGTATATCGTCTTATTCATCTTGGACTTCGCGTCCGTTGCCGAGACTGATAACCAGCTCCTCATTTGCAGCGTTCGTTTTATGCAGGTTGAACTGCCTTCGGTACGTTCGTGTCACACCACAGTAGATGGAATAGGCAATGAGTAAAACTGGTCTTTATCCATTGCATAATCTGATTTTAAGGAGTGACAAATTTATGAATATGAATGCAGTAGGTATTGATGTTTCCAAAGGAAAAAGCATGGTTGCTATCCTTCGTTCTTATGGTGAGATCATTTCAAAACCATTTGAAGTCAAACACACAGTCAGTGGGATTCGCTCTCTCATTGAGCAGATCCAATCCATTGATGGCGAATCTCGTATTGTCATGGAACACACCGGTCGTTATTACGAACCTCTTGTCCGTGAACTTTCGAAAGCTGACCTTTTTGTATCTGCCATAAATCCCAAACTCATCAAAGATTTTGGAGACAACTCTCTCCGCAAAGTAAAGTCCGATAAAGCGGATGCAGTAAAAATTGCACGCTATACTCTTGACAGTTGGACGGAACTCAGACAGTATAGTCTCATGGATGAAATTCGTAATCAACTGAAAACCATGAACCGCCAGTTTGATTTTTACATGAAACACAAAACCGCTATGAAAAATAATCTAATCAGCATCCTTGACCAAACTTATCCGGGAGCTAACACTTATTTTGACAGCCCTGCCCGTGAGGATGGAAGTCAAAAATGGGTTGACTTTTCAGCCACCTACTGGCATGTGGATTGTGTTCGTAAACTCTCTCTAAACGCCTTTATCGACCACTATCAAAAGTGGTGTAAACGCAGGAAGTACAACTTCAGCCGTTCAAAAGCTGTTGAAATCTATGAAGCATCTAAGGAGCTTGTTTCTATACTTCCAAAAGACGATCTGACAAAGTTAATCATCAAACAGGCTGTAGAACAATTAAATACGGCTTCACAGACTGTGGAACAGCTTCGTACCATGATGAATGAGGCTGCTTCTAAACTGCCGGAATACCCTGTTGTCATGGCTATGAAAGGTGTAGGTAAATCGCTTGGTCCACAGCTTATGGCAGAGATTGGTGATGTCTCCCGATTTACCCACAAAGGAGCCATTACAGCCTTTGCAGGCGTTGATCCCGGTGTAAATGAATCCGGTTCATATGAGCAGAAAAGCGTTCCTGCTTCCAAGCGCGGTTCCAGTACTCTTCGTAAGACTCTGTTTCAAGTCATGGATGTTCTCATCAAAACAAAGCCACAGGATGATCCTGTCTACTTGTTTATGGATAAGAAACGAGCACAAGGAAAGCCTTATTACGTCTACATGACAGCCGGTGCGAATAAGTTTCTTCGCATCTACTATGGTCGAGTGAAAGAATATCTGTCTTCACTCCCAGAATAAATATCTCGTCAATACCTTTATTTTAGACCAGCGAATATCGGTGGTCTTATTTTAATGTTCAAAATCTTGCAAAAATTTTTGCCTGAAATCATCAATTTGCTATTGACTTTTTATTTGCAGGCTCGGTAATTGAATTGCCGAGGATTCCCACTTATTATCCTAAAGTCAGTTTTTAAAGAATCTCTATAGAAAAAACACCTGATAAACACACACAAAGGAATTGACGCACCAGATGATAAAAAAAGAAAACTTGTTAGAGGCCTGGATTATGGTAGAACACCTCTCAGAAAGAGATATTAATTTACACAAATCTGAAATCCGCTCTCTTGATGGCCTGCAGGGACAGGATTTTTATTCTCTATTCCTAAGAGAACTCAGTAAACCAAAATTCAGAACATCAAGAAAAAGCGGAGCAGCCTTGAATTGTATTTTCAAGGAAACAGCCCCGCTTTTTATTTACTCATTCAAGTAATTATAGCAATCCTCTAAAATAATGCATTTACGAGGATTGCTATAATTATTCAGTTGCTGAAAAATATGGATGTTACGGCATTCATAAACGTTAAAAATCAGACTTTTTTTTCTGGATTTTTTCTGCATTGCTGTATGCCATGGCATAAAAGATTTCCTGAGAATTGAGTTTGACATCATTCAGGTTTCTGTCCGCATAATTTCCGGTTTCTGTCAGTCTCTTTCCTTTTTCATCATCATTCATCATGGTCTCGAACATCCAGTCCAGACGTTCTTTTAATTTCTCATTAAGAACCGGAGCAGCCACCTCCACACGACGAACTGTATTTCTTGTCATAAAATCCGCAGATGCAATATATATTTTTTCTCTTTCTTTTGTACCGAAACGATAGATTCTAGAATGCTCCAAATAACGGCCTACAATACTTACAACCTTGATATTCTCTGTATATCCCTTGATTTCCGGAATCAGACAGCAGATACCTCTGACAACCATTTCTATCTTAACACCTGCCTGAGATGCTTCCACCAGTTTATTGATGATCACCTTATCTGTCAGGGAATTGATCTTGATTCCAATATATCCTTCATTTCCCTGTTTCACCTGGTCGATTTCTTCCTGTATCATATCCAGAACTCTGTTCTGCAGACATTTCGGTGCAACCAGAAGAAGATTGGATTTCTCAACAACTTCCCCTTTCAGAAGTGCCGCAAACACTTCTGCTGCTTCTTTTCCGATTTCCTGGTTTGCTGTGATCAGCGACAGGTCTGTGTAAAGTGCAGATGTTTTTTCATTATAATTACCTGTACCGATCTGTGTGATATAGGACACACCCTTATCTGTTTTTCTGGAGATCAGGCACAGCTTGGAATGTACTTTATATCCATTCAGTCCATAGATCACTCTGCAGCCTGCTTCTTCCAATTTTCTTGAATATTCAATATTACTTTCCTCATCAAATCTGGCTCTCAGCTCTACAAGTACAACAACTTCTTTTCCATTTTCTGCTGCATCCACCAGAGCATCTACAATCTGGCTCTTGTCTGCAAGACGGTACAATGTCATCTTGATGGATACAACAGAATCATCCCTTGCAGCCTCATTCAGAAGATTAATAAAGGATTTGATATTTTCAAATGGGTAGGATAACAGTACATCTTTCTTCATGATCTGTGGAATCAGGGCACTCTTGCCATCCAGCTCCGGCGTCATTCTGGGAGTTCTTCTCTGATAGAAAAGTTTATCCTGGGCAGTATTTCTCAGATATCCCTGAAGTCCGAATACAAAAGACATATCAAGCGGAACTCTGGTCAGAAATACGTGTTCCTTATCTACATGAAGTTCCTTACAGAGCGAACTTATCATCTTTTTATTCAAGTCTCTGGATAACTCCATTCTCACAGGATTCATTCGTCTTCTCTGCTTGATCAGATTCTCCATTGCATCCCTGTAATCCAGATCCTCATCATAAATGGTTTCTGTATCAATATCTGCATTTCTGGTAATACGGAGCAGCGCTTTCTCCCTGATCTCATAACTCTTAAACATTTTCGGCAGAAAATGAAGAATCAGTTCCTCTGAAAGCATGAAAGTCCCTTTTCTTGTAGGAATATCGATCAAACGTCTGAATACAGTATTACTGCAAGGGATAATAGCTGTTTTTGTTTTTCCACCCTTGCTCATCAGTGATGCCACTGCATAAATATTTTTATTTTTCAGGAATGGAAATGGCTGCTGTTTGCTCACAATATTTGCAGACAGATACGGTGCGATCTCCTGATCAAAATATGTTTCCAGAAGCTTGCCTTCCTCTGCAGATAATCTGTTAAAATTGATCAGACGCACTCCGTAAGGCTCCAGTTCTCCCATCAGCTGTTCATAGATAGCTGCCTTTTTCTGATCCAGATCTCTGGTGGCCTGAATGATTGCAGTTACCTGTTCTTCACTGGTCATGTTTGTTTTATTCTCACGTATTACTTCAGATGCTTCCATCTGATCCATCAGAGTTCCGACTCTGACTCTGTAAAATTCATCCAGATTTGACTGATAAATAGCGACAAATGTCAGTCTCTCTGCAAGCGGAACTCTTGGATTTCCCGCCTCATTTAAAACTCTCTCATTAAACTTCAGCCAGGACAGTTCTCTGTTCATCATATATACAGGTGCCGTAATTTCTTTTGTCTTTTTCTGTTGTTTTTTCATTCGGATAATTCCTCACTCTTTTTATTCGTGATATCAGTGGCAAAATTTATCAAACCTTTTGACTCTGACATCCCATAACGTTTAGAATTATAAACTTTGAATATCAATTCCATGGAATGTCCATGTTATATTTACGTAAAATTTCCAGTCAAACAAATAAATTTATCTGTTTCTCAATAAAAAAGTGATTTCTGCTATTCTATAGCAGTCCTTTCGCTACCTGTATTTTCTGTACGCTTCCCAGACTTACTGCCATACAAAGAACAGATAATACGAGTTTCGCTTATAGCATAGATGATTATCCAATAAAAAACAAGACTGCCCAGATTATACTTCGGACAGCCCCGCTTTTTATTTACTCATTCACCGGATTCACATGAACCATACAGTGTTTTACATCTTTAAAATTCTTCTCTATACTATGATGAACATTTTCCGCAATGTCATGTGCCTCATCCAGAGGAATCGTTCCATCTGCTGAAATTTCAATATCCACATACATCTTAGAACCAAATAATCGTGTCTGGAGAAGGTCGATTCCCTTCACGCCTTTCACACCCATGATCACTTCTCTCATGCTCTCTTCTGTTGCCTCATCGCAGGAATGGTCAACCATCTTATCAATGGCATCTCTGAAAATATCTACAGATGCTTTCACGATCAGTACACAGATTGCCACACTGGCAATTGGATCCAGGATCGGGAAGCCAAGTCTCGCACCCAGGATACCGATAAATGCACCAACAGAGGACATTGCGTCTGAACGATGATGCCATGCATCTGCCATCAGTGCACCGGAATTTATTTTCTTCGCAGCACTTCTGGTATACCAGAACATCCACTCCTTCACTACAATAGAAACAACTGCCGCAATCAGTGCCAATGTTCCGGGAATTGCAATGCTTGCTCCTGAAGTACTCTTAATAATGTTCTCAATTCCATTCATACCAATTCCGATACCGGTTGCCAGAAGTAACCCGGACAAAATAATAGAAGATACACATTCCATCCGCTCATGTCCATACTGATGCTCCTTATCGGATTTTTTGCTGGATAAATTCACACCGACTATTACTACGAAAGTACTTCCCACATCAGATGCTGAATGAATCGCATCTGAGATCATGGCACCTGAATGTGCCAGAATTCCGGCAAGTAATTTAAATAAGGAAAGTAACAGGTTTACTGCAATACTCACACCTGATACCTTCATTGCCACCTTATGTTCCCATGCAGGCTCTTCCTTCTTAGCTATCGTGTTACTGTTTGTCTTGTCTGACATTGCTGTCATGTTTAATTTTTTTGTCTGTTCCATAACCAGGACCTCCTAAATTTTCTTTTCAAATATATAAGCTTTTGTACTTTCCTATATTTGAGTTTACAGGTTCTTCTTATGTCACATACATTGCGCCACAGTCAGAAAACATATTTCCTTTCTGTGACTTATCAAAGTGCGGTCTTACAGGGGTCTTTTTGTATTTCGGAACTGCACCTGTCTCAGAAAATCCTCCTAAAAAAATCCCTCTAAAAGAAAATCTTTCCAAAACATACTTTTCAGAAAACAAAAAGACACACCTGCGGAACATACACTGTCCCACAGATATGTCTGAAAATTTTCATATCTGCTGCCGCTTCGCGCGGCCCGGCCCCACGCCCTCGAGCATCTCGGGCATCGCCTGCTCAGTTTGTACTGTTGATCTCGCATTCTGTTGAATGTAATGCAGTGCAAAGAGAATTAATGTTACATATATCAATTCACAAATAGCATGATGTGAATCAAACAACAAGTCATATTATAATAGTTTTATAAGACTGTTTCTAATTGACTTTCACTGATGATACACTATAGTATATCGGTTAGTCAAGCCAAATGTTATTGAATTTTTTTATCATGATGAAACAATATTCTGCAGCCACACACCCTTCTTAACCAGCACAAATCCAATCACACACTTAATCAAATCTGCCAGCTGCACACATGCATAAATCACAAGCACATGAATCCCTGTATAACGACTCAGCACAAACGCGATCGGCACACTGACACACCAGATAAACACACTGTCAAACAGGAACGTAATAATCGTCTTTCCACCGGAACGCAGAGTAAAATAGGTTGCATGCAAAAACGCATTCTGCGGCATAAAGAATGCAGTGATCATAATCAGATACTTCGCCAGCTCCCTTGCCTCATCATTGGTATTATAAAGCATTGGAAACAGCGGCGCCATAACAAACATCACCATTGCCACACAGGTACAGCACATCACTGAGAACGCGATCATCTTGTTATCTGTATCTCTCGCTTTCTTCATATCTCCCGCACCCAGAAGCTGTCCCACAATAATCGCAACAGAATCTCCCAGCGCAATAAACACAATATTAAACACATTGTTGATGGTATTGGAAATATTCAGCGAAGCAACCACATTCAGCCCTCGAATCGAATAACACTGAGTCAGCATCGCCATGGCAGAAGCCCATAAAGTCTCATTAAACAACAGCGGTGTACCCTTGACCAGAATCTTCTTTGTCAGATTCGCAGGAACCTTAAGCGTGCTGTACAGCCCCTTTGCAAATGCATTCTTCTCCGTATGCCTGTGTGTCCAGCCTATTACAATTGCCGCCTCCACATAACGTGACAGCACAGTTGCGATTGCCGCACCTCTCACACCCAGTCTAGGGAAGAAAAATACACCATAGATCAACAGATAATTAAACAACAGATTCACACAGATTGCCACAACCCCGGCTTTCATTGGCAGAACAGTCTCTCCGCACTCTCTCAGAGTACTGGAATAAATCTGCACCATCATAAACGGCGGCAATCCCAACAGCATAATATCCAGATACTGCTTTCCATACTTAAGCGTATCTGCAATCTGCTGCGCAGTACCCTCTCCCTGAAGATACATACTGATCAGATTCTCTCCAACAGTCAGAAACAGTAAAATTGTCCCAATCGTCAGAATCACAGCCATCCAGAACTTATACCTGAATGTCTGCCTCACACCCTCGTGATCCTTCTGTCCAAAATACTGCGCCGTGAAAATACCCGCTCCGGACACCCCTCCGAAAATACACAGATTATAGACAAAAATCAACTGATTCACAATGGAAGCCCCCGACATCTGCTCCGTACCGATCCGCCCGATCATAATATTATCCAGCAGACTCACGAAATTCGTGATTCCATTCTGGATCATGATCGGAACAGCCACAGCCAGAACCATCATATAAAACTTCCTGTCACCGATAAACTTCTTACGAAACGATGACCTTTCTTTTGTCCTCTCCATAAAACTTTTCCTCATCCTTCTTCACAAAAATAGACTGTCCAGAGACAGCCTTCGCCTTAAGCGTTGTATCACCTACATTACTATAAAACCCCCAACATTTCAACCCCATATCAATAAATTTATACTACCATTTTCTATTCCGTTTCTGTTCCGTTTTTTCTCCACTCCATATCCGATAACGCACTTCCATACTATCATTCACAGTACCAGCCAGTTCACAGCGAAGAAAATAAATGTTTTGAACCACATCTACAGGGGGTGTAGCAACTCTTAGTCTTTGGGAATTTGCGTTATGTCAGAAAAATTCACTGTCTGAGCGAAGCGAGTTTGAATTTTTCTGGCATGGTTTTAGCAAATTTCCAAAGGCTTAGAGTTCCTGCCCCCGCAGCCGTGGTTCAAAACATTTATTTTTCTTCGCGTCCCCTTTGAAACCATAAAAAAGCTGTCGTCCCCAATAAATGAGGAAAACGACAGCTTTTCAAAAAGTATTTGCAAGCCTATTTAATAGCACCCTCAACCATACCATTCATAATCTGCTTCTGAGCAAGCAGGAATACGATGATCATCGGAATCATTGCCAGGAGTGCTGCAGTAAGGATCAGATCCCACTGCTTAACATAAGAACCAACAAACGCCTGTACAGCAACCGGAAGAGTCTTAACCTTACCATTCTGTCCTAACATCAGAGAAGGAAGAAGGTAATCGTTCCAGATCCACATACCATTCAGAATAGTAACAGTAACAATAACCGGTTTCAGAAGCGGAAGGATAATGCGGAAGAAAGTTCCCTCAGGAGAACATCCGTCAATCGCTGCTGCTTCTTCCAGTTCATATGGAATACCTTTAATAAAACCAGTTAAGATAAATACTGTCATAGCACCACCGAATCCACAGTATGCAAATACAATACCAGGAACAGACTGAAGCATGTTGATTCCAAGGAATTTACCTACATCACGGAATGTAGAAACCAGAGGAAGCATAACTACCTGGAAAGGAATTGTCATGGATGCGATGAATGTCATGTAAATAGCTGTGGACCATTTTGTCTTGTTACGGCAGATAACCCATGCAGCCATACCACCGAATAAAGCAAGTAATACAAGGGAAACAACTGTAATGATCGCAGATGTTCCGAATGCACTCCAGAAACTGAAGTTAGAGTTGTTGACAACGTTTGAAATATTTGTCTTAAACTGTGCAAAACTTGCACCTGCAAAACTTACAGGGTTTGCAACAATACCGTTTGCATTCTTAAATGTATTAATAAGTACCAGATAGAAAGGAGATAATATGTACGCTGCGATAACAATCGCAACAGCTGTAAGCACTACCTTTGGAGTTTTCTTCGTAACCATTACATTTCAACCTCCTTCTTATTGGAAATTCTAACCTGAATAATAGATACAGCAGCCAGGATAATGAAGAACAGAATAGCTTTCGCCTGACCAAGTGCATAATTGTTCTTGGAGATCGCTGTATTATAAATATTCAGAGCCAGCATCTGAGTACCGTTTGTCAGATAGTTTCCGAAGAAACTTGTGACAGAACCTGTACCATTTGTCAGAGCCATGTTAACATCGAACTGTTTGAATGCCGATGTTAAGGTAAGGAATGTACAGATTGTAATTGTAGCTGCGATCATCGGAATCTTGATCTTAAATAATGTTGTAACAGCATTTGCGCCATCGATCTGAGATGCTTCCAGTACATCTTTAGGTACCTGTGTCAGACCTGTTACATAGATCAGCATGATATAACCTGCATACTGCCAGATATAAACAACGATGATAGCCATCATAGCTGTGTTTGTCTTTGACAGAAGTGAAATATTATTTGTCATCTTGATCAGTACGTTATTAAATACGAACTGCCATACATAACCAAGTACGATACCGCCAATCAGGTTTGGCAGGAAATAGGAAGCTCTGAAGAATGAGAGTCCCTTAACCTTAGAGGTACAGAGTAAGGCCAGCATAAACGCTACTACGTTTACCAGAACCATGTTCAGAACTACAAACAGAATTGTGATGATCAGTGACCAGAGAAAACTTGGTTCATTGAACATTGCCTTATAGTTTGCAAATCCTACAAATCCTGTCATCTTGATTCCATTCCAGTCTGTAAAGGAATAAAACACACCAAGGCATAATGGAATAATAACTGTTACTACAAATGTAAATAACAATGGAAATACAAATATAAAGTTAACGATGCTTCTGTGATGTTTTAATGTCGGGAATAAATACATTCCCAGTAAGATGCCGATTGCACCGATGATCAGCGCCGGACCTCTCCAGCCTGCTCCGCTTCCGGAAATATCCTGGATCAATGATGCTGCCAGTAAAATAATACCGGCGATCAGGCATACCATGGAAATTGCTTTTTTACTAGCACTGTTTGTATTCATTTTGCCTTCATCCTTCCTATTTCTTATTTCAAAGCAAAAATCAATGCGTCTTAGACTTTTTTGCGTACCTGGATAAAGGTCTGTCGGACCTTTACTCAGGTATGCAGCGCAAATAAAAGTGGGCGGCAACATAAGCGCCGCCCATAAGTTTCAATTATTAGTTTGCGTATGCACCCTGGATAACCTGTTCCAGTGTCTTAACGAATCCGGCTTCATCAAGGCTGCCAGATGCATAGTCAGCAAATACCTGACCTGTATAGTTCTGTGCAAGTCCTTCTTTCTGCTCTAACCAATGCCAAGCAGATGTCTTTCCAGCAGATACATAATCAGTGATTGTCTGAGCAAATGGATCATCACCAACGATTGTGCAGGACTTGAACGGGCTTACGAAACCAGCTTCTTTAACAAGAACTTCCTGAGCTTCATCTGTTGTCAGCCACTGAAGGAATGCTTCTGCTGCTTCTACATTACCATCTTTATATACTGACCACCAGGATGGAGAGTTTGTAAGGATTGTATCAATTCCATCTTCAAATGCGTATGGAATCATACCAACTTCGAAATTACCAGCTTCTTTATAAGCATCTGCATCATCACCTGTCATAGTTGCACCGATCCAGGAGCCCTGAGTAACGAATGCATATTTACCAGATGAGAAGTTCAGAATCTGCTGATCATATGTACCGGATACAAGAAGTGCCGGATCTGAATACTGATTCAGAAGACCTACAAAGTTAGCGAAATCTGTTAAACGATCTTCGTCAACCTTACCGCCATCATTGAGCATATCAATATAAGTAGTGTCATCTCTGTCAAGACCTGAATCCAGATAGTTTCCAAATAAGTGGTTACCTGTTGACCAGTAAAGGTTAACTGGTTCTGCTGCATAACCTACAACTGCTGTCAGTCCAAGCTCATCTTTCTTGGAATCAATTGTTTCAAATGCTTCTTTGATTGCATCAGGACCTGTTAATGTAGAAGGATCAATTCCTGCTTTGTCAAGGATGTCTTTGTTATAAGCAAGACCGATTGCTTCTGTTGTATATGGGAAACCGATTGTACCCTGGCTCTCATCAACATAAGCTGCATCTGTGTCAGAAGCCCATTCCTGATCACTCATATCTACTAAAAGGTCTGTCCAGTTAGCGAAGTCTGTAGCACCACCGTTTACGAAGATGTCAGGCATATTATCTGACTGATAGTATCCTTTCAGAGTACCCTGGATATCGATTCCGCCACCCATGGATTCGATTTCTACTTTAGTTCCTGTTTCTTTCTCATACATTTCAGCTAATTTCTTCAGCTGAGCGTCAACTTCGATCTTACCGTTTACAAGACGAATACTGTCACCGTCTGCTGCCTGTACGGATACTGCTGCCGGAACCATTGATGCGATCATAGATACTGCTAAAAGTGTTGCAAATACTTTTTTCTTCATTTTCGTCACCTCGTCATTTTTTTAACTGTTTCTTTTTACCTTTTGCGCATAAGGTTTTTTGATAGTTATATAATACCACTTTGTTTCTGAAATAGCAAGACCTTTTTCGCATAAGTTTGAATTTTTTTATCTTTCTTTTTCGTCATTTGTTAAATATGCACAATTTATTTTTTCTATCTTATTACACTATGTCCAAAAAAGTGCTACTTCAAGGTCAAAAAAGTACATACTCTTTGGGTTGCGTCCTATAACTTGCAATTCTTTCCTTTCACCAGACAGATAAAAGGCTCCTGTTCAGAACATTACGGAGTAATATCTTATAACATAATAAAACCGGCAAAAGCCGGAAGTCTTGCTTCCTCTTTTGCCGGTTTTTTTTAATTTTCTACTTTTAAAAATGTAGCGGATGCTGCCGGTACTTTCCATTTACCATCTGCATAAGCTGCTTCTCCATTATTGGAATAGACTGACTGCGCATGCTGCGGAATCTGTGCATCACATTCCACATCCTGTCCGGATGGGTTGAGTACAATATAAATCGTCTCATCTTTTCCGGTTCTTTTGTATACTAACGGGTATGCAGATTCTTTTACATATACAAATTCCATAGGTGCTGTATTCTGTAATGCCTGATGTTCTTTTCTTACTGCGATCAGTTTCTTTACTTCATCATACAGGCTATTCTTTCCCGCAAGTGCGTCCTCTACTGTCGGACGGTCTTCATCAGGATCGATTTGGATGTAAAGTTCCTCTGGTTTGCAGCTTGAGAATCCTGCATTTGCGCTGTGATCCCACTGCATTGGGCTTCTGGATCCTGTGCGGTTGAAACCACCCTCCACAGATTTGATTCCTGAGAGATATTTCATACCGATTTCATCACCGTAATAGATGAAAGGTGCACCAGGTACAGATAACAGAAATGCAAATGCGATCTTAATTTCTTCATCATCCAGAGTTTCTTTAATACGGACCATATCGTGGTTTCCGGATGGAATGCAGATCAGTCCTTCTCTGTTGGTAGCTGCATAGTTTTCTTCATAAGTTTTGACAAATTCAGAGATATCTCCTTTTCCTCTTCTGGAGAAATATGGTTCTTCTACACGGAACAGGTCAAGATAATGAGATGGCCCGAAATGAAGAAGGAAATCCATATGGAATCCGCCTCTTAATGAACGTCCCGGTTCGCCCCATTCTGAAAGAAGCGCACATTCCGGAAATTCTTCATCCATAAATTTACGGAAATCCTGCCATAATGCAATCGTTCCCTCCTGATCATCATCATTCTTTACCAGAGATCCGGCCATATCTACACGGAATCCGTCACATCCCATAGACATCCAGAAACGCATAACATCTTTCATCGCTTCTCTGGTCGCCATAGGTCCCGGTGCGTCCATTGGCTGCTGCCATTCTTTGTCACATCTTGCGAAGCCAAAGTTCAGAGCTGGCTGTACAGAGAAAAAGTTTACTGCACAGCAGCCATTTCTGTCTGAAAATCCTCGAATACTTCCTGTGATACTTCCTACATCTTTGAAATCATCCCATATATCATCGGTCCATACATAACGGTCTGTATATTCATTTTTCTCTGCTTTACAGGATTCTCTGAACCATTCATGATCTGTAGAAGTATGTCCCGGTACGAGATCAAGCAGGACTTTCATTCCTTTTTCATGAGCTTTCCGGAACAGTTCTTTTAAATCCTCGTTTGTTCCGTAACGCGGAGCTACTTTCTTGTAATCTGCCACGTCATAACCTGCATCATAAAACGGAGAAGCAAAACACGGATTTAACCAGATTCCGTCACATCCTAAGTTCTTGATATAATCCAGTTTGCGGATGATTCCCTGGATATTTCCGATTCCGTCCCCATCTGTATCCAGAAAAGTCTGTGGATAAATTTCATAAAATACGATGTTTTCTAACCATGATGGCATTCCCATTATAAAAATCCTCCTTTAAATGTTTTTCTTTAAATGTTTTTCTTTATATGCCTGCACAATTGATTATACAGAAAAATTTTCTGAAGCAAGAAAAACTCTTGTCTTTTGCAGCAATTTTTTTACAGTAATTTGATTATATCTCGATTATTCAGGAATCTCCTCTGAAATTTTGACTAATTTTTATACTATTTTGACTTTCTATAACCAGAAGTCTCAATTACATCAGTTAGTTTTCTGAGTGAAGTCATGTCAATCTTCTATCTTCTATCTTCTTATAGCAGTCCTTATAAATAATGCATCTTAATCCTGCCCGGAGAGCTTTATCATGTTACAGGAACATTACTGAGCAATTTTCTACAACATAATAAAACAGCATTTCAGGTTCTGCACCCGAAATGCTGTTTTATTATGTCTTATTCATTTTGTATCCGTTTATGCTGCCTGTTCTTTTTTCTTACCGGTAACTGTAAGCAGATGACTTTTGATCAGTACCGGACGTACTGCATTGTAGATCACTGCTACCAGGATCACAGAAACAACTGCATTGAATAATGTCGCTACAGCACTCATTTTTGCAAGTGCCTGTGCCAGTTCCTGAGGCTGTCCGAGAATATACTGTTTGTAGAAATATCCTACGATCGGATCTGCCACAACATTAAATGCAAGACCTGCTACAGAAGCAATCACACTCCATTTGAAAACATATTTCTTATCTGTACTTTCATTAATCTTTGCAATCTTATGTGCTACCAGACCTGTGATCAGGCCAATACAGAATTTCAGTACAAATGTCTTTGGTGCGCCTGTGATATATACAGGATCCATCAGGTCTGCGATTCCCATTCCGATGGCACCGGATAATCCGCCGTATACACCGCCGATCAGAAGTGCTGCCAGTACGCAGAATGCATTTCCAATATGGATGGATGTTGCATCACCGCCCGGTACAGGAATCTTAATCTGCAGGAATGTAAAAGATACATAGCATAACGCAGCCATAAGAGCTGTCTCTGCAAGTTTTGTAATTGTGCTGTTCTGAGTATTCATAATAACTGTCCCCTCTCATATGATCTGATAGAAAGCTCATATCAATAAGCCAGATTGCCTGTTTGATTCTCACTATCAGATTTTTATATATTGACGCATCAATATGTTGAAGTTATCATACGCGAAATGTGTCATTATTTCAATGACCAATTTTTTGAATTTTTTAGAGGTCAGATTGAATATTATGTAAAAGAATCCTGCTTGCAGGATTCTCCGCCTGCGGCGGGTCGCTTCAGCGACATAATTCCTCTCCGTCGCAGTGCGATCCTGCCCGGAGGGCCTTTTTGTGTTATAGGAACATTACGGAGTAATTTCCTATAACACAAAAAAGCCCTCCGTCTGCATGCTGCTCACATGAAAACAGAGGGCTTCATTATTCTATTTGCTTAAATCCTTGCTACGCCTGATTTTCTTGCTGCTTCTGCTACAGCTTTAGCTACAGCGTCTTTTACGCGTGGGTCAAAGGCTGCCGGAAGAATATATTCCGCTGTTAATTCTTCGTCACTTACCAGACCTGCGATTGCATATGCTGCTGCAACTTTCATTTCATCGTTAACATCTGATGCTCTTGCGTCCAGTACACCACGGAAAAGTCCCGGGAAGCAGAGTACGTTGTTTACCTGGTTCGGGTAATCAGAACGTCCTGTGGATACCACTGCTGCGCCTGCTGCTTTTGCTTCGTCAGGGAAGATTTCAGGTACCGGGTTTGCACATGCAAAGATGATAGGATCTTTTGCCATTGTGCGGACCATATCCTGTGTCAGTGTTCCAGGTGCGGATACACCGATGAAGATGTCTGCGCCTTTGATCACTTCTGCAAGAGTACCTTTCTCTTTGTTGAAGTTTGTGATCTTAGCCATCTCTTCTTTGATCGGGTTTAATCCTTCTCTGCCTTCGTAAATCGCACCCTTTCTGTCTGTCATGATTACATTCTTAAGTCCCATGGACATTAACAGTTTGATGATAGCGATACCTGCAGCACCTGCTCCGGAAGTAACGATCTTCACTTCATCAAGCTTCTTGCCAACCAGTTTCAATGCGTTGATAACACCTGCAAGTGTGATAACTGCTGTTCCGTGCTGGTCATCGTGGAAGATCGGAATATCACAGCATTCTTTCAGTTTCTTTTCGATTTCAAAACATCTCGGTGCGGAAATATCCTCAAGGTTGATTCCTCCAAAGGATCCGGCCAGGAGGCTTACTGTCTGAACGATCTCATCAACATCTTTACTGCGGACGCAGAGCGGAATCGCGTCTACACCGCCAAATTCTTTAAAGAGTACACATTTACCTTCCATAACAGGCATACCAGCTTCCGGTCCGATATCTCCCAGTCCAAGTACCGCAGTTCCGTCTGTTACAACAGCAACTGTATTCCAGCGTCTTGTCAGATCATAACTCTTGTTTACATCCTTCTGGATCTCCAGACAAGGCTGAGCAACACCCGGTGTGTAAGCAAGGCTTAAAGCATCTTTGGAATCTACTTTGGCTCTTGATACAACCTCAATTTTACCTTTTAAGTCATAATGCATTTTTAAAGATTCTTTTGCGTAGTCCATTTTGTTTTGGCTCCCTTCTGCACTCTTTTTTTGAGACGCCTACATTGTAACATTAACCTGGCTCAGATTCTACTGTTTTTCTGACCTTTTTTATCAAAATAACTAAAACCGCATCTTCCTGTAGAAAATTAGGAAGATGCGGTTTCAGTTATTGTACTTTATCATTTGATATCAGGTTCCAAAAGAAACTTATTATCATTATTTATCTGTATCAAAATGTACTTCTGTACCGGCAACTGCCCGTTCATCCAGAAGCTGTTTGAAGGTCCTGGTCTTTGCTTTTTCTTCGTAGTCATCGGACCAGTAGTAGCCTTTCAGCTCGTCCATGTATTCATAGTAATCGCAGAGATAGATATATACTGTGGAAATATCCCTGTCCTGTATTGCATATGTGTCCGCATTACTGTTTGCCACTCCGCCATATGGCATGATATCTCCATTGGCATCCAGCATAACAGCAAAATATTTTATTTCCGGATCCTGTATTTTCATAGTGATCTCAAATGGTGTTTTCGTAATGGAGAGAACGCCGTCTCCATTTTCATCCACCACATTTACATCCTTTTTAACCGTATCGGAAGTATTTTTCTCTACATCTACGTTGAACTTCCAGTCACCCTTCAGTGTCCATGAGTTATATCTGTTATTACCTTCAATTGCCTCAGGATACCGTTCAAAATACTCATTCCACATCTCAGTGAAAAACTGATGTTCCAGATTCTTCTGTTCTTCTGTCAGGCTCTCATAATCTGCATCATCTGTGCTGATTCCATGCTCTGCCATTTTCTGATTATATTCATCCCGCAGATCCTGAGGGATATCCGGGGTGGTATCCTGGTCATCCGGAAGAGTGCCCACAATATCTTTCAGATCCAACTCCATGGTAAACCTGTCAGGTACTTTGATGTCTTTGACATAATCGCTGATTGCCGGACCTCCCACCTGAGGAAGCTTCGCGTCACTGTATTCATCCATTCCCAGTGCCTGGGCTAACTTATCAAAACTAAACTCCTCAGAATCTACATCAATCCCTTTTTCTTTGAAAAATGCGTTACGCACCTCATAAAATTTTGTCCATCCTGCATCATCCACGGTCATATCTTCCACAGGAATACGCAAAACTCCTGCATAGGTGTTATCATCCAGCATTTTTCCATCCAGATAAGCATTGAACAGATTACTTTTTTCATCCATGTAATCATATTTCACTGTAGAATTCTCGCTGAGCTTAATATTGGGTTTTCCATCAGATGTAATGAATGTATCCGGGAATTTATCCTCTGTATGGATTGTCATGGACAGGTACAGAGCCATTTCATTACAGTATACTTCTGAAAGCGTGACAGTTGTTCCATCTACTGTTTTACTGTATGATTCATTGTCTTTCGTTTTATCTGCATTGTGATTTTCTGTTGTATTCTGATCCTCAGCCTGAGCACTTTGAGGATTACCTCCGTCCTCCTGACTTTCATCAGTATCTGCCAACTCTGCATCTTCTGTGGAATCTGTCAGCTGTTTTGCGTATTTCGAATAATCACCATAAAATCCCAGGGAATTACCGAGCTGCTTAAATACATTTCCTACCAGAGGAATGTTCTCTGCAAATGCAGGATTTGTGATACATACTGCGGAAAATACGGCTGCAGCCGCGGTCAGTCCCAAAGCTGTTTTGTATACTGTTTTGAATTTCTTATGCGATTTTACTGTTCCTGTGGATTTCTTTCCGGAACTTTCTGTTGATTTCTCTGTTGATTTCTCCGATAATCTTCGCATCATATTCTCTGTATTCTCCACATTTCCAGAATCTGACGCCATTTCCCTGATTCTGGCAAATGCTGTATTCTTCGCATCTTCTGCCGGTTTTGGCAATGGAAAATCTGCCTGCATGATTTCCTCTATCGCATTATCATTTCTGTTATTCTTTTCTTTATCAAAATCTAACTTCTTCGCCATGATCACTTCATCCCTTTCTTGCACTTACCGTTATGCTTCCTACTGTTACCGGTTGTGTTCTCAGATTTCTATTCTGGTCTTCTGCAATCTCTTCTATTATACCTGTGAATTCTCTGTTTTTCTCTTTTTTCTGCTGCAGTCTTTTCTTCTGAATATTGTCTCCTGCTGAAGTATATTCCTGCTTTAGCTGCACACGGGCTCTGACCAGTCTGGTTTTTACGGTGTTTTCATTCATATTTAATATAGAAGCAATGTCTGCGATCCGAAATCCCTCTACATAATACAGAACCAGTATAATCCTGTAGGATTCGTCCAACATTCCAAGCATTTCCTTGAACTCAAATTCCTCAATGGACATATCCTGTCCGGGGACTTCCGGAAGTTCTTCGGCTCTGCTGAAATTTTTGTAGTGTCTGTGGATTTTATTGCATTCATTGATCAGGATACGGATCATCCAGGTTTTGAAATATTCCGGATTCTTCAGTGTATGTATTTTTTCAAAGCAGGTAAGTATGGTATCCTGCATGGCATCTGCGGCATCCTCATCATTATCCAGGATTCCCCTTGCCACCTTGTACATTGCCAGAGAATTCTTTTCCATCAGTTCCAGAAATGCATCCGCATCTCCTGAGATGGAGCGTTTTACCAACTGTATCAAATGCTGATCCTCCTTGCTTAGAGTTTTATATGTTACTGTTTACTTCATGTCCAGTAGCTCTTATGTTTTTACAAATATGTTTCATTCGAATGAAGCTTTGTTGTTTTGTTTTACACTTATTAGATGGGGAATTATAGAGAAAAGTTTCATATCTTTTAAATAAATTTTCAGGTACCGAATTTTTATAGTTATTATAACTTCTCGTCCGCATATAATTGTAATACAAACAAATTATAATCCCTGGATTTTCCCACAAAAAAAACCGGCACATTTCTGCACCGGTTTTTATCACTCATAATCTTTCTTAATGTTTTCCTTTTATTCTTCAGCATTCAATCTCTTCTGATACATAGACTGGAGCAGGAATTTTCCTGTCTCTGTTTTGAATACTTTTTCCAGCATGTTTCTCACATTGTTTCCGGAAAAATTACTCTCATCTGCATTTACCAGATAATCTGCCTCTATCATGATCTGATAATCAATACCATCGATTCCGGTTATTGTGTGATGATGGCTTACAATGTAAGAAACACGATCTACAAATTCTTTCGGCAGATCTGAATCTGCGAAAAATTCCTCTATCAGTGCCGCACTTTCTTCCTCCTGATGTTTGCCGTTGGCATTTCCGTATTTTACTCTGCAGAGAGGGCAGGAAATATCATGGACAACCGCAGTCACCTCCACCAGCTTCTGCTGCTCCGGTGACAGATTTTCGCCCTCTACGATTGTTTTTGCATATGCGTATACTTTCATGAAATGATTGATGTCATGAAGATCTCCCTTGGAATACTCTACCATTTTCTTTACAACTTCCGCTACTGTCATGTTTTGTTCCTGCCTTTCTCTTACGGATTTAGTTACTTGTGTACTCCGTTCTCAGTAACCGGGTTTATCTTATTCTGAAAAACAGCAGAATCTTTCGATCCTGCTGTTTACAATTATCAATTATTTGCAGAGTTCCTCTGCCATAGCCTCAATCTCCGCTTCGTTTGCTTCGCTTAAGGAGGAAGTAATCTTTACATTATTTTCAAGCCATGTGATATTTTTGCTCTTTTCGAACATTCCCTGCATGATTCTTGCTGCTGCAGGTGCCCAGCTTCCGTTTTCGATGAGACCGATGGCACGGTTCTGGTAGCTGCGTTCTGTAAGGTTCTCAATGTAGGTACGCATAAATGGGAAAATATCTCCGTTGTATGTAATTGTGGCAAGTACCAGTTTACCGTAACGGAAAGCCTCTTCCACTGCTTCTGCCATGTCATCTCTTGCAAGGTCAAATACAGTTACTTTCGGGCATCCTTTTTCTTCCAGTTTCTGTGCCAGAAGTTCTACTGCTTTCTTTGTGTTTCCGTAAACAGATGTATAGGCGATCACAACACCTTCGCTCTCTACTTTGTAGGAGGACCAGATATCATATTTCTCAATGTAATGTCCAAGGTTCTCTGTGAGGATTGGTCCATGGAGTGGACAGATTGTCTGGATATCCAGAGTTGCGGCAGCTTTCAGAAGCTTCTGAACCTGTGCACCGTATTTTCCAACGATTCCGATATAGTAACGGCGTGCTTCGCAGTCCCAGTCTTCTTCTACGTCAAGTGCTCCGAATTTGCCGAAACCGTCTGCTGAGAACAGAACCTTATCAGTGCTGTCATATGTAACCATAACCTCCGGCCAGTGAACCATTGGTGCAAATACGAAAGTCAGCACATGTTTTCCAAGTGTAAGGCTGTCACCGTTTGCAACCACCAGTTTCTTTCCGTCCAGATTCAGGTTTCTGAAGAAATTTCCCATCATAGTAAAGGTCTTGGTATTTGCAACTACGATTGTGTCAGGATATGCTTTCATGAAGTTCTCGATATTTGCGGCATGATCCGGCTCCATATGCTGTACTACCAGATAATCCGGTTTCGCACCGTCCAGGACTCTGGCTACATTTTCAAGCCATTCATCTTTGAAATTAGCATCTACGGTATCCATAACTGCGATCTTTTCATCCATGATCACATATGAGTTATAGGACATACCGTTTGGCACTACATACTGACCTTCAAACAGATCTATCTGATGATCATTTACACCTACATAATAAATATCATTTCCGATTTTCATGATAACATGTTCCTCCTTAGCGATATCAGGGCCGGTCAAATCCGGTTAAAAATTCCAATTTTTTTATTTCTGAACCTATTATATCCACATTCATATCGTTCGTCAAGTTTCATTTTATCCTAAAATTTCACCCCTTAACTCATATATAAAAAGTAATACTGTCGTTTTATTTAATACTTATTCTGGTAAAATTCCATATTCCTTATATAACCGTTTTCGAGTCTCTGCATTTGTCACAACAGACTGTATTTCTGCACTTCTTCCATCCATAATCAGACGATTAAGTAAAGTGCTTAATCGTTCTTCGCCGATTGCTTCTCCAATCGCTATGCCCTTTGCTTCTCCAATCGCTATGCCCTTTGCTTCTCCAATTGCCCTACCCCTTGCTTCTCCAATTGCTTTTGCCTCTGCTTCCGCCTCTTTTTGAAGCCGTTCGAGCCTTTCAGATTCCAGTTCAAGAACTTTTCCACCCATAATCTCACTTATTCCTTTCCGGACTGTCTTTTCATTCTGACATATATAGTCCGCTATTTTTATAATCAGTTTATTTAAATTCATGTATAAAGCCGTCTTATCTGCTCCTGAAAGTTCTCTTTCCAGATTTATCCGGATTTCCTCATAGGCATTTAGCAAACTCTGGAACATTTCCGGATTCTCACTCATTTCATGAATATCCTTTTCATATCGCATAATATAAAACGGCAGAAGCATCAGTAAATTTTTTTCAAAAATACTGTCTCTCGTATATGTCTCCAATTTCATTGTCGGAACCCGATAATGTACTATGTTCTCATCCGAAAGTACCATCTCTATCTCCAGAAAATCCGGCGTATTCTTTCCGCTTCTCAAATATAATACGCAGGACTTTGGAAAATCCATCCTGTATTTGCGTCCCTGTTTCTGTGCATTGTGAACCTCACATGACTGAAGTCGCGTGCTTCCAGACGCTTTAGACGTCAGACTAAATATCGGCGGATACGCCTGTAACTTAGGCCAGCGCAGTTATGCG
>ERZ780150.325-NODE-325-length-44678-cov-5.533940_pt1 | contig 44678 bp, 43 predicted proteins | sample MGYA00511019_ERZ780150 | MGnify/ENA primary metagenome ERZ780150 (study PRJEB29588, sample SAMEA2151633) | human gut metagenome | biome: human gut; feature: human-associated habitat; material: faeces | place: Denmark | collected 2008/2010 ...
GGGGGAAGAACGATCCCAGCCAGAGCCTGCAGATGATCCAGCGCCCATTGATGACGCCGGACGAGTTAAAAACGCTGCCCAAGGGACACTTTATCCTCGCCAAAACCGGTTGCTGCCCCATGCGGACTGAGCTGCCGCTGTTCTTCAAATGGGGCATCACTTTCGATGGAGAGTATGCGGTGGAGGAACGCTCCGCCCGAAAGGTGGTCTATGCGGATCGCTTCGAGCTGGAGCAGGAAATCGTCTGCCGCAGCGACGCCTATGAGGACGGCTTCGATGAGCTGCTGCCCATGCCGCCCGCAGGAACCGTAAGCGGCGGCATGATCCACACGCCCGCGCCGGAACCCAAAACGCACCATGGCGCTTCCCGCAGGCTACCCATGCGCCCAATGGGGACGCAGAAATAGGGAGGTGTCCGCCATGAGTTACTTCTCATCCATCTACGCCGAGGAAATTCCGCACCGCGCTAAAGCCGTGTATATGTACCTCAAAGATCGCTCCAACAAAGACGGCAAGTGTTGGCCCGCCATCGGCACCATTGCCCGCGATCTGCAGCTCTCCCGCAGCACCGTCAAACGCGCCCTCGATGACCTGATCCGGAGCGGCTATCTGGAAAAGGAACAGCGGTGGCGCGACAACGGCGGGAAGAGCAGCCTGCTCTACAAACTCAAGCTGTGAAAAAACCATACCGGGCCGCAAAGGAGGAGCTTTGCCCTCTCGGTGGCCTATGGTATGGTTCATCACGGCCCATGCATGGAACGGAATACTCTAAGAAAGATTTAACGGCAGAAAAAGAAATAAGGAACCACCCTTCGGAAAGGGCGGTTCCCATCACTCGGCATTCAGCATCTGTTTGGCGGCGGCCAGAAGAATTTTTCTATCTCTGCCGTTCAGCAACCGGATGCATCGGATCAACTGCTCCGTTTCGCCGTTGTCTGCTTTCCCGTCGGGATAAGCAACTGTATCCGCTGACATATGTAGCGTCCGCACCAATCGGAACAGTGTGTCAATACTGACCCTCCGCTCCTCGTTTTCAATGGCTTGGATGTAACGAGCTGTCTTTCCAATTTGCTCTGCAAGTTCTTCCTGTGTCATGTTTTCGGCAATACGGGCCTGTTTGAAAATCGGCCCCATGTAGGATAAATCCAGTTTTTCCACCAGCAGTTCACCTCCAACACCATTTTACAGTTCGGGTGTTGAAGTGTGAACGTATTACTGGTTCGTTTGTAGCACGAATAAATTTTACTGGCAGATATGAGCTGTACATTCCGCCATAATTGTAGCTGGCCTACGCGGCTACGAATTTGTAGCCATAGCCAATTAAGGTGTGAATGAACTCAGGGGAGGAAGCGTTCTTCTCAATTTTTTTCCGTAGTCGATAGATCGTATTTTCAACTGTGTGGCAGCTTCCGAAGCTATCTTCTCCCCAAACGGCTTCGTATATCTGTTCTTTTGTGAGCGCCCAGCCTGGATGGCGAGCCAAAAAATAGAGCAGATCAAATTCTTTTGTTGTTAAAGAAACATGTTGATCACTTAGATAAACACTGCGATAACATGGGCAAATAATCAAATCGTTGATACTAATTTCCGGTTCCGGTTGATAATCAACAGAATAGTTCATCTCTCCAGCCTCCTTACATGAGCGACATCTCAAAACAAGGACTTTCGTTCTCCATAGGAGCATCTATTTCAAATGCCTTTTCAAATAGATAACGTGTTTTGTCCAATCTGGCATCTGGTTTTCTTGCCTGATAGACTGGTTTTCCAACATTAGGCTGGTAGCCGGAGGGTTCCGTCAAAAACATACCTCTGCCATTTGTAAATTGGGAAAGCTGCTTTTTATAGCGCGGTGCTGTACGGGCGGGAATGCTGCCCGATACTACGATTTCACTGTGCCTTGTTTCAATCGAATCAATTACAGCCTGATACTTATTTAAGTCATTATAAGCACGGGCGTCAGAGTCCTGCGGAACAAAAAGCTGGAAATCCAATCGTGGTTCCAATAGCTCCGTGCCAGCCCTTTTTAATACCTGTTCAAAAACGAGCGGGGCTAAATGGCGAAAGTCCGCTGGCGTGCTGACCGGGCTGTAATACAGGCCATACTCAAAGCACACCTTTAAATCGGTTACCTCCCAGCCGAACAGCCCTTGTTCACAACCATATTTAATGCCATCCGCAACAGCGTTTTGAAAAGACCTGTTTAAATATCCATAGGATACTTTACTTTCCAAACATAGCCCGGAACCAATTGGGAGCGGCTCAATGGAAAGACCAATAGAGGCCCAAAAAGGATTAGGGGGAACCTCGATATGGACGGTATACTCTGCTTTTTTAAGAGGACGCTCTTTGTAAATCGTTGTCAAATCCCCAATTTGAACAGGAATATGATAGCGATTTTCCAATAACGCACACACAACTTCCATTTGAACCTGCCCAAGAAAACCAACGACGATATCACTGCTCCTTGAATCTAGCCTATACTGCAGTAAAGGATCAGATTGCGCCAATTCAGAAAGTGCTTCTAAAAGGGAAACGCGCTCATCAGGGTCGCACGGAGAAATGCTGGCCTGCATCATCGGGTGGACAGTCTGCGCGGGTAAATATTTTTCAGGTACTTCGCCAATGGTATCACCAATTTTGAATCCGTTTTCATTCGGGATAATAGCAATATCTCCACATTCAACCTGTTCGACAACAGCGATTCCACCTGATTGAGGGATTTCTAATTTCTTTATTTTGATCGTCTCGTCTCTGTCGGCAACAGTTACTACATCCCTCGTTTGCAGCGATCCTCCGAAAACCCGCAGATAGGTATGTTTGTTCAGCAGGTCGTCCTGCTCAATTTTATAAACCAAGGCACAGGGAGCTACTGATGTAAGGGCAGGTAATGGAGAAAATTCTTTTATAAGAGCATCCATCAGTTCTTTTGTGCCTATATTACCCAGCGCACTGCCATGATAAATTGGAAGCAGAGTTCCATTTTTCATGCTTTGCTCTCTGCTGCTTATAATATCGTCAAGTTTAACCGGCTGATCTAAAACATACTTTTCAGTTAAAGCCTCGTCGGCTTCAATGATTGTATCGATAAAGGAACTCCCAAACATATCCATACTGTTTAATTGCACAGTTCTGCCAATAGAAACATCTTGCATTACAAGAATGTTAGGGGCCAGCTTTTCTTTAATTTCCGTATAAAGTGGCTCCAGTTCAATACCTGGCTGGTCTATTTTGTTGATAAAGACAAGAGCCGGAATCTGCAGCTTTTTAATTGCCTCGAACAAAATTCTTGTCTGTGCCTGTATTCCGTCTTTTGCAGAGATCAGCAAAACCGCGCCGTCCAATATACTTAAAGAACGTTCAACCTCTGCAAAAAAATCCATGTGTCCCGGAGTGTCGAGCAAATTCACTTTGGTATCGCCCCAATAAAAGGACACAACAGAGGTCTGGATGGTAATGCCGCGTTGCTTTTCCAGCATCATGGAATCTGTAACAGCAGTGCCTCTGTCAACGCGGCCAGCTTTTTCAACAGCGCCGCTTGTGTATAACATACTCTCTGTCAATGTGGTTTTTCCGGCATCAACATGAGCCATTATGCCTATATTAATTGTTTTCATAATTTGCCTCCGAATCGTCGTTATGATACAAAAATCCCCTGTGTTAAAAATACTTTCAACACAGGGGAACCATAACGCCACAAAGGCATAACGATAAAGGCCGTCAGGAATATAGTAAATCCAATAGCGGCTTTAACGCAAATATGAAAGTATTCTTAAATAAGGTACAGCAAATAAACCTTATAAAACTAATAAGGCTACAAACTGACCTTCATCATTCAATTGATTGTTATTTAAGAATACCTTGCCGCATTCGATTATTTAACTCCTTATCACAAATTTGTTTTATTATAGCCCCTGACGCCACGCTTGTCAAGTTACATTGGCAGGTGAACACAAAATGATAAGTTTGTGAAACCAATCTGAATATAAGATGAATGGCGTAAATTAGAATAACATTCGAGGCCACAATTTATACAAAAGCACCTCGCGAAAGAAAAAAACAGTTCTTTGGCGAGCTATTTTGCGTTCTCGGAAAATACCCTCCAAGTTCTGTTTTTGGATTTGGAGGGTATTTTTATGCGCTGGACTTCCGGTGCGCCGCTGCTCGTTCGTAGCAGCGACACTTAACCGCAGAAAATAAAAACAGGCTGGATGGTGGCCAGTCAAAAAAATTCCGGTTTCTGCAACAGCCCTTTGCGGCTGTAATGACGAACTTGTAGAACATGTAAAATACGAACGAAAGAAGAACGCTTGCAACGGCTATGTAGCTGTTGCAGACGTTCTTTTTTGCGCTAAAAAGCCAGAAAGAAGATGCCGTAGTCCGCCGCTCGTCCTTCGTTTTCGCCCCAAGCAACGAAATTAAGGAGGACAAGAAAATGTCAGAGAACAAAAAATATACCATCGTAGTAAAACACCAGCGTGTGGAGGTCAGCGAGGCCGTCTACCGCGCCTACCACCAAGAGCGCGAGGCCGAGCGGTATCGGCGGAGCCTCGTCATGGACAACGAATATTCTCTGGAGCGGTTTCAGGAGGACGGCGTGAACATCGAATTCCGGCTGGACGTCTGCCGGGATTTCGTGGATGAGCTGATGCGGGCCGAGCAGGAACGTGAACTCCACGCGGCTCTGCAGACCTTGACCGTGAAGGAACGACTGCTGATCCATGAGCTGTTCTGGAACGGCAAAAGCGAGCGGGAACTTTCCGCGATGATCGCGGTGCCGCAGAAAACCATCAACGACAGGAAACGGAAAATCCTCGTCAAGCTGCGCCGTCAGATGGAAATTTAAAAAAGCAGAAAAAATATCCGCTCAAACCTTCGGAAAATTCCTTTATAGAAGTGAGAGGGAATATCTCTCTTCTGTACTTTGAAAAATACCGCCGCAGGCGGTCATATCCAGCAGCACAGGTACGTTAAGCTGTTCGGCAGCGACACGGGAGATGCGCCAAGACCACCTGTGGACAAGCCCTATCCGTCCATCAAACCGATCACATCAAAGGTGCAGAGCGAAAAACATCCGTCCCGCAAAAGCAATCCGTGGAGATTGCTCCGCCAAGACCCGGACAGCCCCTAACGATACTTCCGTCCAGTCACAGCCCCGCACACGCGGGATCACGCAATGAGGGCAGCTCCGGGAGAACCCCGGAGGGGTGAGATTCCCATGAGGGCCTGCGTCACGTCCATGTGACGGTCACCACCGGCCCGCCTGTGTCTGCTGCCCATGTGAAGCAATCCCGCTTCGCGCTCCGGGAAGTAGTGTCGAATAGGGGCAAGCGAAAACGAAGAACAAGCAAGACTTTCATGTCAGATACTATGGCGGCGGGCGCTCATACAGGCGACCAAGTCTTTAATAAATCATACCCAATGGCGTCCGCCGCCATCCATGTGCCATGAAAGCACAAATACCACAAGGAGGGATATGCTATGCAGATCAGAAAAGGCGATCTGTTCTACGCCGACTTAACGCCGGTGATTGGAAGCGAGCAGGGCGGCGTCAGGCCGGTGCTCATCATACAAAACGATATCGGCAACCGCCACAGCCCAACCGTAATCGCGGCGGCGGTGACCAGCCGCGCCAATAAAAATCCCCTGCCCACCCATGTCGCCATCGGTTGGACGGAATGCGGCCTGCGCCGCAGTTCCACTGTGCTGCTGGAGCAGGTGCGCACCATCGACCGCTCCCGCCTGCGCGAATACATAGGCCATCTGGACGGCAGCACCATGTGTGCCGTGGATCAGGGACTGGCGGTCAGTTTCGGCATGGGGCTTGCCGGGGACTCTGTTCCGCAGATGCGCCTATCTCTTGGATAGGAGGTCAGAAAAATGGGACAAGCAAAACGCGCTTGGATTTACTGCCGGATCGACGCGCCGGAGGATCTACACGGGGCGCTGAAGCGCCAGCGTCAGCAGCTCATGGATTACGCGGAGCAGATGGGCTGCGAAGTGGTTGGCAGCTCGCAGGACACTGGAGCCAGTAAACAATCAGGCTGGCCGGGGTTGATGCTGGCTGAACAAGCCGCAAAAGAGCGACAAATAGATGCATTGATACTGGATGCGCCGCCTCCTTGTTTTGGAGAGGCAGCCTCAATGGCCCTGCCACTGTTGCAGAGCCTTGAAAGGATGGGGGCGACAATCTATTCCCCCTTGCGGGGAAAAATCCGAATTGGAGGTTTCCGATGAAAAGCAAAGCTATTTCTTTATTTGAAAACTATCCCGATGTTGTAGAAGTTGATGAGCTTCGCCAGATGTTGGGCGGCATCAGCAAAAAACTGGCTTATCAGCTTTTAGCAAGTCGGGAGATTCACAGCGTCCGTATCGGACGCGCTTATAAAATCCCAAAAATCAGTGTAATTGAATATCTCGTTGGAGAAGAAATGTGCCATATCAACATTGGTTGATACGGCTTTTATTTTGCCTGCGTCGCCGTCCACGGTGGTAGAAAAAATCAAGTCGGTTTCTCCACCACGACAATAGCTATTTCCGAAAAGGTGTGGTATTGTGATGGTGTCAACAGTAGGCAAATTTGCTGTTATTTCAAAGGAGGATACCATGATAACAGGGAGCCTACAAATTAAAAATGATAAATACTACGCCGTTCTCAACCTCAAGGTGGACGGCAAGCGCAAGCCGAAATGGATACCGTTGGGACTGCCGGTGCGCGGTAACAAGCGGAACGCGGAAGCAGAACTGACACGGCTCATTAATGACTACGAGCAGGAAGCCGTAGCGGCGGCCAACTGGACGCAGGCTGATGTACCGTTTGCGGATTACCTGCAGAGCTGGCTCAAAATGGTCAAGCCCACGATTGCGACCTCAACTCATCAGAGCTACAAAAACATGATTGATGGACGGATTGACCGCTACTTCCGCAAGCTAGGCGTGTCGTTGGGCGATGTGACGCCCACTCAGATTCAGGATTTCTATCAGACTATTCTGGATGATGGGTATACACCGAACACGGTTATTCACTATCACGCGGTGCTGCGGCGGGCGCTGCAAAACGCGGTGAAGAAAGACATCATTGCCCGCAATCCCGCCGACCGGATTGACAAGCCGAAGAAGAATCAATATCAGGCGGCTCACTACACGGAAGAAGAAATGCTGGAATTGTTCGAAGTCATCAGCGGCGATCCATTAGAGTTAGCCGTCAAAATCGCCGCTTACTACGGTCTGCGCCGCAGCGAGGTGCTGGGGCTGAAATGGGAAGCAATCAACTTTAAGGACAAACTGGTTTCCATAAACCATAAAATCATCGAAGTCGAGGTGAATGGCAAGTTTGTGCCGGTGGGCGAAGATGTACTGAAAACCAAGTCCAGCATCCGGACGCTTCCCCTTCTCCCGGTGGTCGAAGAACTTCTTCTGGCTGAAAAGGAAAAGCAGGAAACCTTCCGGCGGCTTTTCAAGAAAGCGTACAGCCACGAATACCTTGATTACATCTGTGTGGATCAGATGGGCAAGCTGCTCCGCCCCAACTTCGTGACGGAACACTTCGCATATCTGATTGAGAAGTACAACCTGAAAAAAATTCGCTTTCACGATCTCCGCCATACTTGCGCCAGCCTGCTGCTGGCAAACGGCGTACCGATGAAGCAGATCCAGGTCTGGCTGGGCCACTCCACCTTCAATACCACGGCGGATATTTACGCGCACCTCGACGTATCGGCGCAGATCGAAACCGGAGATGTGGCCGCTAACTTCTTCGTAAAATCAAGTCCGGCAGAAACGAGCGAACTTTTGGAAAGCCCTCAAATTTCTACCGTGCAAACACAGCAGGTCATGTAAACCCTTGCGGTGACTGCGTTTTAAGCCTGTTGGATTTCTCCCGGTCATGCAAAAAACGCCCAAAAGGGGCGTAGAAAACCGTAGTGATGAAAAACCGCTTGTATATGTGTTCAAGTACAAACACATGAAAAAGTACAGGAAAAGCGCATAAACAAAGGAAAAGCCTGTCTGCAGATGTCCGCAAACAGGCTCATGGCGGAGTGGGTGGGATTCGAACCCACGGAGCTAATGAAAGCTCAACTGATTTCGAGTCAGTCCCGTTATGACCACTTCGATACCACTCCGTATTAAATTTATGGCCCGCACCCGTAGAAAACCAACCGGATGCAAAGCGTAGAAAAAGCGTAGAAACACGCTGATTCACAAAGGTAATGATACCACGGAAACGCCCGTGTATCAAGGGGAATCGGAGAGCAGGCGCTTAATGACCTACACGATTTCGAGTCAGGCCCGTTATGACCACTTCGATACCGCTCCCTATATGTTCAGCCGCCGTTTTTCTCCGCCTTTTTCCGATAGAAAAAGGCTTTGGAAAGAACTGACGGAAAGAACAGCAAATTGTTCAGTTTTTCGAACTGGGTAAAACCCGCATGGTTACACGGTTTTTGGTGGACGAAACGGACAGTTCCCCGCAAGATTTCGAGTGCTGCACCTTCGACCACTCGGACAACTCTCCATATGTCAATCCGAAAATCATTTCCAAAACTTTTGGAAAGAACTGACGGAAAGAACACCAATTTTATTCAGTTTTCGAACTGTGAAACCCCGCATAAACACTGGATTTCTTGCGGACAAAACTTACACTGCTTCAAAAAATTTCGAGTCAGCCCCGTTATGATCACTTCATTACGTCTTCCTCTATCTTTGGCAACGCGCTAATCTCAAAGCGCCTTACTATGTGACGGTTTTTAATTTTATCAAAAAAAATTCATATTGTCAACCTGTGGGGATATAATATGCAAACGCTATCGTTAGCCGTTTATAATCTCCGGTAGCTGCCTGCTCTCGTAAACAGAGTATACCCTTTGCTCCGTGTGATTCACAGGCAAGCTTTGCATCGGAAGCCGGCTCGCGGTTGATGCCGGAAACCTTGTAAGGGCGAACTGCGTTTATCCCTATACCGTAACAAAAAATAGCCGACAGCGGGGCGCATTACACCCCGCCGCCTCTGTATCACAATTCACTCCATCAAGCCATCCCGCATACGGATTTTTCTATGGCAGCCTGCTGAGACCTCTTCATCATGCGTTACAATGAGGATTGTCATCCCCCTCTGGTTCAGCTGCTGAAAAATTTGCAGAATTTTTCCCCCGGTTTCTTCATCAAGCGCGCCGGTAGGCGCATCTGCAAGCAGCAGATTCGGCCGCCCGGCAATCGCTGTGCGCTGACACTGCCCGCCGGAGAGTTTGGAAACCTCTGCACCTTTAATTCAAACAGATAGAATCCACTGGTCGGCGTGCAGACAGCGCCCAGAATATTCAAAAGCGTCGATTTCCCGCAGCCGCTCTTTCCGGTGAAAGCCAGAAAATCCCCTCGCTCCATCACCATATTCACGCCGCGCAGCGCGTGAACAGCTCCATTCCTCTTGTCATACGTCACGACATAAAATTTTTTTGCTTTTATCTGTTTTATCTTCTAATATTCTTCCAAAATTGCGCGGAGCTCCGGGTCGTTCAGGCCTTTATATTCCGCCGGCCAGAGCTTTTCCGGCCAAACGCGCTTGGCCCCGGGCAAGGCATTCGGCACGATGGTTTCCGCCATGTTCCAACCCCGGGCGGTTTTTGAGGTGAAACGGATGTTTGTCACAGACGTTCCATAATACGAATCGGAATAATAGCTATAAACCCCCAATAACCCTGCATCCTTTTTCCAATAAATCCGCGTCTGCGATTTTGCCTTTGGTTCCGCTTCCTTCGGCCCATACACATACACCACGAATTTATCATCCGCCTCTATGAATGTGTCTTTCGCCTGTGGGACTTTGCAGGACGTGTCGTTATAATAATATTCTCTTGTTTTAAAATCAAACTCCGCATATCCATCTTCGTCCGTATGTGACCCTGTCTGCCATGCGTCAATATACCGGTTGTTTTTTTTGTCATAATAAACGTCTACAGAAAATGGCTCCGATATTGTTTGCTTTTTCGTTGAAGATGGCTGGCTGTTATCTTCCACCTTGCCAACCAGCTTTGGAAGTGTAAAATATACATCCCCAACTTTTGTCTTTTCAATGTTAGCGATTTCATAATCTCCCGAAAACCGCTGGCCGTCATAAATCCCTGCATAGGAAAGCGGCTCGTGCGTATCCCAATAGGGTTTCTGTGGTTTTGTAGAAGTCAGGGTATTGCTGTTTACCGGTATGCTTCCCGTTGACGGCTCCTCCAATTCAGGCTCTTTTCCGCACGCAGTCAGACAAAACACAAGCGCAAGACAGCAAAGGATTGACAAGATTCGTTTCATCACGAGCCTCCTTCCATGCAAGGGCTTCCTTTAATATTCTTCCAAAATCGCGCGGAGCTCCGGGTCGTTCAGGCCCTTATATTCCGCGGGCCAGAGCTTTTCCGGCCAAACGCGCTTGGCCCCGGGCAGGGCGTTCGGCACGATGGTTTCCGCCATGTTCCAACCGTCCGCTGTTTTGGAGGTAAAGCGAACGTTGGTAACATAGGCGCCACCACCATCTAAACTCGGGGAATATCGATAAAAGCCTAACAACCCTGCGCCTTTTTTCCAATAAATGCGTGTATGCAGCTTATTCTCTTCTTCCGCTTTTTTCGGACCATCCACATACACTACATACTCATCGTCCGCTTCAATATAAGACCACCCATCTGATCCTGGAATCGTGCAGGATGTGTTGCTGTAATAATATGTTGTCGTTTTAAAATCAAACTCCGGATATCCATCCTTATCCATACGGTATCCTGTTTGCCATGCATCAACATACCGATTATTTTTTTTATCATAATAGATATCTAAAAATGGATCCGTGATTGTTTCTTTCCGCACTAAAAATTGTTGAGCGACATCTTCCACTTTACCCTCCAATCTTGGAAGCTTAAAATATGCATCGCCTTCTTTTGTTTTATCATAAGAAGCGATTTCATAATCTCCCGAAAACCGCTGGCCGTTATAAATCCCCGCATAGGAAAGCGGCTCGTGCGTATCCCAATAGGGTTTCTGCGGTTCTGTAGAAATCAGGGTATTGCTGCTTACCGGGATGCTTTCGGTTGACGGCTCCGCTGCTGGCTCCGGCTCTTTGCCGCACGCTGCTACGCAGAACAGAAGCACGATACAGCACAGGATTGACAAGACTTTTTTCATAAGAGCTCTCTCCTTAATACACTTGTGTTAGCAAATACAATACACCAGGTTGGCCATCTTCCCATTCTGGATCCCAGTGTCCATCATATGGGTACTTCCCTTTACTATAGATGTTTGTCCCTGCATATAAATAGGGATTGATTCTACCAAAATCTGCACAGCCTGTTCCGTTCCACAATTCCGCAAATTGCAGCATTGCCAACAGGTTGCGTGTCCCCTTGCCCATGCCGATTGCATTCTGGAAGTCTCTCCATTGTCCCGATTTGATCGTTTTGACTGCGTCCGCAACAAAATCCTTTCCATTTAAATTAGATCCATCTCTAAATGAATAGTTTAGATTCCCCCCCTTCTCTCTATAGTGTATGGCTGCAATCAATATAACAGGCAGATCCGTCTGATCAGCGATACTTTGATATTTTGCTTTGCGGTCCGCATCATTATATTTACTCCAAAAATCGGAAATATTTTTCTTGTATTCATTCGGATCCCTTGCTGTACCACTTTTGAATGAGGTTACTTTCACATATTTATCCCGATTCATAAAGTAGTATTTACTGCTTGGCCCCGAATACGTCCCATACGGGTAATCGTTGACTACCGACTTCGGTAAAAACCCCCATGCACTGCCAAAGGTGACATACCAATAATTCCCCACCTGCCCTTTGATCGTAACCGCCGCCCCGCGATACACAGAAGTGGCGGAAAGGCTCGTGGGGCTGGCAATGCGCAGCTTTTGCGCTGAGGTGACAAAGCCCAAACGGTTGGGGGAAAGCGGCTGAATCACCGTCACGGGGATTTGCGCCTGCACATCGTTTTGCGTGGTGGCCTTTAAAGCGAGCGTGAACGTGCCCGGCTTCAGGCCGGTGATGGTTTGCGTCGTCCAGCATTTCTGGCTGCTATCCCAAGCGCGGCGAACCAGGTCGTCATGGCCGCCCGTCGTCCAATAAGCCTTCAAATCAGTGTTGTATTCCCGGTTTTCCACCGTGTTGCCGCGCAGCTGCTTGGCAGCGCCTACATAGATATGTTCATAGGGAACGTCCACATTCGTATCCGGGCGGATGATATCCAGCGTTTTGGTGATGTAGATTTTGATGGAGTTGCTGGTGCCGTCCTTTAAGGTGGCGGTCACGGTTGCCGTGCCCGTGACGCTCCCGGCGGTGTAGGTGCACTCCGCGCCCGTGGAGGTGGAGAGGGTTCCCCTGCCGCTGCCCGGCGACACCTTCCAGGTGGCATGGCTGGAGAGCGCAAACGTCATCCAATTATGCAGCCCCAGCTTGATGGACTGCCCCGGCCTCAAAACCGCCTCATAAACCCGGTTGCCGCTTGTGTTTTCAATCCAGAATTCTGGGCTCAAGCCCATGGGGGCAATCGAAGGAGCTTCGGTTGTTTCTTCCTCCCAAACACCGGGCTGTTCCTCCACGGCTTCCCATGCTGTTTCCGTTTCGATCCCCGCGGCAGGGTCAGCCGTTTCCCCCGCCGTTTCAGGCTCGCTGGGAAGCGTAAACGACTCCGCAGGTTCGGAACTCGTTTCTTCCTCCCCCAAAAATGTGCTTTCCTCTGAAAGCTCCTCTGCCGGCAGGGCTTCGGGCTCGCCGGCCGCGTGCTCAGGCTCCAACGCATCCGAAACCGCTTCCAACGGCGCGGGCGGCGGATCCTGCGGGTTTGCGGCCATCGTCATTGGCGTGAGAAAGATCATGGCCAATGCCAGGATCAGGGAAAGAATACGAACTTTGCTGATTGTGTTTCTGCTCATCATTACCTCTCCTAAAATTTTATCTGATTCCCTGAATCAGTCATGGACGAAACCATAAAATTACCATTTATATTTTTTATTTTAACACTTTATATGCAATATGTAAACAATCATTTATATTACCACTTATTTTTTATATAAATAAGCCTGGAGCAGCGTCCCTCCGGACAACTGCTCCAGGCTTTGTTTCATATGCGTTCACTGAACGTTATTTCAGCGCTTTTTCAGCAAGGCGCCTATTCCTTGCGCAGCAGCTCGCCCGCGCTGGTTGCAAGGCCTGCAAGGCCCTGGATATCGGACGGAATGATGATCTTCGTCGCCTTGCCACCTTCTGGAAGGCCTCCAAGCTCTTGATGGTGATAACGCCTTCGCCCGGGGCTGCCTCGTTAATCATGCGAATGCCCTCGGCCTCGGCCTTCTGCACGGCAAGGATTGCCTGCGCCTGGCCTTCCGCCTCGCGGATCTTCGCTTCCTTCACGGCCTCCGCGTGCAGGATTGCGGCCTGCTTCTCGCCTTCTGCGGCGAGAATCTGGCTTTCCTTCTGGCCTTCGGCAACCAGGATCTTGCTGGCCTTTTCACCTTCAGCGCGCAGGATGGATTCACGGCGCTGGCGCTCTGCCTTCATCTGCTTCTCCATCGCATCCTGGATCTCGGCAGGCGGTACGATATTCTTCAGCTCCACGCGGTTGACCTTGATGCCCCAGGGGTCGGTCGCTTCGTCGAGGATACCGCGGATTTTCGCATTGATCGTATCGCGGGAGGTGAGCGTATGATCGAGCTCCATCTCGCCGATGATATTACGCAGGGTGGTTGCGGTCAGGTTTTCGATGGCGGAAATCGGGCGCTCCACGCCGTAGGTGTAAAGCTTTGCATCTGTGATCTGGAAGAAGATAACGGTATCAATCTGCATCGTGACGTTATCCTTTGTGATAACAGGCTGCGGCGGGAAATCCGCCACCTGTTCCTTCAGGGAGACGACCTTTGCAACGCGCTCCAAAAACGGAATCTTTACGTGCAGGCCGGTTTCCCACGTGGCATGATAGGTACCGAGCCTTTCAATGACATACGCTTTTGACTGCGGCACAATTTTGATATTGAGCACCACAATAATCAGCAAAAACAACAGGATGCCAAGCACAACAAACAACCATTCCATACTAGAGTTCCTCCTCAATTTTTATTGGAACAGGGGGTTCCCTGTTCTTTTTGGACGATTGCGCTCCTCTCATCAGGATGCGCGGGTAACTAGAACCTTGACGCCTTCGATTTGTTCTATTACGACGCTGGCGCCTTTTTCAATCTGCTCCCCGTTTAGGGAGCGCGCCGTCCAGATGATCCCCTTTGAATTGACCTGACCCGTGCCAATCTCATTGTCAATTGCCTCGGTCACGAGAGCCGTCTGCCCAATGCAGCGATCCGCATTGGTTGGCTGCGCCTTTGCGTTGACAACCTTTTTGACGACTGGGCGTGTGGCCAGCAGACAAACGGCAGATACCGCAACGAATATCAGCCATTGCACCACTATGTTCGCGCCTGCGATATTCGCAATGAGGGCAACTAAGCTGCCCACGGCGAACCAGATGGTAACAAGCTGCACAGTGACCGCCTCGATGACGGTAAACGCAACCATCAGGCCAATCCAGACAAACAGCATGACCGTGTTGGGTTCCATAATCTTCTCTCCTTTCCTCTTTTTTTGATAGATATGCGCAATTCAGAAGCCGCAGGACAGCAAACGTTTGCTCAGCCTAAACTTAGCCCCCGAGTATGGCGCTCATCTCCGCCTCCGCCTTTTGCCTGAGCCGGGAGGAGATGCAGGCGAACGTCATGATCTTGAGCGTATTGCCCAGCTTTTCGCGGGAATCCTGCGCCGGGCCGTGATAATCGGCAATATGGGCTGCAATGGTTTCATCCAGCTTTTTTTCATCCATCACAGGCGCATCTTCCAGCTCAAATACGATTGCGCACAGATAATCATAAAGCGCGCCGTCTGAGATAATATCGTCGGCTACATCCTCTACACTTCCGTTGAGATATTGCATCAGTTGGGCGATACTATCCAACTGAAGGGACGCACGCAAGGCATTGATCAGGATAATCCGCATCACCTGGCGCTCCCCATAGCGCTTGGATTTTGGGTTTGCCACCCAGCCTCTCTTGACCCAATTTTGAACCGTGGAGTTTTCCAGCCCTGTCAGCTCCCGAATCTGGGAGAGCGTTAAACCTTTTGTCAGTGAGAGGATCGGCTGGATTAGGCTGTAGGCGCCGCGGCCATCTGTCTGCCTGCGCTCCAATAGGGTTCCTGGCAATGTTTGAAACATGATGGCTTCCTCCTTTCGTTTGATCTTTTGATTTGTTGACTGTATAATATCATAAGTTCAAGTGAACTTCAATAGGAGATTTTAGACTGTTTAAAATGATTCTAGGACTTTTATAATCAAAAAATCCATTTACCTCTTTTTTTCTAATGAAATTGCCTTTTTTCGCGTTTTTTCATTGTTTTAGAAGAAATCATGAAAATCAGATGATTCATATCCTTCGACACAACGCATGTGTCATATAGGGAGTGCGATTGCGCAGCGTAAACGATGTTATACAGCGTTTCCTGTGCTTCATTCCATCCCTTTTGCAAGGCAATTGATCATACGGCTGGCTATGCCTGAGGGATTCTACGAAAATCTTTCAGAAAATAGACAGATTACATTGTTTTTATTGAAAAAGTCGTATATAATAAAATAGATATGTAGATATGGAGGTGGACGCATTGACGGACAAAACGATTCAATTTTCAATCAAAGAGGAGCGCGACGAGGAAATGCGGCAGGTGCTGCGCACCGTGTACGATGCACTCGGCGAGAAGGGGTATAACCCCATCAGCCAGATTGTTGGCTATATTCTTTCAGAAGATCCAACCTATATCACCACGCACAACAATGCGAGAAGCCTTATTCGCAAGCTGGATCGGGACGAATTGCTACAGGCTTTGGTGCGCTGTTATTTGGATGCGTAACTCTCCTTTGTGTATCATAAGGCTGAGAGGCGGCCTGCCGGTCGGCGGGCCGCCTTTTTGTGAGCCTTCGGCAGTTGCTTTTTTGACAAGAGGAGGGAAGTATGCTATGATAAATAGGTTCTAGTGCGGGATAGATCTTTTTAGAATAGGAGGAATTGGAATTGGCGGAGAGTAAGAAAAAAGCGCCGTTTTTAATGTATAAGGGCCGTCCTTTGGTCCGCAAGGGCAATACGCTCTACTATGGCAGCATGGCGGAACCGTTTGTCATTATGATGCAGATTACCAGCACAAAAAAGGTCAAGGAGCTTGAGGTTGCGAATAAGGTGACCGTTCAACTGATGAACACGGATCCGGATGTCCGCCCGCGCGAGCGAATCGTTAAAAAAAGCGAAAAGAATGGTTTATACGATGCGATGGACGTCGGCTCCATCTGGTTGGATCGCGCGCTGCAAAAAAGCTAAATCACGGGCAACGCAGCGCTCCGGTGCATACCCGTGGGAAAACCAAACAGGGCGGTATGGCAATTGGCCAGGCCGCCCTGTTTTTTGCTCATTCTCACCCGCTGAATACTTTGTAACCCAATTCATCATGATTGCGCACCGGCTCTCATTCTAATAAGCGCTTTGAAAAAGCAAATTCCCCAATAAGGGAGACGGTCTAGCCCCTGTTAAGAAACAAAACTCCGCCGTCGACCTGCCATCCTCACCTGCTTATGAGGGCAAAAAGGGGCTGTTGCAAAATGCCTTGCATTTTGCAACAGCCCCTTTTAAAAAACCGTTTTTGCCTCACGCAGGCAAATTTCGGGCCTTGCGCGCCCGAAACCACGGTTTTTCTCATGACGAGTTTCCGCAAGGAGCGTTTTGCAACGCGCCCTTTGATGAGGATAAAGAGATTGCGCTACACATTGACGGAAAACTTGATACATATCGCATCTCCTGCCGCAATCGTCCTTTCCTGTTGTAGCAGAAGCTCTCTGCCATGTGTTGTAAATGGCACGGGGTTGCTATTCACCGTAAGTGACACCGCTTCAAACGGCGCGGCGATCTGTTTGAGCCGTATCGTTCCATAGCGGATCTGAATTTTCATCTCTTCCCGGCAATAATGTACACTTCCCCAACACCCGTCTAAAGCAAAAAAATATGATCCTGGCTTCAGGGGGCGAAAGCCCATGCGCTGATGCGGCAGATCAAAAATCAGGCCGCTGTAGGCGAGCAGCAGGCTGTAGGAGGCAAGGGAACGGACGTAACTGCCGCCGCATTCAATTTCCGCCCACGGGTTGCGCTTTTGCCCATCGTAGCGGGCGCGTATGGCGGAAACGATCTCCAGCGCCTGCCGTTCCATGCCCTCCTGTAGCATCAGACAGGCCGCAGCATATTCAAAGCCACACATGGTTTCCTGTGCATATGGCAGCGGAATAGCGGGAGCGCCGCCCTCCCAGCTACAGATCACCAGGCCCGCCTCCCCGTCCGCCGCGTAAACCCGGCAAGGGTTGTTGAAAGAGCGCATCTGTTTGAAATTCTGCCGATAAATTTCCTCCAGTGCCTGATGAAGATGAGCGGGCTGAAAAACACTGCCCAGCCCCAAAAGGTTTGCATGCCATTGCGCGATCACCTGATCAATCTCGCAACCCTCTGCATACTGATATTTCATCTCCTGCGTTTCTGTGTTCCAATAAACTTTCTCTTTTCCAAACTGTTTCAACACGGATGGATCTTTCAGGTTGATTTGCTGAATGTAGTGCCGCCCGTTGAACAATTCGCGCTCCACATAAGCGCTGCCCTTTTGAAAGATTTGGCTATACTCCCTGGCTGCCGCCTCATCCCCATCCGCTCGAGCCAACTCCTGCGCAGCACGCAAGGCGGCAAGATAATAGCCGGTAATCCAGCTATTGGGGCCGAACAGTTCCATATCCAGCGTGTGGTGCTGCTGGCCGGTAAAAACGCCCTTGCGCTGCGGATCCCACTGATATGGATTTTTTTCGCTCCATGCGAAGGCCAAGGACCGCTGGACGGCGGGCCAATACTTTTTGCGCCAGTTTTCGTCGCCGCAGAGCATCCATTCACGATAAAATTTTAGAAGGCCGCCCATTTGCCCATCGGCGCATACCCCGCGAAACAAATGCTTTGAACGCAGCGGCAGCATTAGTCGAAAATTAACAGCCCCGCTTTTTTTCAGGCTGCTGCTATATTCCAATTCCCGCATAGAGCGCTCCAGCTCCGGAAACAAAAACGCCAGTGCATAGGCATAATTCCACACATGCGTGCAGCTTCCCTCGCAGCTGCCGCTATCCGCATTCGAGCCCTCAAAGGTGTAAAAAGCGCCGTCTTGCAGCCGCAAGCAGGTGCTGCTTTTGAGAATCGCAAGATTGCCCTGAACGGCGTCGAGGACACATTCGGGCACTTCAGACTGGAACAAGGTGTCACGGAACAGAAACGTCTCTTCTTTCAGCCGTGCCCAATTTGCAAAGCAATAATCGGCAACCGCCGCCGCATCACAAAAGCTTTTTGCATAGTATTGCTTCCAACGGTATCGCCGCCCAAAGGTGCTTTTCCCCCAATATTTTTCCATCAGCTGAAAATGCCATGTGAGCAAAAAACAGATTCGCCCTGTGCCGCCGGCCGGAATTGTTATGCTGGAAGAAAGGGTGGCCATCTCCCCTTCTCCTCTGTTACCGCGAGCATAATGACGCTCTTTTAACGGGCAGGGAGATGAAAAGTCATTCCAGAAAGTGGTCAACGCATCAAACCATTCCCCACGATACCAATATTCCTGAATAGCAGTGTTTTCACAATCTGTTGCGATAAGGGCTGTACCGGCGTCGGCATTATGCTTTAGATTGGAATTGGAAAAGCGGACGCCGGTATATCCTTTGCCGTTGGCTTTATGATTTGCCGTCCGCCCTAAAAGTGGGTTTCGGCAAGAAAACGCAATGGTGTAGGTAATTTCCTGTGTAGAGGTGTTTTGAATTTCCCATTCAAAAAAAGCGGCCGGCAGGCTACTATCGAACACATTGGAGGGGATAAAGGGATTGAACGCCGTCAGCCGCATCCTAGCCGGAAAATCCGGATCACCGTATTCCACCTCTGCAACAGGAAAATTCCCATGGAATGTCACATTCCTAAAATGGACGAATCCCGCCATGGTGTTGCGGTCGATCCCATGCCCATATCCCCAGGAATGGGCCGCTTGACGATTGCTCCCCATAAAATCCTTGCGCGTATCCGATTGGAGAACGCGGGCGCCCAAAACATGATTCCCCTGCTGTGCCTTGATGGCAAAATGCGTAAACCCATTTACGCTTTGTTTATTGGGCCGGCTGTGAAGCTCCCAATCTATTAACCTTCCGTCGCCGGATAAGCCAACACAGCCGCTTCCAATTCCGCCCAAGGGGAAAGAAATCTCTTTCTGATACTCATTTTGATAAATAAAATCGATGCTTGCCATATTCAGATCCTTTCACTTCTATTTTGTCTATTTGATCAGCCTCATGGGGAGGCGCTGCCTTCGCACATTGCTTGCGAAAAACGCTCGGCGGGCATCCAACCAGTTTTTTAAAAGCAGCAGAAAAGTGGTAGGCGCTGTCATAGCCGAGCAATGCCGCGAGATCGGTAACGGAAATTGATATGGTGCACAAAATCTGCTTAGCCTTTTCGATTTTCCTGCTGCTGATATATTGCTTGGGAGCCATCCCGCAGGATTGCTGAAAAATCTGATGCAGCCGCCGGGTTGAAATCTGAAAAAAATCGGCGACCTCCTGCACGCTGAGCTTTGCATAGATTTTTTGTTCAATATAGGAGCAAATTTCCTCCATCAAGATCGGCTGCCGTGCATTTTCTTCAACTGGACGATCCTTGAACCGCAAATAGTAAAAATAGTGGATAAAAATGCCGTTAATATACCGCAGCTCCTCCGGGTAAGAACGCCCCACCTGCAAAAGCTCTTCAAACAACAGGCGTTCTTTTTCTTCAAAGGGAGCAAATCTTTTATGACCGATTCCCACCGGCTCTTTCTCCACCCATAAAAAATCCACCCAGTAATATGCCCACAGCTTTGCAGCGGCAGAATAATAGCGGATATCCCTGCGCTTCAGGAGGATAAACTCCTTTTCGGAGAGAAGGATCTCCCCCTCCTCCGTTTGAATCCTGCCGCGCCCTTCGATGGTGCGTATCAAACAAAGCGCGCGCGGATACCCCAGCTCATCGATTTTCATATCATAATGATAATATTCATCCGCCACAACGGACCACGCTGCGATCACAGCGCTTTGCCTCTCCTGTAACATACGGTTAGCGGAATAAAATGAAACACACTTATACACTTGGCTCCACCTGATAATCCTTTTCTGATTTTAATGTGCCGTGGTTGCAATAGCGGATCTATTTCTAATATTCATAGCATCCGTGAACAGGGGCAGCAGCGGTTTTCAGCCCATGGCCGCATCATGGGCGGCGTTATTTTCCCTTGTTCACTGATGCTATCATATTGCGCTGCAAAACACAATAGCTTGAGGAATATCCGATACGGCCTACTATGCCGCAATCCCTGTTGAAACAATGGGAGCATAAAACAAACAGCGCCGTTGCGGCAGCATAACCGCACCGGCGCTGTTTCAGATTTGATAGCCTCCAGGAATCGGAGAATGGGTTCAATGGTACTCCCGAAGAAGCCGTTTATAAAACGCGATGGCGTTTCCAACCGCCTTAATATCAATATTCTCATCCGGGCTGTGGACGCTTGCAAACTGCTGCGGGTCAATGTCGATCGGCGCAAAACGGATGACGCATTGGCACACATCCGTCAGCCAGCGCGCGTCCGTGCCCGCAGGCAGAATAAAGGGCGCGCAGGCCACGTGCGGAAAAACATCCGCCACGCACTCCCGCACATAATCATAGGCGGGTTTGCCCAAATCGGCGGGGGCATGGTATTCGTTGCCCTCCCCGTCCGTCACCTCAACGCCGTATTTCTCCGCGATCGTGCGGAAGGCGGCGATATCCTGCGCCAGATCCTTGTCGTCAATGCAGCGCAGGTACGCGCCTGCCTCCACGGTTTTTGCCTGGACGCTGCCGTATTTGCCGCCATTGATCGTGTTGAAGGAGCACATCGTGCCAAGCATCGCGCCCGCCATGGGGTTGATTTTGGGCATGAGCGTTTTCAGCAGCGGGGCGAACAGCCAGAGGTTTGCAAAGATCAGCCGCATCGGGAAGGCCATATAGGGGCAAAGGCCCTCAAACATGGCCCGCACCTGCGGATAAATCCGGCGGATAAACGGTTTTTTCTCCGATACCTCTGCAATGAATTTTGCCATGCGCACCACGGGCGTATCGGTTTTCGGCGCAAGGCCCGTGTGGCTCGCGCCCTCCCCCGCCGTGCACTTGAGCAGGTGGCGGCCCTTTTCATGCACGGCGAGCATCGCGCACTTGCAGGAGATACCTGGCATCGGCGCAGCGATGACCGCGCCGCCCTCGTCGAGGATCAGCTCGAATTCAATGCCCTGTTTTTTAAAATACTCCAGCGCCAGCGGGATGCCGTCGCCGCCGATCTCCTCATTGTGGGAGGAGGCGAGCCACAGGTTGCAGGGCGGCTCGAAGCCCTCCCCCAGCAACTCCTCAAAAGCCGTAAATTCCGCGAACAGCGGCGTTTTCGTATCCACTGTGCCGCGGCCCCAGAGCTTACCGTCCGCGATCTCCGCGGCAAATGGCGGGTGCTTCCACTCCCCCGTGCCCGCGACCACGTCGTGGTGGGACATCACCATCATATTGCGGCTTTGGTCTTTGCCGGGCAGCTTGTAGACCCAGCAGTCGTCGCTGAACGTCATAAACTGCGCCTTTTCATGGAAGAGCGGAAACAATTCCCGCACGGTGTCGCGCAATTTTTTAAATTCCGTATCGTCAAAGCTTTCGCGGCAGGAAACCGTTTCGCAGCGGATCATTTGGGCCAGCCTCTCCGCATGCTGCGCAAGCTCTGCTTCGCTGTAATAATCGGGCTGCGGCGCGAGCCTGCGCCCGCGCTGTTTGGCGCGCACGGCATTAAGCGCTAAAACGGCAAACAGTAGCAGAAACACGGCCAGAATGACGAGAAAAATATAGAGGGCGGTCATTTCCGCACCGCCTCCTTCTCCTGCTTCTCCCCTTTCTGGCGGATCAGGCCGAGCACCTCGTCCTCACGGTATTTGATGAAAGCGATCACCGCACCCAGGCAGAACAGGCCGCCGACAAGCGCCGTGACCTTTAGGCCCGTCCGGCCAATGTTTTCGCCCGCCGCAGCGCCGATCACCGTCAGCGACGGCACGATCATGATCGCAAGGGAGGTGCCGAGCTTGGTGATGAAAGAGCGCGCCGCGCTGAAAATGCCCTCCTGGTTGATGCCGGTGATCAGGGTGTCATACTGGATGACGTCCGCCATCATGGAGCCGGGCAGGATGTTGAGCACCGCAAACGGGAAGGAGACGAAGAGGGCGAGGCCGCAGGCCTTTACCATCGCCGGGCCGGGCATATCCGCGCCAAAGCAGATAATGAACTCCGCAATGGTAAACACCACGCAGCCCCAGATAATCGGCTTGCGCTTGCCGGACTTTTTGCCCCATTTGCTGATGAGCGGATACAGGCACAGGGAGCCGACAATGGAAATCGCGAGGATCGCGACGGAGGCTGTTTCCGGCAGGCCCATCAGGCTTGTCACATAATACATAATGCAGGACTGGAAGAAGGACATCGCCGTGCCCTCCAGCAATTGGCCGAGGGTGACCCAGCGGAAGTGCTTGTTGCTGAACGCATGCTTTAAGGACTGCATGAGAGACACGGTCGGGCGCACGGAATTGACGTATTCCCTCTCCTTAATCATAACAGCCGGGATCAGCAGCAGGATGATGCCGACCACCGTGAAAATCGCGAACGTCGCGCGCCAGGCCAGCAGCACATCCAACCCCGCGTTTTTAAACATGCCGACGAGCGCCGGGGTCACATAGCCCAGCGCGCTGCCCGTGACAAAGAATAGGGAGTTGAAGGTGTAAACATTAACGCGCTCCTTAGTATCCGTGATCATCTCCGGCAGCAGCGCGTTATGCGGGATCATATAAAGCGTATAAAACACGAAATATGCCCAGATGAACACCGCCACCCAGATGTTGTTGACAAGGCCGGGCGTATTCTGCGGCGCGCAGAAAATGAGCAACGCTGAAAGGCCGAAGGGGATGGCGGCATATTTCATGAACGGAATGCGGCGGCCCTTTTTGTTGCGGCTTTTGTCGCTCAGGTTCGCAACCAGCGGGTCCGTCACCGCGTCGATGATATGGCCGACAGCCTTGACAAAGCCGATAAAGGTGAGGATGCCGAGCACCACGACGCCCTGCGTGATCAGCGTCGGGATGCCGGACTCCTTCGAGGGCTGGTAAAAATAGAGCAGATAATTGGAGATCATCGCCGTAAACAGGCCCACAGCAAACTGCGGAATACAGTAAGCGAGGATGATCTTCTTCGATACTTTTTTGATTTGATTCATAGGTGTGCTTTTTCCTTTCCTTCTTCCTTAATCCCTTACTTTTTCCGCACATAGCGCAGCGCGCAGATCGGATCGCCCTTTGCGATGCACTGCGGCAGCTCCAGCTCGCAGCCGTAGGCTTCGCCGATGCCGTGATCGCCGCACATGGCGATATCGCACAGCAGGGCGATCTCTTCATCTGAGCAACCCTGCTTCTGCCAGGCCTTCACCAGCGGGCAATAGTGAAAATCAATCGCCAGCAAGTCGTCCGTGCATTCCTTGACGTCCATTTCAAACATCCACTGCGCCGGTTTGGTAAACAGCGTTTTGCGCAGCCCCTTCAGGCTTTGCGTGCCGCCCTTTTTCACAAGGCCCGCACCCTGATACAGGCCGCAGCGCTTGACTGCCGCGGAGCCGAAATCCTCCCACGAAAGGCCGCGCTTGCCCGCCTCGTCGCAGAGTAGATACAGCCATAAAGCCCGATGCTCCAACTGCTCGCGCACGGCCTTGACGATCGGATTTTTGATCGTAGCCTCATTTTTAACTTTGCTCATCCTATCTTCTTCCTTTCTCCCCTGCCGTTCCCAAATTTTGAATCGAAAACGGTTTTTCAAAATAATATACAATCGTCCGGTGGGCCGGACGACAGGATTCTACAGAATCGTAACATATGAAAGCGTTTCCGTCAATAACACGGCGGTCTGAAAACTTTTTTCGATTCAAAAAAAATCCTGTATCCGAAGCCCCGTTCCGGATACAGGATGCTTTTTCATAAACTATGCGGTAACAATAAAATTCAGAACCGATTATTCCGCTACCTTCGGGAGGCCCTGAAAGCCTTTTTCAAGCTGTTCGTCGGTCGGGATGGAATCGCTCATCGTCCGGTCAAAATAAGAGGCGTAAGCGGCCATATCGAAATAGCCGGTGCCCGTCAGGCCGAAGAGGATCGTCTTGGCCTCACCGGAGGCTTTGCATTTGAGGGCTTCCTCGATCGCCGCATAAATGGCATGGGAGGATTCCGGCGCGGGCAGGATACCCTCGCAGCGGGAAAAGCGGATCGCCGCGTCAAACACCTTAGTCTGCTCCACGGCGCGCGCTTCGTCCAGGAAGCCGTCGTGATAGAGCTTTGACAGGATCGGCGACATGCCGTGGTAGCGCAGCCCGCCCGCGTGGTTGGGGGAAGGCTGGAATTCGCAGCCAAGCGTGTACATCTTGGCCAGCGGCGTAACCTTGCCGGTATCACAGAAATCATAGGCATATCTGCCGCGCGTCATCGATGGGCAGGAGGCCGGCTCCACGGCGATGAAATAGGGGTTCGCTTTGCCGGTCAGCCGGTCCTGCATAAAGGGTGCGATCAGGCCGCCAAGGTTCGAGCCACCGCCCGCGCAGCCGATGACGATATCCGGGTACTCGTCATAGAGCGCCATGGCCTGTTTCGCCTCCAGGCCGATCACGGACTGGTGCAGGAGCACCTGGTTGAGCACCGAGCCGAGCACATAGCGCGTGCCGGGCGTTGAAACGGCCTTTTCCACCGCTTCGGAGATCGCGCAGCCGAGCGAACCGCCCGTATCGGGGAATTTTTGGAGGATTTCACGCCCGACCTTGGTCGTATCGCTCGGGCTGGGAATGATTTCCGCGCCGAAGGTTTCAATGATCGACTTGCGGTAGGGCTTCTGATTAAAGCTCGTTTTGACCATATAAACGGTCAACGGAATGTGGAAATATGCGCACGCCATGGAGAGCGCCGTGCCCCACTGGCCGGCCCCCGTCTCCGTAGTGAGGCCTTGAAGGCCCTGCTTTTTGGCATAATAGGCCTGCGCGATGGCGGAATTGAGCTTATGGCTGCCGGAGGTGTTGTTGCCTTCAAATTTACAGTAGATTTTCGCGGGCGTGCCCAGCTCTTTCTCCAAATTATAGGCACGGATGAGCGGAGAGGGACGGAAGGTCTTGTAATATTCCACGATCTCCTCCGGAATATCAATATACCGGTTTGTAGAGTCAAACTCCTGCTGCGCAAGCTCCTCGCAGAAAATCGGATATAATTCTTCGAGCTTCAGGGGCTGCATGGTCCCCGGGTTCAAAAACGGAGCGGGCTGCTCCTTCATATCCGCGCGCAGGTTATACCACTGCCGCGGAATCCTCTCTTCCGGCAGATAGATGCGGTACGGTACGTGCTTTGACATGATTGTTGCCCCTTTCTCAAATAAAATAAAAAACTCTTGTCCCCTACGATTGTAAGGGACAAGAGTTATAAACAAATAGACTCCTGCGGTACCACCCAAATTGGCGCTCCAAAAGCGCCCGCTCGCTTCGCACACCATCATGCGCGCCCCCTTGGTAACGGATGGGGTCTCCCGGCGGCAACTACTCGGCTCTGCGCCTTTCGGGCCGCCCTCATGAGTCCATTCACATAACGCCTGCCTGCCACGCTCGCACCAATGCGCGGCTCTCTGAAAAGCGGTGTGGTATGCTACTACTCTCAATCAGCGGTTTAATTACATGTTTATGAGCACATAATACAACACACACAAGACATTGTCAAGTATTTTCAGACTACCGAATTCTATAAACGTCCAGCTCTCATCAAGTAATATATTAACACCACTGCTCCTGTATTTTCCTGTGCTTCAATCCATCTATATTGTGTTCCATTCGTTTTCGTTACGCCAGAAAAACCTGGTAATACATCAGAACCTCGCAATTTATCATCATCCCAAATATATCTTTGGTCATCTGCATAAGCGCCATGAATAGCCATCCAATGATTAATTCCAATATTACCATGTGAAGAATAGTCTTGTGCAGAATGCATAGCACGCCCAAGATATTTCGCTTCCCAAACTGAATTCTCCGCGCACTTTATAGCTTCCTTAATCCAATATGAAACTAATTCAAGTCTAGTATCGTCTGTCGATCCATCCGTATATTTACGTCGATCAAAGTGATATTTCTGATAGGATCTATTTGTTGCGCTGTATGTTTCATCTATCCAAACATTTGCATCAATCATATCTTCAAGAAAACGATAATTTTCCCCAGCATACGTAAGTCTTGTTATCTTTTCATGACTATCTTCATTTCCTCTTTTTTTCCATAAACCTTCGGGATCAGAATAATTGATAGGATCGTTTTCGCAATAAGCATACATATTCGTTCCCAATACGCCTGTGCCTGTGTCTACATACTGATCCGCATTCAAGAAGCGTCCCCATTCAGGAACATAATATCTTGACTTCAAATAATACATGTCCGTTTCTCGGTCATAGCAATATCCACGGTAAAATAAGATGTTATATAATTTGACCTTTTCTGTTTCCTGAAAACTCACAATATTTCCAAATGAGTCATATGTATACTCTGCTACCTTTTCTCCATTGCTAAAAATACCGATAATATCGTCGTTAAAATTTTTCTCATACAGATATATATCTGTATCATTGACGATAAATCCATAGGGGTTCTTTGTATCATCTAGAATAAAAGCAACCGTATCCAACTTGCCAAGATCGTAATCAAATACATCAAAACCTACAAGCGAACCGTCATTCCAAAAATATCGGTATGTAAAGGATGGCTTTTCTCTGTCTAAGGCATATACCGTTTTGCTTTGGCGCATTCCATTATCGTCATATGAGTATTCAATACGATGAGTACGATTGCTAATCGATTTCATTTGTCTGCCCGATATCCAAGAAAATAAAGTGTCTCCATATTTTATCGGATTTCCAATTTCATCATACAGAATCTTTTCTTCAGAAAATCTTGTCAGCTTGTCTTTCCAACTCCCATCACTGTATTCGTAATCATTAATTTTTTGTTTCCGACCATTCGAGTATTCCGTTTTTCCTAAAAGGTTTCCCGCAGCATCATAGCGATAGGTTATTGTCACCTTATCCTTATAATCAACAAACTTAGAAAGTTGACCAGTTGCGTCATATGCATATTGCGCATAAGGCTTACCGTTGTACTTAACGTCTTGTAAGCGGTTTTCACTGTCATACTCATAAGCCCAATCCTGTTTTATTATTTTGTCACTATGTTGGTAATTCGTCATAATATTACGAACAAGCCCCGACTCAGTGTATGAAATATTACTACCTAGATGATCCTGACTCGATGTGGTAACCAATGTTGCTAGATTCTTCTCATTTTTATCACGAATTACATCAACTGTAGATGAGGTGTTTTTCCCTTTGGTATTTATCTGGAAAGAGTAGAGTCCTTTTTTGTAGCTATCCACGTACTCCCAATTTATGTCGTAAATATGCTCCCCAACTTTTAAAATATCGGTTCGGCCCGGTTTGCTTTCTATTGAAAAAATCTGTTTATTTGTGTTGATATCATAGATTTGATAGGAATTATCTGCAAATAGCATCTTAGTGCCATTTGAATGATTTGTGATTCTCATACCATTATCTTGCAGATATTCGTATTCAAACATTGCTGTTTTTCCATCCGTGCTAATACTGGAGATGCGGCCATTATCATCATAAGCATAAGATATGCACTGACCATTTGCATACGCTTGTGTTTGTAGAAAGCTAATATTGCCATCCACATAATGATAACGCACATGGGGTTTCCCTTCAATATCTGCCCCACTGGGATTTCCCCATTCATCATATAATAAATCATATTTGGTGTTGTTATTCTCGATCGATATAAGCTTATCGTTGGCATATTGATACTTATTTTCGATAATACCATCGGTAAGTCCAGCCAACTCCAAAGTAACTTTCGTAAGGTTTTGATTCAGATCATACTGATATGCCACTTTGGTGCCCAAGCTATCTGTTTCTTCCGCTACATATCCAGACGGATACAGCTTTATATCGGATTGCGACGCAGACGCATTTGTTATCTTGGATTCCGCTGACAATACCTTTTGACCACCTGTAGCCGAAATAGAAATATTGCACGAGAAACAATTGCAATCCTCTTGCCGGTTACATTCACATTCACAAGCAACCAAATGGCAATCTTCGCAGTTGCAAGGGCGTACCCGTTCCACTGTAGCTTTCTCGGAAGCGAGTTCCACCTCTCTGGCCTCTTTATCGATTGCGGCCATCGTTTTGTCGTCGTAAACCAGCAATCCGTACTCATTATATTGATACGTTGTCTCTCCAAATAATTCTGACTTTATAATATTACCATTGCTATTATGTTTCAAGGAAGCAATATCACGGCTTAAAGCAGGATTTTCGCTAGAAATCTGCTGAATCGTTTCTGCTCTCTTTTGTGCATAGGCGATTTCTAAGCATTTTTCGTCAATGTTCTGGATGGTTGAGAGCTTATCTGGAAATAGATATCCATAGGATATGCTTTTACCATCTGGATAGGTCACAGATATCAAACGCCCTTTTATATCATATTGATATTGAATTTGGTAGGGGACATTTTTTTCACCTTTTTCAATTAATATCGGCGTTTTTCCTTGATAACCAGTAATCGTTTCGACCCTGTTGTCATTTCCATAATTGAATTGCAGCCTGTTCCCAGCGGCATCTGAAATTTCTGATATTCCATTTAGATGATATGAAATCTGAACATCCGATTGTTGCGTTTTGATTCGCACCAACCGCCCTTCAGAATCAAATGTCAACGTTTCGCCCTTCTTTGTTTCGATTCGCGCATCAGCAGGGTTGGTACTGTTCTGTTTCACATAAAGCTTATCCAAACGACATAGCATTGTGAGCTTTTCCTTCCAGTAAATGTCTCCCCCCTGCATCTCATCTGTCTTTTCAAAGGCTACAGTGGCTCCGTCATTATGAAGATAAATAAATTGATCGTTTTCAGCATCGTATTGCAGCTTGATATCATAGTTTGTTTTCCAATGGTTTCCATAAGGGGAATGCGAAGAATAGCCATTTTCATACGAGCTATAGTAATAAATCAACTCTAGTTGTGCATCATCACTCATAATGGATGCATCTGATCGTTTTACAATTGTCTCCTGATTATATTCGTTGACGTAAAGCATACCTGCCCTTCCAGCATCTTCCTTGACATAGTGTGCAAGCACACTGATTCCCCTCGAATCCTCAGATAGGGCATCCTTAAAAGACACAGCAAAAACCCCAATCGGCATTGCCTGCATTACAAATAATACAGCTAGACACAACGCAATTTTTTTGATAGCTTTCATCATAATCCTCCTTTTGAAACTGTCCCATCCCTTTCATCATTCTGTCCAAAAAATCACTCACTGATTGAATCACCTTTTTTACTTTATATGGTAAAAGATTTTAACATATGGTATTATTGGAGTAGAGTTAACACCGTTTCCTCTTATCGTTTTCATTATTATATGTAAAAAATTTGAAAATGTTTCAAAAATTTAGGAGTAATTTTTATGAACAAATCAGAGCTTGAACATATAGCCGCCGCCTATTATGAGGAAATATACTTATTTTGTTTACGAAAAGTGAATTATGATGAGCACCTGGCCAGAGATCTCGTGCAGGATGTTTTTTTATTGCTGCTGGAACGCCACGGCGGCCTGACAAATACGAATTTACGAGCGTGGTTATATTCTGTAGCGGATAAAAAAATAAAGGAGGCCTATAAAAAAGAGAAAAAAAATCAAAAGCTTTTTTCCATCGACCATTCCAATCAGGAAATCCCGTGTGATTCCGATATCTTAACCCTACTGGAAAACAGCATAACCGATGATGAGATTGCGCATGGCAAAACGCAGGTGCTCAGCAGCCTGGCGCCAAAAGAAATGGAACTGTATACGAAAATCTATATGGAACATAAACAGTATCATACGATAGCCACGGAATTGCAAACAACCGAGAAAGCCATCCGACTGCGTGCTTTCCGTTTGCGAAAGCGGATGAAAGAGCTATCCAAAATCATCTTTTCATCCATCGGCCATTTTTGATCAGGATTTTGTGAAACCTTTTTTATTTACGACCATATATATTTGATCATGAAAGAACCAGGAGATTTATATGTGTAATAATAAGGATTTCTTCGAGCGGCAACAGGTGGAAATGCTGCTCTCTGCGGAGTTAGCTAAGCCTTATCAGGAGATGGACCCGGATTTTATCAAAGAATGCTCGGATTTTTTATTGCAGATGGATGGATATCACGCTGCCCATTCTACCCTTTCGGAAGAAGAAGTCGCCAATCGGGTGAAAACGATTCTGTCTGCCCGGAAGAGGTTCCTCAGGCGGTTAGCCCTGATTTCCGCCTGTCTGGCAGCAACCCTCGTTGTACTACATTGGGTCACATAAAATTTTTATTTCACATGGGGAGATTTTTATCATGACAAAAACAAGAATAGTAAATGGGATCTTATCCGGGATGCTCGCCTTATATGCCGGTTTCATTTTTGTCGTAACGAAGTACCCTCGCCTCACGAATTTCAACGATTCGTTTTATTTCATAAACTGGTGGGCGCTTCCCCTGCTCACGATCCTGCTCCTGATTTCCTGGATCGTCACTTTTAAACATGATTCCAGCTTTTTTGCTTTCAAGTGCATATCTATCGCAGCCGGCAGTCTCTGGGGAATGCTATGGATTTTGTTTTTCTGTAATGCTCCACTTCCCTACGATGCGATTTTCAACAATCAGCCGGTTCTTTCGGTTCTCCTGATGCTGATGTGGATGGTTGCAGTTTGGAAAAGCAAAGAGAAACACGCATAATAAAATAACCTCATTTCGCCCGGTTCACAACTGAACCGGGCGATTTATCATATCCCCATGACAAACCGCCGTAAAACACTATGACATAAAAATTGCATAAATGTAAAAGGATTGTGAAGCTGCTTGTAAGCCCTCTTCCGCTGTGCTAAAATCAAATGCAGAAACCAATCCAAAAGCTGGGAGGCTTGCATCATGCAGAAAATTTTGATTGCGGACGACGAAGCGCACATTCGCCGGCTGGTGTGTGATTTTCTTCGCCGGGAGGGCTACGAGCCGCTGGAAGCGGAGGATGGCGAGCAAGCCCTCTCTGTTTTTCATGCGCATCCGGATACGGCGCTCATGCTGCTCGATGTGATGATGCCGAAGCGTGACGGCTGGGAGGTATGCCGCGCCGTGCGCGAAACCTCCAACATGCCCATCCTGATGCTCACCGCCCGCAGCGAGGAATTTGACGAACTGATGGGCTTTGAGGCCGGTGCTGACGACTATGTGACGAAACCGTTCAGCCCTTCTGTGCTGATGAAGCGGGTGGCCGCTCTACTGCGGCGCGCACAGGCGCCGGATGCTGGCGACTCCATGCATATGGACGAGCTCTGCATTAACGAAGAAGCGCACGAGGTCACCCTGCACGGGAAACCTCTGGAGCTGACGCTCAAGGAATACAATCTCCTGCGCAAGCTAATGGCGAGCCCTGGCCGCGTTTATACGCGCGAGCAGTTGCTTGATTCCATTTGGGGCATTGATTATGTGGGCGATATCCGCACAGTCGATTCTCACATGGCGCGCCTGCGCACGAAGCTGGGCGAATGGGGCGGCGCGCATTTGAAAACGGTTTACGGAATGGGCTATAAAATCGAGGGACAGATATGACGTTGCCAACTCTGAAGCGTGATAAAAACAGCCCCCTTAAAGGGAGCATCAAGCAAAAGCTCTTTTTCCAGATCGTGGCGATCCTTCTGCTAAGCGCCGCACTGATTTTATTCGTCAACTCCCGATTGCTCTCGCAGGTGTATATTTGGAGGGAAAAGGATAATCTCCAGCAGGCGGCCCGCAGCATTAACGAGATGGATCAGACACAGGAAACCGATTTTCGGGATCAGCTTTATTCTCTTGCTACAAAATACAACATTGCTGTGGAGATTATGGATTCAGCCGGACGCCCCCTTTGGGCTACCTTTTACAATCCCTATAGCTACAGCTCCGGGAGCCCGCTCTTCAGCGATGATTTTTTCAAACAATTTAAATATAACCTTACCACCTTGGAGCGGGAATCGCGCAGCGACGGCTCCTATTTTGAAGTGCGCGAAGGGCGCAGCCATGATATTCAGTATATTATATTCGGCCTCCCAACGGAGAATGGGCAAACCATTGAAGTATCCGCCCAAAAAAATGTGATTGAATCTAATGCGCTGTTGGCGAACAACCTGTTTGGCGCGATCACCGTGATTATCATGTTCAGCGCCATCATTTTCGCCGCCTGGTATGCGAATAAATTCACCAAGCCGCTGATTGCAATGAACCAGGTAACCCGCGGCATGGCACAGATGGATTTCTCCCGCAAGTGCACCGCCAAAGGGAAAGATGAGCTTTCCGAGCTTGCGCGCAGCATTAATGTCCTTTCCGATTCGCTGGATGCAACGCTCAAGGATTTGCAACAAAAAAACCGGCGGCTCGAGGCGGATATTGAAAAGGAGCGTCGCACGGAGCAGATTCGAAAGGAATTCATCTCCAACGTATCCCACGAGCTCAAAACGCCGATTGCCATCATTCAGGGCTATGCGGAAGGCCTCCAGCTCGGCGTTGCGCAGGAGCCGGAGCAGGCCGCGGAATACTGCGGCATTATTATGGAGGAAACCCGGCATATGAACCGAATGGTGATGGAGCTGCTGGAGCTCTCCCGCTATGAGGCCGGCGCTTACCAGCTGCATGAAGAGCCATTCTCCATCCGCGAGCTGACCACTGAATTTCTCAATACTCGCCGCCTGCTCTTCGATGAAAATGGGATCGCTGTCCAGGCAGATATCCCGGAAGCATACCGCGGCTATGGAGATGTGGAAAAGCTCACGACCGTGTTGAACAATTATATGATCAATGCCGTATCCCATGCCTCTGGAGAAAAGCGAATTGAGATTGACTGCATCGAAACGGAAGAGAATCGTTATCGAGTGCGTGTTTTCAATACGGGAGAACCGATTGCGCAAGATGAGCTGGATAAAATTTGGATCAGCTTCCACCGGGCGGATAAATCCCGCAAGCGCGGCTCAGAGCAGCGCTACGGCCTTGGGCTTTCCATCGTCCGCGCCCTCCAGGAGCTATATGGCTGTGGATATGGCTGTGAAAATCAACCGGACGGCGTGCTGTTTTGGTTCGATATTAAAAAAGCCGACGCGCAGCCTTCTCCTTTGGATGCAATAAGGAGCCAGCAGCAAAGGTAATCGCGCCCTGACGAAGGAAGGATGAGTGGGAAACATGCGGCTTTTTGTGGCAATCTGTTTCGATGAACCATGCAAGGATGTGCTCTGCGCTGCGATTGCAGGGCTCAAAAGCCATGCGCGGCAGGGCAATTTTAGCCGCAGAGAAAACCTGCATTTGACGCTTGCCTTTCTCGGTGAAACGAATCGGATAGATTCGGCCAAACGGGCGCTCGGCTCTATCCGCGCAGAATCGTTTGCCATGGAGCTTGCAGGGTTGGGATGCTTTCAGCGGAGCGGAGGCGATCTTTGGTGGATGGGCGTTCCGGAAAATGGTGCGCTGACCGCTCTCCAACAGCAGGTGAACGCAGCGCTTATGCAGGCAGGCTTTTCCCTAGAAAAGCGGGCCTTCCGGCCGCATCTGACGCTGGGGCGTCAGGTCATCCTGGAGCCTGGTTTTCGGGCAAAGGACTACGGCCAAACGCTGCCGCCTGCCCGCATGCTGGTGAAGGAAATTGCCCTGATGGAATCCCGGCGGGTAAACGGCCTGTTGCAATATGTGCCGCGATTTGTGCAGCCAATTGGGTAAAAATAAAATCAGGCGGTATGCACCCGCATGGGTGGCATGCCGCCTGGTTTTTGTTGTTTTATCCGTCTCTGATCAGGCTAGTCAAACACAATCTGCCCCCATCATCTCCTGGAAGGGTCTGGCCATGCCCGCCACAAGGCTCCACTGCCGCTTCATATACATCCGCAGAGGCTCTTCCCTGCAACCAAGCCGGCAACAGGCTTTCTCTATCTTCCGGTCAGACCTTTGGCCTGTATCAGCAGAAGGGGCGCATATGCGCCCCGCTTTTGTTTACTGGTTCCCATTTTCATTTCCAATGGCTTCCAAAATGGCCTCTACCGTCTGCTCTGCCGTTTGGCCCGCCGCATCAATGATAAGATCGGCCCACTTTTCATACAACGGCGCACGCTCCTGATAAAGCGAATACAGAGATTCGCCCTTTTCCATGGCAACGCCCCGCGTTTTGATATTATCGAGCCTATGCTCAATCTCCTCATACGGCAGTTGTAAATAGATCAGGATGCTGCTCAGATGTAGATGGCGCATGGCAATTTCACTGTAAACGGCGCTCCCGCCCGTAGCGATTACCGTATCGCGGCAATCAATGCTTTGAATCGCGTGTGATTCCACACGCAAAAAATATGGCAGCCCATGCCCATCAATGATCTCTTGCAAGCGCTTGCCCTCGCGCTGCTGCAACAGCAAATCCGTATCCAGAAAGCCGACGCCCATCGTCTTTGCAAGAATGACGCCGATCGTACTTTTTCCACATGCAGGCATGCCGATCAGTACAATATTTTTCATTTTTTGATCCCCCAACGTGCAAAAAGCTTGTATCAATCCTATTTTTTTGAAAAAAACAGAGGGGCCAGCACCAGCAGGCCCCTCTGCCCTTATTGATTATGATAAAACGGCTGATGTTCGTTTGTCAACCATTTTTTCAGAAAGCCTTATGCTTTTAGCGCAATTGCCTTGTGAGCTTTCTCCACAATATTGGCCGCATCAAGGCCAAACACATGCAGCAGCTCTACCGCTGGGCCAGAGCAGCCGAACGTATCCTCCACGCCCACGCGCACCACGGGCACCGGCACTGTTTCACTCACGACCTCCGCCACTGCGGAACCGAGGCCGCCAATGATGCTGTGCTCCTCCGCCGTAACAATCGCGCCCGTTTCCTTCGCGGCTGCAATGATACAGTCACGGTCAATCGGCTTGATGGTCGCCATATTGATGACGCGGGCGCTCACGCCTTCCTTCCTCAACTCTTCCTGCGCTATCAGCGCCTCATTGACCATCAGGCCGGTAGCGATGATCGTGACATCCCCGCCATCACGCAGCTCAACGGCCTTGCCGATCTCAAAGGAATACGTTTCGTCAAAGATGCGCGGCACCGCCAAACGGCCAAAACGCAAGTAAACGGGGCCGTCGTATTCCGCAGCGGCAAACACAGCCGCGCGCGCCTCAATATCATCCGCCGGGTTGATGATGACCATGCCCGGGATCGTGCGCATCAGGGCAATATCCTCACAGCACTGATGGCTCGCACCATCCTCACCCACGGAAATGCCGGCGTGCGTTGCACCGATCTTCACATTGATATGCGGATAGCCAATCGTATTGCGCACCTGCTCAAACGCGCGGCCCGCCGCAAACATGGCGAAGGAAGAAGCGAAAACCAAATAGCCCGTTGTGGCAAGGCCTGCCGCAACGCCCATGAGGTTGCATTCCGCAATACCCGCGTCAAAAAATTGATCGGGATAGGCTTTTTTAAACACTCCGGTTTTGGTAGCCGCCGCCAGGTCGGCATCCATCACGATTAGGTTGTCATATTTTTCAGCCAGTTCAACGAGCGCGTTGCCGTAACCGTCGCGCGTCGCTTTTTTGATTACCTCTGCCATCTTATTCCGCCTCCAATTCTGCCAATGCGGCCTTCAATTCATTCATCGCCAGCTCATACTGCTCCGCATTCGGCGCAGTACCGTGCCATGCGCACTGATTTTCCATGAAGGAAACGCCCTTGCCCTTGATAGTTTGCGCAATGATGGCAGTGGGCTTATCCTTACATGTATGGGCAGCCTGTAGGGCGGCTTCCATATCATCAAAGCTGTGGCCGTCGATTTCAATCACATTCCAGCCAAAGGCCACAAATTTTTCCGGAATCGGATAGGGGGAATTGACCTCTTCCACAGAGCCGTCGATTTGCAGGTTGTTGTTATCGACAATCGCAACGAGATTATCAAGCTTTTTGGCCGCTGCAAACATTGCGGCCTCCCAAACCTGGCCCTCTTCCAACTCGCCATCGCCGAGCACAGTGTAAACCCGAAAACCTTTATGCCCATATTTCGAGCCAAGTGCCATACCCACGGCGGCCGAAATGCCCTGGCCCAAGGAGCCTGTGCTCATATCGATCCCCGGCAGCAGCTTCATGCTCGGATGCCCCTGCAAACGCGAACCAACTTTGCGCAGTGATTTAAGCTCTTCCTCCGGGAAATAGCCGCGCTGCGCCATCACCGCGTAGAGCGCGGGGGCTGTGTGGCCTTTGGAGAGGACAAAGCGATCGCGCGTTTCCATCTTTGGCTGTGCGGGATCAATATTCATCTCCTTAAAATAGAGGTATGTCAGGAGATCCGTGACGGAAAGCGATCCGCCCGGATGGCCGGACTTGGCCTGGAAGGTTTCTTCAATGACGCCCATACGGACCTTGCAGGCGGTCATTTCGAGCTGTTTCTTCGCTTGCGTATCCATTTATGACCATTCCTTTCTATGTGAGGCAGCACCTTTGCAGCTGAAAACGCGCAAAGCCACGGCCTGAAAAAGCTTTTTCAAACCCGCGCCTCCTAAAATCTATTCTATTATCCGATAAAATCCTGCGCTTGTAAAGAGAAAACGCAAAAAAAAATTAGAAAAAATCCTCAAAAAAAATAATTGAAATTCAAGAAAAATAGCAAATTTATCCTTTTGTTTTCCCAATTAGGCAATTATTTTCGGCCGTTTTGCTAGGCCGTCATGCCTTACCATAGGTGCGCTCAATATGCTCTAAAAAATCCCCCACTGCGCCGCGATTGCAATGGCAGGCATGGAATTTGGCAACGGCGTGCACCGCCTTGGGCGCCTGGCCGCAGGCCGCAGGCAAAAATACCGATTTGAGCATATCAAAATCATTAAAATAGTCGCCAATCGCCGCCGTGTGATCGTAGGGGATCCCCAGCATTTCGCTTAATACCCTGACCGCCGTGCCCTTGTGCACACCCTCGGCCAGCATCTCATAGGTGGAAATAGAGGAGGCAATAAAATTCACCTGACGGTTTTCTAACGAATCAATAAAACGGGCCACCTGCTTCATCTGATGGGGAAGCCCATAAAAAATAACCTTTCCCCAATCGCCTGATGGCACCTGTTCAAAATGGGCGCACCGCTTATGCGGCAGATGATCCGCCATCATTTGAGCGGGCGCAAAAATGCGCGGATGAAGCAGATAGATAAAATCCTTTGTGAATACCGAAGCCTCCACCAAAGGGAATTTTTCAAGCACCAGCCTGGTAATTTCCTCCCCGCGCGCACTGATGGGGCGAAACCAGATCATCTCATCTTTCTGAAAATCATAGATCCCCGCGCCATTCATAACAATTGCAGGCGTAGATGCAATTGGCAGGCGGTCAAAATGCTTTTTGAGCGATATGACATTCCGCCCCGAGGCCAGAGTGAAATGCCCGCCCAGATCACATACAAAATGCGTAATCGCCTCCAAATTGCGTTTGGGAAGCCGACGTAGTTTATTATTCAGCGTGCCATCAATATCGGAAACCACCAGCCATCTGGAAAAATCCTTTTTTGCTTCCGGCTCAATCTTTGTCTGCGTCATATTTCCCAATTCTCCTTAAAAATGCGGTAAAATAAGGGGGAAGCTCGCTCGCCACCTCTAAATATCGCCCATCCCGCGGATGGCAAAACCCGATCAGCCCTGCGTGCAGGCATTGCCCATCCAGCCCAGGCGCGCTTTTTTTCGGGCCGTAAACCGGGTCCCCAGCCACCGGGTGACCAATATAGGCCATGTGCACACGAATCTGATGGGTACGCCCCGTTTCCAACCGCACACGGATCTGTGTAAAGCCGTCTAATTCCGCAACAGTTTCATAATGCGTCACCGCGTTACGGGAGTGGCAGTCTGTCACAGCCATTTGCTTGCGTTTCGTGGGGTGGCGGCCAATAGGCGCATCCACCGTACCGGAAGGCTCCTTCAGACGCCCGTGCACAACAGCACTGTATTCCCTGGTAAAGGTATGCTCCTTGATTTGTCGGGCAAGCGACGCATGTGCAAAATCATTTTTAGCCACCACCAGCAGGCCGCTTGTATCCTTGTCAATGCGGTGAACGATGCCAGGGCGGATCATACCGTTAATGCCGGAAAGGCTTGCCCCGCAGTGATAAAGCAGTGCGTTCACAAGCGTGTTATCCGGGTTGCCGGGCGCCGGGTGCACCACCATGCCCTTCGGCTTATTGACTACCAGAAGGTCGTCATCCTCATAGCGGATATCCAGTGGGATTTCCTGCGGCTGAGCCTCGATTGCACGCGGCTCCCGCATGGTAACACGGACACTGTCGCCCGCCTTAACCCGATCATTTTTCGAAACAGGCTGCCGATTTTTGATGAGATTCCCCTCTTCGATCAGCCGCTGTACGGCAGAACGGCTCAAGCCCTCCACCAGTTGGGAAACCGCACGGTCCACACGCTCGCCATCCAGCTCCGGCGGAATTGAAAAAAGCAATGCGTCAATCATCCTGCTTCTCCGCCTGATTCTGCTGCCTGCGTTTCAGCTCCGCCTGCTGTTTCTCCTGCGCTTCCAGCCGCTTGATCTCCAGGCAGTAGCGGGCAACCCAGATGATAAACAGCACGAGGCCCACCGTAATCAGGCAATCTGCAAAGTTGAAAACAGGGAAGTTGATGAAAACCGGCGCGATAAAATCCACCACATAATGGTGGAAAATACGATCGACAAAATTGCCCAGGCCTCCGCTCAGGATGAAAATGACCGTGGCATAGGAAAGGCCGATGTCAAACTTATTTTGGGAAAAGGCCGTGTTCAGCTTTTTGCTGACGATTAGATAAATGCCAGCAATAAAAATCACGCTGGAAAGCACGCCCATCACCACCGCGCTGCCCTTCAACACACCAAAGGCGGCGCCTGTGTTTTCCACATAAATCAAATGCAACACGTTGGGGATCACAGGCACATTTTGAAGCGGCTCCAGCCAGAGTTTGATGATGATTTTAATCAATTGATCGATACACACGAGCAGCCCTACGGTCAAAAGGGAAAAAAATTGAAGCAAACGCCCCACTCCTTCTTCCCGCAGAAAACAAACCCAAAAACAGAGGGCAGGGGCTGCTGTATCATCCAGCCGCCCCTGCCTCTCTGTTTTGGGACGCATTCTGCGTTGTTTATTTTTTCTGCTGAAAGTTTATTTTTTACGGAAGAAGCCTTCAAAGGAGGGAACGGCATCCTCTCCGGCTGTGCCGGAAACAGGAGCCTGTTGCGGCTCATCATCCACGACTTCCTCAAGATTCAGGTGAAACCCCGGCTCGCCCATGGTGAGCTGCGCCTCTTCTTCAGAGGCGTCCGATGGCGTTTCCTCCGCGCTGTAAACAGTGCGGAACTGACCCATCATCCCTTCGGGCTGCACAAACGGCTCTTCTTCCGGCGAGGCCTCTACCGTGGCGCTTGGCTCATCCTCCGGAACGCTGTTTTCAGCGGTCAGTAGCGCCTCTGTTTCCTCCACCCTATCTGCGGAATCGAGTGTTTCGGCAGCATCCTCCTGCGGTTGCTCCTCCGGCTGCTGCGCCTCATCGGTCAACGCTTCTTCCGGCTCTAAATCCGGCCTCGGCACAGCGTTGCCCTCCGGCAGGATGGGCAGGCGGTTGATCAGCTCAATATGCTCTTTATACATGGCGATCAGATTGGCGCGGAATTCACTGACCGCGCCGCGCGTTTGATCAAGCAGCAGGCTTTCGCGCTCTGTCTCCTCACGCAGCTGGGCCAAATTTTCCTGCGCGTTTCGGCCGGCTTCTTCTACCAAACGGTCGGCCTTGGCCTGTGCTTCTCCAACCAGGCTTTCCGCCTTAGCCGATGCGTCGTTTAATAGGGCGCTGACGCGGGCGTCCACCTCGCGCGTGAGCGTCTGCGCCCGGTCGGACGCCTCCTGCATCACCTGGCCGGAACGGGCGTTGGCTTCTTCTTCCAAGGCCTTCGCCCGGTTCTCCGCCCCGGCGAGGCAAGCATCTGCCTTCTCCTTTGCCTCGCGCACAACTTGATCCGCTGTGCGCTGTGCAACAAGCAGGGCCGAGCGAATCGTATCCTCATCCCTGCGGTATTCTTCCACCTTATCCGCCAGAAGGCTGATTTTTTTCAACAGCGCTTCATTCTGTGTATAAGCCTCTTCAAAAGAAGCGGTCAACTCCTGGACGAACGCATCCACCTCTTCCGCGCGGTAAGTGCCGCGGGAGCCGAGCTGGAAGCGATGATTTTTCACCTGCTGCGGCGTTAGCATCGCATTTCATCCTCCATATTGAATTTGATAGAGCGTTGCCCGTTAAAAGAAAACGCCGTTATTTTCCAGCTCATCGGCTAAATCGCCGGTAAAATCGACATTGAAGGGGACGATAATATACGTATTGTTCGCCAGAGGACTGATCGAGCCGCCGTTCGCATATGCTACGCCGCTGAGGAAATCGAGCAGGCGGCGAGAAGTTTCCCGGTTGGCAGATTCAAGATTCAGCACAACCGTGCGCTTGCCGTTTACATGATCGGCAATGCCGGTCACATCGTCAAAACGGTCAGGCTTTACAAGCACAACCTGTAGCTGAGAAGAGGCATTGCTAATGCGCACAACGCGGTTGGGGTTCGCCTCGGCACGCGGCTCATGCACGGGGCGCGCCGGCTCCTCTTCCGCTTCTTCCCTGCCGGTGTCGTAATCGTCATATTCTTCGTAGTCTTCTTCTACGGCGTCATTATCATAGTAGTTGTCCTCGTCCACATTGACGATCTGTTTGATTTTTTCCATAAAGCTCATATTCATAAACCTCCTGGCTTTTTAATAGACCCGCGCACCAAACAGCGCAGAGCCGACGCGGACCAAATTGGCCCCTTCTTCAATGGCTTGAACATAATCGCCGGACATACCCATTGACAGAATGTCCATATTGATATTATCTATTTTTTTGGCCTTCATGTCAACAAAGAATCTACGCATATCAGAAAAAAATCCGCGCAAAACCGATTCTTCTTCACAAATGGGCGGTATCGCCATGAGACCGCAAACCTGAATGCCCGGCATTTGCGCGATTGCGCAGGCGGTTTCCTCCAGCTCTGCCGGAGCCATGCCGGTTTTGCTCTCTTCTCCGCCGATGTTGACCTCCAACAGCACGGGCGTGGTAATTTCCCGTTTCATGGACTGGCGGCTGATCTCCTGTGCAAGCCGTAGGCTGTCGACCGATTCGATCATATCCACCTCGCCCACAATCTGGCGCACCTTATTTGTTTGCAAATGCCCAATCAGATGCTTTTCACAATGCGCAAGGTTCAGGTATTCCCGCTTGCCCAGATATTCCTGCACCTTATTTTCACCGATCAGGCTGATCCCAAGGGAAAGGGCATGATTGATATAGACAGGCTCAACCGTTTTGGTCACCGCCATAAAGCGAATATCGCCCGGCATTCTACCGCTTTTCTCCGCGGCGGCCGCGATATTCTCCCGAATGCGCTTGTAGTTTTCCGTGATCTGCGCAAAGCGCGGGTCAGCCGATGATTTTTCCATCATATAAATCCTTCCCTTCTAATATGACTTCATCATATTGCTTGAGATAATTGCTCGGATCGTCCACAATCGGCTCGCCATCCTGGCTGGCCGTAGCGGAAATCACATAGGTCTGGTCGGAATATACAATATTTAGCTTGCGGAATCGGGCCACATTTCCGCGCCGGACATAAACGCCCTTTTCCCCATCCACAACGCGCACCGCGCTGGTGCTGACGCGTATGCCCTTATCCACAACATACTGCTTGGGCTTCGGCGCCTCTTGCTCATCTGTGCCCTCTTCCGCCTGCGGTTTGGCGTAATAAACGGTGACATTGGTTACAAGCTGCGCCGTCTCCTGCCGCAGGTTTGCAAAGGTTTCATTCATCAGGTTACACTTGAGGGTAACCAGGTTTTTTCCATCTTCGCTCTGGGCGATATGCTCCACCTCGGCTTTGAATTCTCCCGCCGCGCTGAAAGGCATGCGCACCATAATGCTGTCTCCCTGCTCAAAATGCAGGGCCTGCTTTTCATCGACCGCACAGAGCAGATACCAATCGAAACTATCCACCATCTTGCCCACACCGCCGCTGGCCGGCTGTGCCTTTGCTTCCAGCGCCTTTTGAAGCATATCCTGTGTGACAGAGGCAATCTTCCCATAGGGAAGCACCCCCTCCAGCCCATCCGTACTGCTGATATAGTAGCCGGAGCGCTCTGCCGTAATCTTGGTATAAGCGCTTTCGTCCAATGAGATGCCGCTGCGTTCCGCCTGAAGCGCGGAGATCATGGATTCAAAATCGATCTCCTCCCCCATGGTCATCTGGCGGCGGGTCATCAAATCCCCCAGTTCCTCCATCCGGTCGCCGAATTTGCTGAATTGCCCGCTTCCCGCCGTATCTAAGCTATCCAGCAAAATCGAAAAAGCCTCTTCATTCAGGGCGTTGATATCAGAGGCAGACGAGAGGTGCTTTGCAAGCTGCTGATAATGGCTGATCTGGCTATCCAGCTCCCGGACACGCAAGTAGTTCGCCGCTTCTTCATCGTTGCGGAACACCATAGCGACCACATCGCCCTTCGCAACCCGCTTGCCATCCTCCACCAAGGGGATCACCTTCCCAGAGGCGGTGTTGGAGAGAATGTATTCATCCCGAACGACAAAAACCTCTGCATCCACGGCATTATATACGCTCTGTTCCATTGCCACTTCGGTTTTCACGCTTGGGACGCGCCACTGATACAGCTGATAGCAGCAATACAGCGCCGCCAGAATGATGCAGAGAATCAGCAGAGGCTTTTTACTCTGCTTGAGAATACGGGCCCTGAGCGCCTTGCCTGCCGGCTTCTTTTCCTCTTGCGTCATCTTATCCGCCCCCAATCCGATTCCTGTACCAGACGACACGCCTCCCCATACAGTGCGCCGGGCGTATCATAATCCTCCCAACACAGCCAATGAACTCGCTCATTGCGGCGAAACCAGGTGAGCTGCCGTTTTGCATAGCGCCGAGTGGCGCGCTTAAGATTTTCCAGCGCTTCTTCCAGCGCCATTTCCCCGAAAAAATAAGGCTTCAATTCCTTATAGCCGATCGCCTGCGCACCCGTTCCATCCGGGTCGCGCTCTAAAAAGCGCTGTGCCTCCTCCAGCAGACCGTCGCTGACCATTTGATCCACACGGCGGTTGATCCGGTCATAAAGGCGCTGCCTATCCCGGAAATCCAGCCCCAAATAAAAGGGGGCATACGGCGAAGGGCCCCGCCTGGAGCGCTCGCGCTGCTCTGACATCGTCACTCCGGTAGTTTCATAAAGCTCTAGCGCGCGAATCACTCTGCCTAGATTGGCCGGATGCAGCTGCTTTGCCGTCTCAGGGTCAATTTGCTCCAGCTGCGCCCAGAGCGCCTCTGCGCCTTCCTGCTCCGCACGGCGGTAAAGCGCCGCGCGGGTCTCCGGGCTTGCGGGGGCGTCAATCAATTCGATATGGTCAAGCAATGTGTCGATATAAAGCCCTGTGCCGCCAGCCAAAATGGGGAGGCTGCCCCTCGCGCGGATTTCGGCAATACAAGCCTGCGCACGTGCGACATAGGCTGCAACGCTGAAGCGCTCCTCCGGCTGCAAAATGCCGATGAGATGGTGGTGCACGCCTTCCCGCTCCGCCATGGTTGGCGCTGCGGTGGCAATTTCCATGCCCTGGTAGACCTGCATTGAATCCGCGCCGATTACCTCACCGCCGAGCGCCTTGGCAAGCTTCACTGCCAGCGCCGTCTTCCCGGACGCGGTTGGCCCGACAACGGCAAGAACCGGTATTTGATGATCGGCCGCCATCACGAGATCATTCCTTTCCTGCGAGGGGAAGTTGAAAAGCGCTGCCTTTCCTTGCCCCTTTCCATCAAAGGGCTGAACGCCCCATCTTTATTGCATCATTGCATCCGGCCAAACTGCTTTTCCAACTCTGCCTGCGACATGACCACCATCACAGGCCTGCCGTGCGGGCAGTAACGAATTTCATCCTGAAGAAGCAGCTTTTCTACAAACCGTTCCAGCTCATATGGGCTTGTCTGATCCCCACCCTTGATCGCGGCGCGGCATGCAACATTGTGAAAAAGCCAATCGAGCTTTTCCGGAATCAGCTCGCGCCGGTTTGCCAGCAGGTAACCCGCCAGCTCCTGCACCAGAGACGAGACATCCTCCTGCGCAAGCGTCATCGGGCAGGCGCGCACGAGCACTGTGCCCGCCCCGAAATCCTCGGCTTCAAACCCTGCCTGGCGCAATAGCTCCAGGTTTTGCAGAACGGCCGCATACTCCTCTTTTGAGAGCGTTACCGCCACGGGCGCGAGCAAAAGCTGCCGATCCGCCCGCCTCGCCTCA
>ERZ780150.328-NODE-328-length-44566-cov-4.715194_pt1 | contig 44566 bp, 41 predicted proteins | sample MGYA00511019_ERZ780150 | MGnify/ENA primary metagenome ERZ780150 (study PRJEB29588, sample SAMEA2151633) | human gut metagenome | biome: human gut; feature: human-associated habitat; material: faeces | place: Denmark | collected 2008/2010 ...
CTCCTCGTCTGCCCCGGCCACGTCGTTGAAGGTGACGGTGCGGCCGGTCTCAGCCAGGGTGCGGGCCCGGGCCTTGCCGAACTGGGCCGCCGAGGGGCCGCCGCCCCCGCCGCCCTGGGCCCGGCGGAAGAAGAGGAAGTACATCAGCAGGGACATGACCACCAGGATGATCACCCAGGTGAGGATGGTGCTCATCCAAGCCGGGGAGGGGCTGTCCGGGTAGTCGTAGTCGGAGATGATCCCGTCCTCATACTGCTGCACCACAATGTCATTAAAGTCGTCATAGAACAGCTGGAAGCTGTAAATGGAGTATTCTCCTTCATAGGTCCAGTGGGAAATCTGCTTTGCGTATTCTTCTGTCATGGGCAGAATTTGATATTTTGTCTGCTGCAAAAAAATCCCCCGATTCTGTTATCCCAGCAGAGGTTCCACCTTCTGCCAGATCATCTGTGAGATGGTGTCGATCGGAAGCGGAGACTCCCCGTCACAGCAGGAAAGCACTTCCCATCCGCAGCGCTGTGCTGCATACAGTGCGGCATCCCGGCAGGAAAGCAGATAGGAAAAGTCTGCCTCGTGCAGATCTTTTTTGCTTTCATCGCCGTGGTAGCGGTTTTCCATCAGCTTTTTGGCAGTCTGCGGCTTCATGTCCAGATACAGCACAAGGTCCGGTTTTGGCAGACCCATCTTGCCGTATTCCAGATCCTCCAGCCAGTCAAGAAAGCTGTCCCATTCCTCCTTCGGGAGTTTGGTGGTCTGATGGTACATGTTTGCAGTGGTATAACGGTCCAGCAAAAAGATGCAGCCGTTGTCGTAGTCCTCTTTCATGTGGCGGCGGAAGGTGGCATAGCGGTCCACGCTGTACAGAACCGACGCCGCATAGGCGTTGATCTCGTGCAGGCTGCCAAGTTCTCCGGCAAGATATGCCCTTACCAGTGCGGAAGAATCCTCCGCATAGTTTGGGAACTTGACCTGTCGGACCTGTTTTCCTGCCTGCTGCGCTCTCTTTCGCAAAATCTCGATCTGGGTGCTTTTTCCGCTTCCGTCCAAGCCTTCTATAATAATCAGTTTGCCCTTCATCACAGGGTCATTCCTCTCATGTTTTTTGGTGGAAAATTATTCTTCCAGAGCCTTCCCGCTTAAAAAGGAAGCTCGAACCTCCTGCATTTTGCCGCAGGTCATCTTGCCTTCCGGGCAAGGACCGGACAGACATCCCGGACCAGCCTTTGCAAAGATGGTCGGTGCAATCGGTTTTACCAGTTTTAACATCTGGGTTGCAACGTCACGAATCTCCCACTGAGCGCGGTTGCAGCAGCGAAGATGGAAAAAATTAAGCAGGCTGCGGGCGTTCATGGTCAAAATCATCTTGGTGTCGCAGGCATTTGGAAGTACGAAACGAGCATCCTCGATTGCTTTTTTCTCGGATGCGCTTTTTGCTTTTTTCTCATCCATTCCCTGCGCGATCATCTCCTGATAGTTTTTCTTCTGGAGAATGTCTGCAAGCTGCATATAAGTTTCGTGTGCCGACTGCATCGCCTTCTGGTAAAGCTCTGCTGCCTGCTCATTTTCCGCAATCTGAGGCGGTGTTACGAAAGAAAACTGCTTTTCTTTTACATAACGCTGGCTCTGCACCGAAAAGGATGCAATGCGGTGACGGGTGATCTGCGCGAGCAGGGTGCGGGAAACTTCTTCGATTCCAAAGGTAAAGCTGATGTGCTCGATTGGGCTCTGATGGCCAAAATCGGTCAGCATATTCAAAAAGCTGGTGGTCTTTTCCTCATCCAGCCCATCCATCAGATCCGAAATAGTTGCCGGGCTGTAACACAGCTTTGCCGAAGCGGCAACCAGCTTTTCCGGGTCCGGAGTGTGGGCGATCAGGGTAACTTTTGCCATAATCTGGTTCTCCTCTCTGCGTATAATCTCCTGAAGGATGAACATATATCAGGATCAGCATCCTTCTCATCATCAGGTCATACATATTTTTATTATACCAGATTGGTGGGATAGGAGACAAGGGTTTCCCTCACAGTTTCTCACCAAATTCGCCCAGTTTGTGCCGGTGAAAGATGTGCATTTTATCCAAGGATCAGCATTTTCAGGATTCCGCCCAGCTCCCGAACTGCGTAGGATGGGATGGTCAGAACCGGTGTCCTGCCCGAAATTGCCCTTGCATCCACACCATTTCTCATTCCATACATCCAGGCACGAAGCTGATGAAATCCATCGGTACACAGGATGATATTTTGACTTAGATCTTCTTCTTTCACAAGCGCAAGCGAGTACAGCAGATTTGTCTCGGTGCTGGTCGAACGGTCTTCTTCATAGACCCGCTCTGCATCGATTCCATGCTCTACCAGAAACTTTTTCATCACGTGTGCCTCGGTATAGCTTTCGTTGTCACCCATTCCACCGGAGACCACACAATCCGCCTGCGGATTTTCAGCAAGATATTCCATCGCGCACTCCAACCGACGGCGGAGCATCAGCGACGGCTCCTCGCCGTTTACCTTACATCCCAGCACCACCACGGTCGCCTCACCGGTCTGCTGCGGCGGACGGCACCAGGCAAAATAGTTCCAGATCACCGCATGGGCAAACAACCCAGTCAGTGCAATGACACCCAGTGTTGTCAACATTCTTTGTTTCCTCCCTGTCTTTCGTTCCAGCAGCACCGTCAGCCAGAGAAATCCCCCCAGCAAACACAGCAGCACCGAACCGATGTTAAACACCCCGATTGGAACTGCCGCCATTCCCATCAGGAATAAAACGGCGCCGCAGATCATAAAAAATTTCTGTCCAAAGCGCATTCTGTTATATTTCATCTTACTCATCCGTCACGCCTTTCCTGCATGTCTGATACATCTTGGTCGCATCAAAAGTAAAAATCCTTCTATTATAAAACGATCTATTCTTTATTCATTCTTCCCCAATTTTCATAAAACCTCTGTGTGTATCCTACCATAAATGAATGGAAATTTCATCCCACTTTCCTACGATAGTCTTATAATTTTTTGTAAACTTGCCAGAAAAAGGAAATCACCATAAAAAACTCCTGCCAAACCGCCCTTGTTTTTGAACAAAATGTTAAATATTGGATTTGTTTATGAATTTATCCCACAAGCCCTTGATTTTTTCTGGAAATGAGGTAAAATACAGTTAGCACTTAAAGATAACGAGTGCTAAAAACGTAAATCCTTCTGGTTGATAAAACCGGAACATCCTTTTGTTACATTTTAAACTTTAAATTATATGGAGGAATGCAGTCATGAATATCAAACCATTACTTGACAGAGTTGTAGTAAAAATGGTAGAGGCTGAAGAAACCACCAAGAGCGGCATCATTCTCGCTGCTGCTGCCCAGGAAAAACCACAGATCGCAGAGATTATTGCAGTTGGTCCTGGCGGATTTGTTGACGGCCACGACGAAAAGATGGTTGTTACCGTTGGTCAGAAAGTTCTCCTGAGCAAATATGCCGGCACACAGGTAAAGGTTGACGGCGAAGAATACACCATCCTGCGTCAGTCCGATATCCTTGCAATTGTTGAATAGTATTTTTCGATCTTTGACAGATTGTTTGACTAAAATTGGAGGTTATGTATCATGTCCAAAGTAATCGCATACGGCGAAGAAGCAAGAAAATCTTTACAGAGAGGTATTGACCAGCTGGCTGATACCGTTAAAATCACCCTTGGTCCAAAAGGACGCAATGTTGTTCTTGACAAAAAATTCGGTGCACCACTGATCACAAACGACGGTGTTACCATTGCAAAAGAAATCGAACTGTCTGACCCATTTGAAAACATGGGCGCACAGCTGGTAAAAGAAGTTGCAACCAAGACAAACGATGCTGCTGGTGACGGTACCACCACCGCTACCCTGCTTGCTCAGGCTCTGGTTCGCGAAGGTATGAAGAACGTTACTGCTGGTGCTAACCCAATGGTACTCAAAAAAGGTATCCAGAAAGCAGTTGACACCGCTGTAAAAGCTGTTGTTGCAAACTCCCAGAAGGTAAACGGCTCTGCTGATATCGCAAGAGTTGCTACCGTTTCCTGCGGCGATGAAGTAATCGGCAACCTGATTGCAGAAGCTATGGAAAAAGTTTCCGCTGACGGCGTTATCACTCTGGAAGAATCCAAGACCGCTGAAACCTACACCGAAGTAGTAGAAGGTATGCAGTTTGACCGCGGCTACATCTCCCCATACATGGTAACCGATACCGACAAGATGGAAGCTGTTCTGGATGATGCTCTGCTGCTCATCACCGACAAGAAGATCTCCAACATTCAGGAAATCCTGCCTCTGCTCGAACAGATCGTTCAGTCCGGCAAGAAACTGCTCATCATCGCTGAGGACATCGAAGGCGAAGCTCTCACCACCCTGCTGCTGAACAAACTGCGTGGTACCTTCACCTGTGTTGCTGTAAAAGCTCCTGGCTTTGGCGACAGAAGAAAAGAAATGCTGCGTGATATCGCAACCCTGACCGGTGCAGAAGTTATCTCCTCCGAACTGGGTCTGGAACTGAAAGATGCTACAATCGATCAGCTCGGTCACGCTTCTCAGGTTAAAGTTCAGAAAGAGACCACCATCATCGTTGGCGGCGGCGGCTCCAAAGAAGCAATCGCAGAGCGTGTATCCCAGATTCGTGCACAGCTTGCAAACAGCACATCCGAATTTGATACCGAAAAACTGCAGGAAAGACTGGCTAAACTGGCTGGCGGCGTTGCAGTAATCAAAGTTGGTGCTGCTACCGAAATCGAAATGAAAGAAAAGAAACTGCGCATCGAGGACGCTCTGTCCGCTACCAAAGCTGCAGTTGAAGAAGGCATCGTTGCAGGCGGCGGTACTGCTCTGATCAACGCAATCCCAGCAGTTCAGGCTCTGGTTGACTCCTGCGACGGCGACGAAAGAACCGGTGCTAAGATCGTTCTGAAAGCTCTGGAAGAACCAGTTCGTCAGATCGCAATCAACGCTGGCGTTGACGGCTCTGTTATCGTTAATACACTGCTGACCTCCGGCAAAGTTGGCTACGGCTACGATGCTTACAACGAAACCTATGTTGACATGATCCCTGCTGGTATCGTTGACCCAACTAAGGTTACCCGTTCCGCACTGCAGAACGCAGCTTCCGTGGCTTCCATGGTTCTGACCACAGAATCCCTGGTTGCTGACGAAAAAGAGGAAAAAGACCCAATGGCAGGTGCTCCAGGCGCTGGCATGGGCGGCATGATGTAATCTAGATTCTCTTACAATCTGCTGATAAAATTAAAAACACCTCCGAAAATTCGGAGGTGTTTTTTTTATGTTATCCTTTCAGCTGCTCATACAAGCTGCGGTAGCGGTCGGAAAAGATGCTTCCCTTGCGCCAGATCATGGTGATGTCGTGGCTCTCCTGAAAATCGCACAGCTCCATCTCCCGCAGTCTTCCGCTTTTGATGTCGTCCTCGACCGCTGCCTCGTACAAAAATCCGATGCCGCAGCCCTTAATCAGCATCTGCTTGCAGACGTTCATGTCGCCGACCTCAAATACCGAATGAAAATCTGACAAATCAAGATTCTGCCGGCTTAAGCTGCGCGTGATGATCTCCCGGTTACCAGAACCGGATTCCCGCACAATCAGCGTTTCTCCCAGCAGATCGGAAATCTGCCGGGGTTTCTTTACAAACGGATAGTCCGGCGCGCATACTCCAACATAGCGTTCGGTCTTGTATAGCAGCGAGTCATAATCGGTCTTACGGAAGTATCCTTCCAAAATTGCAAAGTCGATTTCCCCTGTATCCAGACGCTCGCACAGCTGCTGGCTGTTTTCCACCTGCATCGAGATCTGCGCATCGGGATATTTTTTCTGATATTCCGCAAGCGGCCCTGGAATCAGGTACATTCCTACCGTTGGCGTCACTCCAAAGGAAAGATCATTTTCGGTTTGGCGGATCTGCCGGATCTTCCTGCGCAGATAGGTCTCGTCCTGCTTCATAGTAATTGCTGCACTGCGCAGCAGCTCACCGGACTTTGTCAGCGAAAGCTGTTTGTTCTCATAACAGAACAGCTTTGCCTGATATTGCTCCTCCAGCCAGCGAATGTGCTGCGAAACTGCCGGCTGTGTGAGGTTTAACTCCTGTGCCGCTCTGGTGTAGTTCATAAAGCGGCAGACCTCCAAAAAGGTATCGATGCGAAAATCCAGCATCCTCTCACCCCAATCAATAAGATATATTTATTATAACATAAGAATAAATCATTTTTCATTATCGATTTTTTATGATATTCTAGATGAGGATTTAGAACAGATTACAAAAATGCAAAGGAGAGAATCCTCATGAAAGAAAACAAGAGATCCGCACAGACCCTCTGGCAGCTTTTTAAAGCGACCTTCCTGCTCAGCGCCTTCACCTTCGGCGGCGGTTTTGTCATCGTGTCGCTGATGAAGAAAAAATTTGTAGAAGAATTAAAGTGGCTGGACGAATCGGAGATGCTGGACATCACCGCAATCGCACAGTCCTCCCCCGGTCCGATTCCGATTAACGCTTCGGTCATCCTCGGCTACCGGATGTGCGGCATCCCGGGTTCTCTGATTGCGATTCTGGGCACCGCCCTTCCTCCAATGATTATCATTTCGGTCATTTCCTATTTTTATGTACAATTCCGCAGCAACCAGATCATCGCGACTGCACTGCAGGTTATGCGTGCCGGTGTTGCGGCAGTCATCTTTGACGTGGTATGGAACCTCGCCAGAAATGTAATCCACACCCGCCGTGCACTTTACATTCTGCTGATGGTCGGCTGTTTTGTCGCAAAGGTCTTCTTCGGTGTCGAGGCTATGATCATCATTCTGGGCTGTCTTGCTGTTGGAATCCTCGACCTCGTATTCCAGCTCAAAGCTGAACGCAGCGCAGGACATTCCGCAGCCTGCAGCAAGGATCATGAAGCTGCAGCCGTTACAAGTGATACTGTCAAGGAGGCATAAGAGATGAGCGTATTATTTCAGTTATTTTTTGCATTCATTCAGGTTGGTCTGTTCAGCGTAGGCGGCGGATATGCAGCAATTCCGCTGATTCAGAACCAGATTGTCGACATCCACAAGCTGATGACCCTCGGAGAGTTTACCGACCTCATCACCATCGCGGAGATGACCCCGGGACCGATCTCCATTAACTCTGCAACCTTTGTCGGCACCCGTCTGGCAGGTATTCCGGGTGCGGTGCTCTGTACCCTTGGATGTATCATCCCATCCTTTATCATCTGCCTGACACTGGCTCATTTTTACTATAAGTACCGCAACTTCAGTGGCGTGCAGACCGTTCTTTCCGCTCTGCGCCCTGCAGTTGTCGCACTGATTGCCTCCGCCGGACTTTCCATCCTGCTGCTGGGACTTTTCATGTCCGACCTGTCCGGCATCACCCTTGCAAACTTCCGTCCAATCGAGACCTGCCTGTTTATCGGCGGACTCTTCCTTCTGCGAAAATACCGCGTCAACGCTATCGCCATCATCTTTGGTACCGGTGTGGTGGGAACCCTTGCTTACTCCCTGCTCGGTATGGTCGCTTAAAACCCTTTATCAAAAAAAGCTCTCCTAAAACAGGAGAGCTTTTTTATTTTACTCAACTTAAATTTCATAGACTCGGGTCAGCTGTTTTCGAATGCTGTCGCGCAGGTTATGGGTGATGACAATGACACACAGCTCCTTTCGGCTCATCAGGTTCTGCTCGATGTCCAGCGCATTTTCTTCATCAAGCGCTGAGGTCCCTTCGTCCAGCACCATATAGCGCACCTTACGGATCAATCCTCTTGCTAATGCGATTCTCTGCCGCTGTCCGCCCGAAAGGTTCTTGCCGTTTTCCAAAATGATGCTGTCCAATCCGTTTGGCAAAGAGTTCACCAGCTCCTGCAGCCTGCACGCTTTGATGACCGACCAAATCTCCTGCTCGGAGTAATGTTGTCCCAGCGTGATGTTAAACCGCAGACTGTCCTGAAACAGATAGACCTGCTGGTCGACATAGCCGATCTGCTCATAAAGACTTCTGACATCTGCCTGCCGCTGCTCGATGCCATCATAGCAGATGCGCCCTTCATATCGGGGAAGCAGCCCCAGCAAAAGCTTCATCACAGTGGTTTTTCCGCTGCCGCTCTCGCCGCAGACAGCATATTTTCCTCCTGACACAAAAGAAAAATCCCGCTCGGTTAAAATCGGCTTTTCTCCATAGGCAAAGGAAAGATTCTGCATGGTAATTTCATCGATCGGCTTGTTGATTTTCGCTCCCTCGTTTTTTACGACAGACAGCTCAAACTTTTCCCAGAGGGGCCTTGTCGAGCGGATGGAAACCACCGCTTTGACCGCGTCACCAATTCCGTTAAAGAACTGCCCGCAGAGGTTTCCCACCGCAAAGATAATGCCGATGGGCGCGGCTCCGGTGATTGCCGCAAAGGTGGCAACCAGCGTCAGCACGATCTGGTTATTGCAGCTTACAAGTGATAGCAAATTCTGCACCGTACAGACGGTTCGGTTGCTCAGAAAAATCTGCTGTTCTGCTTTGTCGGAAGAAACGGCGATGCGCTCCACAATTTTCTGCCGCAGATTGCTCAGATAAAAGATTCCTGTTCCCATGATGGTATCCTTGTAAGCTTCCACACTCTGCTCCATCGCCTGAGAGCGCCGCTGGGTCGCCCGCTCCATTGCTTTGTTCATCAGTTGTGGGACGGTAAACTGAATCACAAACAAAATCAGCGCCGCTACACCCAGATACCAACTGCTCATACTCATCACCACAAAGGCAAAAAGAGCAGAAAACCCTCTGCGGATTCCCTGAAACAGCTGTTCAAAGGCGTTTGTGTACAACTGATCGACATCGTTTCCCAACCAGGAAACATAGGCGCCGGAATCCTTCTGATAAAACTCCTCATAGGAAAGGGACGCAAGCTTTCGGGAAGCCATTTTGCGCAGATCATTCTTGATTCTGCGCTGCATCCATGCAAGGGACAAATCCCCCAGATATTCGGTCAGGATACACAGTCCAAACATTCCTACGGAGCCAAGCAACGCAAAAATCAGCTGACGCACGCGGTCACCCTGCGCTTCATAGGCATTGAGAATCCAGCTGAGCGAGTAACCTGCAGCGACTGCAAAGATCGCTGAAATCACCATCACAAATCCGATTCCGGTGAGCATGTTTCTGTTCTTCCGTAAGATATCCCGATATCCCTTCATCATTCCCCACTCCTTCCAAGAGTATATTCTCCCAGTGCTCCCGCCTTTACTTCCTCGTCCACCTGACGGGAAACCTCTTCAAACATTTCATAAAGTTCCGGTTGTTCCTCCCTGGTGTCCCGATGCAGTCTGGTCTTGAGATACTCTGTACCGCCTGCGCCGTAATCCAGCAGATGCCGTCCTTCCAGCCGACCCTCAAAAAATCGGCAGGTCACCACTTGTTCTATCGGTGTCATGTCATACGCCCTTGCCAGACGATGAGCTTTGAGCAGATATTCCTTTGCCCTTTCCCTGTCTCCGGCATCCAGAAAAAATTCTCCCAATGAGGAAAGAATGGTAATAACTGCAATATCTGTTTCACAAAAACCGTTGTCCGGACGCACCGTTTCCAGTGTACTGATCATCCATCGCATACACTCTACTGCTTCTTCCAACTGCATTTTTCCGAAATAGATGCTCGCCAGAGCAACCATCGTCTCCAAAAGTTCCTCGGTCAGCTGGCGGAAAGCTTTTTGCGCATACGGCACTGCTTCCTCGTGCCGCTTCATAATGTCGCTCAGTGCCTGTGCAATGCGGGCGTTATTGACACCGTTCACATTGTTTTCCCGATAAATTTTTACCGCCTGCTCCGGCTGCCTGCCGTATAGATAGGAGTCCCCCAGCTTGTTTTTGAGCGTCCACAGACTTAGCTCTGGATCGGTGTTCTGGCTAAACAGCTCAATCGCATGACAAAGCAGCTCCTGTCCCCGGTAAACATGACTTTTATCATTTTCCGCCCCCACATCCAGATGAAGCATTGCCAGCTGATAGACCAGCTGAAAATGGTTTGGATAGCGCCTAAGCTCCTTTTCTCCCAGCCTAATTGCCTGTTCATAGTCGCGCTGCTGCCGCAGCTTCTTTAATCTCTCCAGCGTCTGTTCAAGCGAGCTGTTCTGCCACTGATATCCCAGCAAGGCATCCACCGATACCGCAAAAAAATGCGCCAGCTCCATAATCATCGAAAGATCCGGCGTGGTCGCACCGCTCTCCCACTTGGAAACCGCTCCGACCGTCACATCCAAACATTCGGCAAGCTGTTCCTGGGTCATCCTTTTTTCCTTCCGCAAAGCACGGATATTTTCGGCAAGTTTTCCTTCCATTTTCCGTTTCCCCTTTCGCTTTTTCCTTCTGGACTTATCATACCATCTGAATTTCCTTTTTAGAAGGGAACAGCTATACAATTTGGAAAGTTTTTATTTTCCTATTAGGAAAATCTATGCAAAAAGAACAGGGCGAAAGCTCTCATATGCCTTCGCCCTGTTTTGTTATGAAACAACATCTGCCTGTTCTTTTAAAATCGAAAACTCCTTTTTGACCAGCAAAACCGATACGACAAATGCGATAAAATCCGCAATCGGTCCTGCAAGCAATACACCAAAGATCCCCAGCCACAGCGGCAGAATCAAGATCAGCGGAATCAGGAAAAATACCTGTCTGGTCAAAGACAGCAGCAATCCTTTGAGTGCCTTTCCAATCGCGGTGAAAAAGCTGGAAGAAAGCACCTGTACCCCGTTAACGATCACCATGAACAAAAATGTCCTCATGAACAAAACCGCAAAATCAAAGTAAAGTTCCTCCCCACTTCCAAAGATAGAGATGATGGGGCGCGGGAACAGCTGGAACAACAAGAATCCCACCGCAGAAATAACAAAATTCCAGCGTATTGCCAGCAGATATGCCTGCTTTACCCGATCATATTTGCGTGCACCGTAGTTAAATCCGATAATCGGCTGAACCCCCTGCGAGATTCCTACAATGATGGAAAGCAGGATTGCGTTTGTTTTCATCACGATTCCGCAGGCAGCCAGCGGGATATCCTCCCCATAAACAGACATCGCTCCGTAGTAGGTCAGCGAGTTGTTCAATACAACCTGAACAATCGTAATGGCAATCTGGTTGACACTGCTGCTGATACCCATGGAAAGGGTGTGCAGACCATCCCTCCAGTCAGGACGGAAACATTCCTTTTCCAACGTGATGGTTCGGAATGCCCACAGGTAACGTATTGCCAGCAGGAAGGACAGAATTTGCCCCAGAATAGTCGCAAGCGCGGCACCAAACATTCCCCACTGAAACACAAAGATAAAGATAGGGTCCAGAATGGTGTTGACCACTGCGCCCGCCACCATACAGATCATGTAATATTTCGGGCTGCCATCCGCACGAATCAGATTGCTGATACCGTTTGTCAAAATCAAAAACGGCATACCAATTAAAATAATGCTCGCATAACTCTGTGCATACGGCATAACCTCTGTGGTCGCACCAAAGATGTGCAGCATCGGTGTCAGCAGTACTTCTCCCAATACCAGATACAAAATTCCTGCCAGAACCATCAGCGTTACACCATTTCCCGCGATCTTTGCCGCCTGATCGGTGTCTCCCCTGCCAAGACAGATGGAAAAACGTGAAGCGCTTCCAATTCCAATCAGCAATGAGATGGCAAGACAGATGGTGGACAGCGGGTAGGACACGTTGGTTGCTGCATTACCCAGATAACCGACACCCTGTCCGATAAATACCTGATCGACGATATTGTATAAGGAACTTACCAGCGTTGCTGTAATGCTTGGAACTGCAAAGCTCCGCAACAATTTGGATATCTTTTCATAACCCAAAGGATTTTCATTCATCAAACTCGTCTCCCTTACGCTCTACATCCAGTTTTCCGGCAATTTGTTTGCCTGCTCGAATCAATACATCCGCAAAAATCTTCTGTTCTTCCTCGCCGATTTCTTCCATCAGCATTGATTCTGTCCGGTCGCAGATTTCCTGAACCTGTCCGGCAATCGCCAAAGCCTTTTCGGTCGGATAAAGACGACAGGTCCGTTTGTCTTTTTCATACAATGTTCTGGTCAAAAAGCCCTTCTTCTCCAGTGCTAACACTGTTCGGACAACGTTGCTTGGATGAACATAAAAGCTTTCCAGCAAGGAATCCTGTAAAATTCCGGGATTTTCGCAGATCTTTAACAGGTACATATGCTGGCTGCTGTTGATTCCCAGCGGAGCAAACTGATTATCCAGATATACTTTGGTAAAGCGGTCAGCGACTGAAATCCATTTTAACAGTTTCATTTTTTTGTTTCCCCCTTTTCTTCTCTTCAAGAAATTACTATATCATAAAATGCGTGCGCACGCAATAAAATATTGAAAGAAAAAGCGGCAGACTATTTTGTTCTGCTGCTTTTTCTTTCAAGAGGATATCTTAATAGAGCATCTGCAATATTTTCACACACTGCTCAATCCCAAGTTTTCCGCTGTCCAGTGTAATCTGATAATTTTTGGCGTCGCCCCATTTCATATCGGTATAAAACCGGTGATATGCGGCACGCCGTTTGTCCTTGTCGCGCAGACGTTCCTGTGGTGAGACTTCCCTCTCCCCATACACCCGCACAATACGATCTGCACGATAGTCCATACTGGCATGGATAAAAGCGGTTAGACAATCGGCTTTATCCCGCAGAATATAATCAGCACACCTGCCTACAATGACACAGGATTCTTTTTCGGCAAGCTCGGTGATGATCTTCCACTGAATTTCCCAAAGATAGTCCTCATTGGTCGGACCAAAGGAACGGTTGGAAAGCGCTGAAGCCAAAAATCCTCCTGGAGAATATTCCCCCGCATCCTGGATATACTCCTCTGCAAATCCGCTTTCCTGTGCAATCTTATGGATTAGCTCCCGATCATAACAGGGAATCCCCAGATTTTCCGCTACCTTTTTCCCGATAGTGCGTCCGCCGCTTCCAAACTCACGGCTGATTGTGATGATTCGGTTTTTCATACTTTCTCAACTCCTCTTGTGTTTAATTCCCGGTAGGTGCGCAGGATCAGAAAAAGCGCAGCAACAAAGGTTAAAATGTCCGATACCGGCATGGAGTACAGCACCCCATCCAGTCCAAAGAAGATAGGCAAAATCAGCGCAAACCCTACTCCGAAAACAACCTCACGAACCATGGAAAGAGCTGTGGATGCCGCTGCTTTTCCCAAAGCCTGCAAAAAAATAAAACAAGCTTTATTGATACAGGCAAGGACAACCATGCACAGATAAATGCGAAATGCCCTGACTGCAAACTCTGTGTAGTAAGTGCTTTCATTCGCTGCACCAAAAATTAAGATCAGCTGACGAGGGAAAAACTCTGCCAGAATAAAAGCGATCGCGCCCACTGCGGCTTCCATTCCAAGCAATATTGAAAAAAGCTGTCTGACTCGGTCCCTTTTTTCCGCTCCCATATTAAATCCAACGATCGGGATACATCCGGCAGCAATTCCAACCACAATGGAAATGACGATCTGGAAGAACTTCATCACGATACCAACTACTGCCATCGGGATCTGTGCATACTGTGGCTGACCAAAAATCTCATCTGCTGCGCCATATTTTCTAAGCATATTATTGATTGCAGCCATCGCAGCAACCAAAGAAATCTGGGACAAAAAGCTGGTGATACCCAAAATCAGTGTTTTCGTGCTGACTGTCCGGTTTATCTTGAAATCCTGCTTTTCCGGCCTGATAATCCTCATATGAAACAAATACCACACCGCCAAAATGGCTGTAACAACCTGACCAATTACAGTGGCTACCGCTGCCCCCATCATGCCCCATCGGAACAAGAAGATAAATACCGGATCCAAAATAATATTGATCAGTGCACCGGCCAGAGTGGATGCCATCGCAAACTTTGGATTTCCGTCTGCACGGATAATCGGATTCATCGACTGTCCAAACATGTAAAACGGGATTCCTAAACTGATATAAAAGAAATACTCTTTTGAATGGGAAAAAGTTTCCTCATTGACCGTACCGCCAAACATCGAGATAATCTGTGTTTGAAATGCCAGATAAACAGCAGCCAGCACAAGACTGCTCACCACGCTCATTATGACCGCATTGCCGACGCTGTTTTTGGCCTGTTGCTTGTTTCCTTTTCCCAGACTGATGCTCACAAATGCACAGCAGCCATCACCAATCATGACCGCGATTGCCAAAGCAACCACCGTGAGTGGAAATACAACCGTATTGGCCGCATTACCATAAGAACCAAGATAACTGGCATTTGCAATAAAGATCTGATCCACAATATTATAAAGTGCTCCAACCAAAAGGGAGATCACACAGGGCAGCGCATATTGCTGCATCAGTTTCCCAATCGGTTCTGTGCCCAGATATTGATTGGAATGTTCCATTTTTTCACCTTCTCTTTCGTCCAAAATGTATCTTTCTTCCTCTCCGGATGATACCACAGATACTCTTTAAACCGTATTTCTTTTTAGGATTGCTGTTGTATCGCCCTTAGCAGAATAAAATTATCCGATTGTTTTGCTTAATTTAAATCCTCCATTCAGTTTAATTTTCCGGAAAACAAAAAAACGTGCAGCATACACGCAACCGGAATTACGCATGTATGCTACACGTTGTATTTTCATTATACCTGAATTTTATTTGATTTTCAAAGGCAGTTTTAAACAAAAAACAGCAAAAAAGAGCGCGTTATTTTCCGTCAATATGATTGTTGGATAACCTTCTAAAAATAGAAAGATATTGTTATTTCTCCCCTTTTTTGTCTTTGAGCCTAGCCGCCAATTGCTCTGCCTGTTTTGCTGTCTGTTCAGATGCCCGATACAGCCACCTTTCGCCGCTGGTTTGGTCGAGCAGCAGGATGACACTTCCCTCTTCTCCCGCATCTTGCACCGAAAGAAAGTGTTGCAGCTCTTTATCCGCAACGGTCAGACAGACAGAAAGCCCATGTTCTATCCCCTCACATGCTTCCCAGCTTTCGATATCAAGTAATTGTAAAAGTTCTGCCTGCTCTTCATCAGATAAAGAAACCTGTCTTCCAAAATCACCCGGGCCATCTTTGTCAAATCCCGCAATCACAAACTGCTCCACCTTCCAGGAATTTGGCAAAACAGATTCTGCTTCTTTAACTTCGCTTTGTTCCTCATGCGCTTCTTCCGAAGAACTTTGCAAATCATCCTGTATGCTTCGTGCACAGGCAGAAACATTCAGCAGGACAAGAAATGTCATCAGCACAGCAATTATTTTTTGATATCGCATCATAAAACTTTCTCCCCGTACCTTAACATGATTCATCCTTTTCTTTCATTTTACCACAACAATCGGAGCAATTCTATTGTCTTTTACAGAAAAATCCTTTTACACTCATAGATTTTTAAATGTTATTGTTTTAACACACTTTAGAAAAGATACACAAAAGCTCTTTTCAATCACAACTTATTTTAAAAGAGTTTAACAAAAGCCTTTGTTTCTCTCAAATACTGCATTTGTCTTAATAAAATGTCAATGTTAAATCCATGTAAAATCGTGTTAAATTTGCGCGTTGCATCTTGCTTTTATTTCAAATTTTGTGTATAAAATTAATAGTAAAATAAATTTTTGTAAAATCATGGAGGAAGTATTGTGAAGATAACAGATCTAATTAGCCTGCTTGGTGGTCTTGGTTTGTTCCTTTATGGCATGCAGATGATGAGTAACGGTCTCGAGGCTGCAGCCGGAAACCGCATGAAAAAAATCCTGGAAAAACTGACTGCAAATCGTTTTCTTGGTGTTCTGGTCGGCGCCGGCATCACCGCTGCCATCCAGTCCTCTTCTGCAACAACCGTCATGGTTGTCGGCTTTGTAAACTCCGGTATGATGACATTGGGCCAGGCTGTCTGGATTATTATGGGTGCTAACATCGGTACCACCATCACTGGCCAGCTGATCGCTCTGGACATCGGTGCTCTTGCCCCTCTGTTCGCCTTTATCGGTGTTGCACTCATCGTCTTTATCAAGAAGGAAAAGGTTCATCACTACGGTAAAATCATTGCCGGTTTGGGTATTCTGTTTATCGGTATGGATATGATGAGCTCCGCGATGATGCCGCTGCGTGATTCCCAGACCTTCATCAACCTGATGACCAAGTTCTCCAACCCTGTACTGGGTATCCTTGCTGGTGCACTGTTCACCGCTGTCATCCAGTCCTCTTCTGCTTCTGTTGGTATCCTTCAGGCACTTGCAGGAAGCGGTGTAATCGGACTTTCTCAGGCAGTATATGTTCTGTTTGGTCAGAACATCGGTACCTGTATCACAGCAGTTCTGGCTTCGATTGGTACTGCACGCAATGCGAAGAGAACCACTATCATCCATCTTCTCTTCAACATCATCGGTACCACCATCTTCACCATCGTTTGCATCCTGACCCCATTTGCTGCCTTTGTAGAGAGTCTGACTCCGGACAACGTTGCAGCCCAGATTGCAAACATGCACACCATCTTTAATATTACAACTACCGTTCTTCTTCTTCCTTTCGGCACCTATCTTGCAAAGATTGCAACCAAGATTCTGCCGGACCTGCCAGAAGAAAAAAGCGATGTTATGCATCTGGAATACATCCGTCCTATTCCAATTGAAAACCGCGGCGAAACCAAGATCGGTCTTTCTGCAATCGCAGTAAACGCAATCAAAAACGAGCTGCTTCGCATGGTTAAAATGGCAAAAGAAAACGTTGATGCCAGCTTCGAAGCTGTAAAAGACGGAAAAACCACCCTTCTGGAAGAGGTTCGTGACCGCGAGGAATATATCGACTACCTCAACAAGGAGATCTCCAAATATATCTCCAAGATCATGGTAAAAGAAAGAAACCCGAAAGACTCCCAGTACATGAGCGCACTGTTCAAAGTGTGCGGCAACCTGGAGCGTATCGGTGACCATGCTGTTAACATCTGCGAATACACCAAGATGATCGAAGAAAAGAACATCACCTTCTCCAAGGAGGTAATCGGTGAAATCGCACAGATGCGCGAAATCTGTGTTAAAGCACTTTCCAAGGTTGAATCGATCGACAACGGCATCAATGTTGCAGAGATTGCAGGCATTGAGGAAAAGATCGACGAGATGACCGAACAGTTCCGTAAAAACCAGATCGACCGCATGCAAGTCGGCAAATGTTCCGATGAAGGCTGTGTCCTCTACTCCGAGATGCTCACCGACTTTGAACGTATCGGTGACCATATCTTAAACGTAGGTCAGGAAATGGCTGGCGCAGTAAACGAATAATCGCATCACACAAAAGGACAAAAAAAGGACACCGAAATTCGGTGTCCTTTCTCTTTTATATCAGATTATCCTCTGAGCGCATATTTTCCTTTGATGGTCAATACTGCAACGCCTTTTTTGACAAAAGCATAGTCGAACAGGTAACCTTCCCGCTTGGAACCTTCTTCTGCCAGCTGCTGTAACTGACAGAAAATATCGCTGTGATGATAAAGCTGATAATCGCCCTTAACAAAGGTCTTTAAATGATAGAACAAAACGATCAGACCTTTTTCCTCCAGGCTTTTTAACAGCTCTGCGCGGTGTTTTACCGATTCCATGCCTTCCTTTTTGTCTGTCAGATGAACTGCATCCAGTGCTGTGCTGCGCAGCTCCTCTTCCCTGCTGCTTCGCAGTTCAAAGCGGCAGACAGGATAACGGACCGCTGCATGGATCTGCTGCAATACTTCTTTTTCTTCTTCTGTGATTGTTGGCGAAACGGTATGATTGATATGAACGCTCATCGTTTCTTCCTCCTTTATTTTGATTGCTGTTTTTATACTTATCCGTTCAGGTGATTGAGTCCCGCTTTCTTTAAAATCTGCGGGTAATCCTTATAGCAGACATTTTCGTCCACATTGCCCAGAATGCCATCCACCTTTGCCTCCCAGGTAAACTGCCACATGCCGTATGGCTTATCGAATTTGGGTGCGGACACTCCCACATGGGCAATCCATCGGTCGTAGGCATTCAGCTCCTTGCTGGAAAGCTTGGTTCGAAACCAGGAAACCATGCTGTAAAGTACCGCATAATATTTCTGTCGTTCCAGCTCCTGGCAAAAGGTCTTTGCGATGGGTGCAAGGTCGCGGATCGTTTTTTGCTCCGGCGCTTCGATATCCACTGCCAGCGGCAGAGTCAGCTGTTTTCCCTTCACCGACTGGAGGAAAAACTGTGCTTCCTTTAGAGAATCCAGCGCATTTGCTGCACGCAGATAATGGTATGCACCCACATGCAGACCGGCCTTGGTCGCCTGCTCATAGTTTTTATCAAATGCGGGGCTGAGATAGCTCTGTCCTTCGGTTGCTTTGAGCATAACGCCCCAAATCCCGTCTTTTTTTACGCGGGAAAAATCAATATCGCCCTGATGGGCGGATAGATCCAGTACACGAAAATTCATCTGTTCCTGCCTCCTTTACTGGATTGCGTTGGCTTTTCAGTTTTAGCCAAATGCTCTCCGTTTCATTCTATGCAGAAGAACGGATTTTCGACCTCTCTCTATCCTTCCTTTTAATCTGCAATAATTTTCTTGTTTCCTGGCATTATATCAAAATTAATGCAACATTTGTTCTGTAAAGCTTATATCCTTTACAGACAATTCAACCCATACGCTCCGATATCCGCAGGCAATTGCGTTTCGTTTGGAGATAAGATTTGACCACGCGGTACAGTAAAACGGGATTTTTCCCTTTGCAAACACCTCTCGGGTCAACGCAGAGGTCAGCGCTTTCGCAATACCGCGTCCCCGAAACTGCGGCAGGACATCAATCCCGATCTGCCACAGCTGATCGCAGTCATCGCTGACGCCGGCAACTCCTGCAAGCTCCCCATCCACAAAGCCGACCGCCGCTATGCGGTCCTTCTTCTCCCCTTCTGTGGTATAGGACAATGCCATGGAAAACCGGCGATCCGAATAGAGCTTTTCAATCTGTTGATCGTACAGCCATTCTATCGTAAGACCAGGCAGGGTGATAACTTCACTTTTGGGATCAGGCAAAAAATATTCCGCCAAAAAGCAAACTGCTTTTTGATACTTCTGCATCTCTTTGGAAATCTGATTGAGATGCGGGGTATCAAACGCATAGAATGGATAGCGGCAGCTTTGCAGGTACTGACAGACAAAGTCGTATACCTTCTCATCCGCCACCGCCACAACTCCATTTCCATAGGAAACAAACTGGCAGAAGTGCGGCTGCGTATAATATTTTTTTGCGCCGCAAAGCGGTTTGGAAAGCAGGACGGTATTTTCCTGCTTTTCAAAATCTTCAGGTGAGCATCCGCAGTCTTTGGCTGACTGCTCCATTGCTGCCCGACATATCATTTCCCAGTTAAAATCATTGCTCAGACAGTTCAAAATGGATTCCTGCCTCCTCGCGTGCCATCTTCATCACACGGCTGACCGTATACGCAATCGAGCTGACATAACGGTATTGTGCCCGGTTCTGCTCTGGCTGTGTGATAAATTCATAAAAGCGCTTTGCCTCATAAGACATCTGCAGATATTTGTCGGTATAGGTGCTCAGCGGCTGCGGCTTTCCTCCTACCGGAGTAAATGTCATATCGGTCAGTTTGGAGATGCGTGGGATGCAGATGACACCGTGTTCTCCCTGAATTTCCGAGCCGATTTCTCCCTGTGCGGTTTTGGAATAGGTCAGTACAACCGTTTTGTCCGCATAATGCAGGGTCACACAGCCGCTTCCATCCGCTCCGGTGGACAAAAACCGTGCATGAGCCGATACTTTGTCCGGCATACCAAACAGCATAACTGCCGGATAAACACAATAGATTCCAAGATCCATCAGTCCGCCGGTTGCCATCTTCGGATTAAAGATGTTTGGCACTTCACCTGCAAGATATGCCGGATACTTGGAAGAATACTGCGAAAAATCCAGTCTTGCCAAATGAACACCGCCCAGACGTTCCACTGCGCCCTGCAGTATCCGCATCTCCGGCAGATAAACCCCAATCAGTGCCTCCATGTAGACAAGGCCTTTTTGTTCTGCCAGTTGCTGGAGCTCCATGAGCTGTTCCGGCTCCACAGTGATCGGCTTTTCGCAGATAACGTGTTTTCCATGCTGCAAAAACAGCTTGCTCTGGCTGTAATGCAGAGCATTGGGGCTTGCAATATAAACCGCGTCGATCTCCTTATCCTCAGCCATTACTTCCAGATCGGTGTAAACCTTCTGTGCACCCCACTGTTTTGCAAACTCTTCCCCTTTTTCCTGACTGCGGGAATAGCATGCAGTATACTCTAACCCTTCTACCTCGCGGGCTCCCTTTAAAAACTCACCGGCAATCCATCCGGTACCGATTGATGCAAAACGAATTGACATACTGTTCCTCCATTATTTTTTCCGAAAGCGTTTCTTTGTGTTCATGTAAACAATCATCCATACAATCAGCAGGACATACGCAGTCCAACCTATTCCATACACCGGTCCAAATGGCAATCCTACCAGAATCAACAGCTCCATCCCGATTGGCAGGATACTCAGCACGATGATACATTTCCCGCTGAAACGAAGCAGCCTTTTTTCGTCCCACTTTGCCTTTTCCTCCCGGCTCATGGTGTTGTAACCTGCGAGCAGAAAACCCGCCTTCCCACCATACAGCAAGATTCCGATTATAAGCATGGGGAAGCATACCACTGCTGCTATCGTCAATCGTGCAATGCTTTCTACCATATGGACCCCTCCTTTTCAGCAGATAATCCTTCTCTTTTATCATAACACAAAAGCCCTTTTGGCTCAAGAGGATACGCTTTTCCTCTTCCAAAAGGGCTTTTTCTATCCATATTGCTTTTATAAAAACATTGTAAGCAGAACGGTGATCATTCCTGCAACACCGATTGCGATTCCGCTCATCGCGCCCTGAACCTCTCCCAGCTCCAACGCCTTGGTGGTTCCCAGCGCATGACTACAGGTTCCGATTGCGATGCCCGCTTCCACCGGATTCTTCACGCGGAACAGTTTGATCAGCGCCGGAGCAATCACAGCACCGATAATGCCGGTCACGATAACGGCCGCAACTGTGATGGAAACGATGCCGCCCTGCTGCTTGGAAATCTCCATTGCAATCGGGGTGGTAACACTTTTTGGAATCATGGATGCTGTCAGCTCATCGCTCAAACCAAATAATTTGCACAAAACCAGTACGCTGACAATCGAGGTCAGGGAACCGGTCAGTGTTCCTGCCAGAATTGGCAGAAAATTCTTTTTGAGCACCTCCCACTGACTGTAAATCGAAAGGGCAAGTGCCGCAGTTGCCGGAGCCAAAAACATCGAGATGATCTGTCCGCCCTGCTGAAAGCTTTCCAGCGGGATTGCAAATCCCTGAAGTACCGCAATACAGATTGCAATGGCAATCAAAAGCGGATTTGCAAGTGGAGAACGGGTCTTGCGGTTGATCCACAGACCGATCTCAAAGGAAAAAATACACAGTACAATTCCAAATAACGGGGAAGCATAAATCTCGCTCATCTACTTTTCCTCCTTGCTAAGACGCTTTTGCCATGCAGTAACCAGACGGATGGTAAAAGCCGAAACCATAAAGGTCAGAATGGTAGTAATCAGACAGATTGCCAGCAGCGGCAGGATCTTCCCTTTCAGAACATCCATCTGTTCAATCAGCGCAACACCGGAAGGGATAAAGAAAAATGCCATGTTTTTGAGCAGAAAGTCTCCCTTTTCCCGGATGTGCTCCACCTTGAGCAAACCGCTCAGCAGCAGCAAAAACAGCAGAATCATGCTGATTACGCTGGACGGAAAAACAAACGGGAGCAGCTTTGCAATCAGTTCCCCCAACAGGCAGATGCCAAACACAATGCCAATTTGAACCAATAATTTTACCTTCACACCGATCATCCTCTTTTTTATTATCCTGGGAAAATTCCCACGGTTACCTATTATAGCACCATTGGTGAAGATGCTCAAGATTTTCTTCGTTTTTTTATAAAAAAAGTGAAGGGAATTTTCCCTTCACTTTTTGTGCGTTATTAAAGCTGAGCGCTTTCCGATTCTTCGGTCTGCTGCTCGGTTGGAGCGGTTTCCTCGGTCTGTTCTGTTTCCTCAGTTGGAGTCTGAGCAGGCTCAATGGTCTGCGGCTCTGTTGTGGTTGTAGTCTGAGGTGTTGTTGTCTCCTCGATCTGAGGAATACCCGGTACAGCACCTTCCGGTGGGTCTTTGATCGCTACCAGCTGATAATGATCCTCTACCTTTTTCAGTTCATAGATCATGTATTTGCTTGGTGTCGGGTCAGACTTTTCCCCTTTGATGCTCTGCATCCACTGGTTATCTGGAGCCAAGTAGCCTACTGTCAGCTCAAAGATGTCTCCGTTTCGGGAAATTTCCTCTACCTGTGGGGTATAAAGGATATTTGCATCGACCGGTACATAGTAGGTCTGAGTTTCCTCATCAAAGGAATACAGCGACAGGTAATCTTCAAAGGACTGATGGTTCAGTGTAACACTGGAGCCAAACAGCGACGCACATGCAACGTCAACGTCACTCTTTGGAACCGAAACCATGTTTCCATCACCGATGCTGTATTTGTCATTGTTGCTGATAACTGCCGACCAGATGGAGGAACGGAGCAATGCCAGCTCGCCCATCTCGTTCGGGTCCTCAAACGGTACCGGGTCAAACATCAGTACCGGAAGGATGATGTCGGCAAACTCCTCTTTCTGTTTGGAGTTGTCGATCAGGCTTTCGGTTGCACGCACTCCAAATACTGCAACAGTGATGACGCCAATCAGCGCCATCAGGATAAAGAATCCTCCCAGCGGGACTGCTGCCGAATATTTGCGGCGGCGTTTTTTAGCTGCTGCCTTCTTTGCGCTGTCTGTCTGCGGTGCAGAAGGCTGTTTGTTCTTTGTCTCTTTTTGAGCAGAAGGCTGTTCCTTTTCTGTCTGGTTCTCTTTTTGTTCCGGCAAAGCTTCTGTCACAGTATCTGCTGGTTCAGACACAGCTTCTGATGCAGCATCCGGTGCAGTTTCTTCTGCCTTTGGTGCAGACTCTGCTTCTGTTACCTCTTTGGAAGCTTCCTCTATTTTGGAAGAGGTTTCTTCTGCAGCGGGTTTGGAAGACAGCTCTACTTTCTGCCAGCCCTGCCCTTTATTTGTATTGGGTTTTCTTTTTGACATCACTCAACCCCATTTCGTTATTTTTCTTCCTCCGGCTGTGATTCCTTCGGTAAAAGTTCAACCTTTAATTTCGTGATGCGCTGTTCATCCATCTCTTCGACTGTTACACGGATATAGCCGTTGTAAACAAACTGTTCTCCTACCTGCGGGATATGTTCCAGCTGTTCCAGAGTCCATCCGCTTACAGTATTGTAATCGGTGTCAAAGGAACGATTTTCCGGATCAAGCTCCTCCATCAGGTCGTATACATTATAGTCTCCGCTAACTTCATAAACAGTGTCACTCTTCTTGACCAGTTCTTCTTCAAAGTCATCGTATTCATCCCAGATTTCGCCAACCAGTTCTTCCACGATGTCCTCGATGGTAACAAGACCCATTGTGCCGCCGTAATCATCGGTGACAATGGCAAGCGGCATTTTTTCCTTGCGCAGTTTTTCCAGCAGTCTGGAAAGATTCATGGTCTTATGTACAAACAGGCACTGTGTGAGCAGATTGCGAATATCATGGTCCTGACTGTTGATTTCGTCTTCCAGAATATCACGGACATGAACCAGACCGATAATGTTGTCGATAGAACCTTCATAAACCGGAATACGGGAAACCTTGCTGTCCTTTGCAAGCGCCAGAATATCTTCCCAGCTGTCCTCCACATCCAGAGTGATCATATCAACACGTGGAGTTACAATTTCCTGTACCTCAATTTCATCCAGTTCCAAAGCCGACTGTACCAGGTCGCTTTCTTTTTCTTCCAAAACGCCCTCTTCTTCAATCGACTCAACAATGTACTTCAGTTCTTCTTCGGTAACGGATGGCTTTTCACCATCTTCGCTTCCGGTAAATTTTGCCATTAAGCGGGATAATGCGTTGAGGATCGCTGCAAGTGGTTTAAAGATCACCATCAGAATGCTGATAGGACCGGAAACCGTCATTGCAAGAGAATCCGCATGGCTTTTTGCGTAGTTTTTCGGAAGAACCTCACCACAGATCAAAACAACAATGGTCATAACAACTGTCGATGCCGCTGCACCCTTTTCTGCACCCAGCAGTGCAGTAAAAATCAATGTTGCAAGCGAAGCGGAAGCGATGTTTACGATGTTGTTTCCGATCAGTACCGTAGAAATCATGCTTTCATAGTTTTCTGCGATACGCAATGTTTTTGCGGCTCTCTGGTCTCCGTTTTCTGCCATATTTTTCAGGCGGATCTTGTTGACACTGGTCAACGCCGTCTCTGACCCGGAGAAAAACGCCGAAAGCGCTACACAAATTACTACCAATAAATAAGATAACCCGCTACTACTGTCCAAAATTCATCAGCTCTACTTTCTTTGAATAAATTTTCTGAAATGGATGGGTTTTCCTTTTCAGTCTGTATTTTATTTTATCAGAATTTTTCTGGTTTCACAAGTTTTTTTGTGATTTGTTTACAGTGATTTCATAGCCTGCTGGCTTTCATCCTTGCAGCAGACCTGTTTTTCTCCCGTTTTTGCCGTTTTTTAGCCAAAATCATCGATTCTCCCCGCTTATCATCCCACCCAAAAGCAAGGGTTGTCAATTCTGCTTAAATTTATCCTGCTTTTTAAAAAAACTTCCAAAAAAGCTCTTGACTATGGTGTAAGACCATAGTTTATAATCTCTTTACGTCAAGAATAGATTTCAGAACGATTTCTTTATCATATCTGCAAGAAAGGACATTGGCTATGAAAAACAAATTAAACAGAGATTTTTATCGTTATGTTCTGCCTTCCATGGTCTCCATGCTGCTCAGCGGATTCTATTCGATGGTGGATGGCGTCTTTGTCGGAAACGCAGTCGGCAGCCAGGCGCTTGCCGCAATCAACCTGGTTTATCCGGTTCAAGCCTGCATGAATGCCACCGCCTTTGGTTTGGGTGTTGGCGGAGCGGTACTGATGAGCAAAAACTTAGGACAGGAAAACTATGAGGAAGCAGACCGCGCAATGGGCAGCACCATCTCCGTCCTTTTGATTGCAGCCGCTGCTTTGATGGGGATTTTCTGGCTGACCAAAGATCTGTGTATTCAGGCTCTTGGTGCCACCGGCGCAATTGCCGACTATGCGCATGACTACATCTCCATTATCATTCTGTGCGGATTCCTCCCTGTGCTGGGCAACGGTATCACCCCACTTATCCGCAACCAGGGCAAAACGATTGAAGCTACCCTGTTCATGAGCTCCGGTTTAATCACCAACATCATTCTCGACTATGTGTTTGTATTCCGCATGAACCTGGGTCTGACTGGTGCAGCTCTTGCCACTGTCATCGCACAGGGCGTTGTCGCAGCCTTTAACCTTTCCTATTTATTCCGCAATTACCGCAATGTCTTTACATGGGATGGATTAAAAATCTCTTTCTCCCGTTTGAAAGCGATGGTCCGCATCGGTATTTCCCCATTCGGACAGACCTTGATTCCATCGGTCATCATCGTCTTCACCAACTGGCAGTGTATCCGCTATGGCGGCGATGATGCTCTGGCAGTATTCTCTCTGCTTTCCTACGTGCTTGCTTCGGTTCAGCTGCTGCTTCAGGGTGTCGGCGATGGAATCCAGCCGCTGCTCAGCTTCTACTATGGTGCAGGCAAACGTCACGAAATCCATTATCTTTTCAAAAAAGGAATCATCAGTTCTATTCTGATTTCGCTGATTACCGCAGTCTGCGTTTCGGTATTCCGCGCTGAGGTCGTCATGCTGTTTGGTCTGGAAGGTCACGTTGCATCCCAGGCACAGCCTGCTCTGGTTATCACAGCCTGCGCCTTTTTGATGGTGGGCATCACCCGATGCATCAGCGCTTATTTTTATGCGGTGGAAAAGACCAACGTTTCTTCCCTGTTGGTGTATATCGAACCATGCCTGTTTTTCCCGATTGCACTGTACACTCTGCCGCTCTTCTTTGAGCTCAACGGTGTATGGCTTGCCTATCCAGCAGCCCAGCTTGCCCTCGCTGCTTTGTGCATTGCTCTTTATATTCGCGTAGAGCATCGGGCAAACCGTTCGGAAAGTGCCGCAGTAGGAAGTTTCGAGATTAATCTCCGCAATGATGCTGTCAAAGAATAATGGATAGAAAAAAGGCTCTCTATGTTAGAGAGCCTTTTCTTATTAAATTAAAAGCGAAAGATCAGCCACAACATCCCATAAACCACCGGCTGATGAAACAGGTAGATCCACAGACTGTTTCTGCCAAGAAAGGCAAGCCATTTGCATCGGGAACGATAAGCCCATTGAGGAAGCGAAAACCGGGAAAAGAAGCTTCCTGCCCAGAACAAAAACAGATATGGCAGCAGCGGAAAATAGTCAGAAGACTGAAAGCTGCTGTTATAAAATCCGAGGAAACAGAAAAGGTTTGTCTGATATAATGCACGCGGAAGTGTAATAGAAAGCTCCGGTGAAAAGCCAATCCATCCCGACTGAACATGATAGGTAAGCCAGAATAAGATAAGACAAGCCACAAGTCCAACCGAAGCCGGAATTTTCTCGAGCAATCCTCTCACAGGATTTGCAAGCAGCACCGCAACTCCCAGAAAATGAAGCAGACCAAACACGATCAGCAAATTCGGGACAAACAGTGCAGTCACTACCGTAAACAGCATGCCCAGCAAAAACAGCCGAAGTCCCCGCTTCAGATTGCTTTTGGAATAGCGGCAGCACGCTCCGGCAATGAAGATAAAGACACCGCAGATCGAAAGCTGCCAGAAATCTGCTGCCGGAGAGTAAAACCAGCCCATTCCCGGCAGACCTACCACCGCTGCCAGATCGTAGCAGATGTGGTAAATCAGCATGCTGATAATCATAATACCGCGCAGCTCATCGTATAAAAGGACCCTGCCTTTTTTTGTCACTGTTTCCATCGTGTTTCCTCCTGTTATTTAAAAGGAAAAGCGCGTTTCCTTTTGATATTCTCCGTGCCATGGATTTTGCGGGCACAAATGAATTTCTCTCCGCTTTAGGTCGTAAATTACCGACCAAAGCGTATCCATCCCTTCCTCAGGCTGATATTGACAAAGAAAACCCATCTGCCCGGAAAAGAGTTTTTTCAGCCACTCTATGTCTATCTCTTCCTTTTTATTAAGACAGGAATTCTGCACCGTTTGCAGTCTTTCCTGCGAGTGAATCAGATCTGGCATCCGAGTCTGATAACAACACATCTTGTTGCTTTGCAGATGATTGGTTGCTGCCAGAAAATTTTCTTTGTTCGGAGACAGAACCTCTATTTCTTCACAGTTACATTCCACCACCGCAATTCTTCCGCTTTTGTCCGCAAGAGTCAAAGTCTGCATCGAAGAGATCGGAAGATGTTTAAGTACCTTGATTGCCTCCGGCACATCCTGACAGTGTTCCAGCAGATATCGTACCAGCAATCCCGCGTGAAGTCCCGGTTTTCTGACAGTCGGATACAAAAAAGTAAGCCCCACTGCCAGTCCATCCTCATTGACTCCATCTTCCATCTGCGTTGGTGTTGTGCTGTTTGCAAAAAAAGATTTTGTTTCTGGAAAATGAAAAACATAACTGCTGCATAAAGAAGCTGCCTGCGGCAAAAAATCGCTGTTTCTTGCAAGGTACCCGTTCTCCCCACCGACTGCAAGGCAGGTGCAGCCCTGAAATGGCGGAAAGGCATAGATAGTAAAAAACCTTGTGCTCCATTCCTCCATCGCAATACCGGATGATGAACAAAAGCCTTCCAGCTCTTCCAGAATTGAAGGATAAACTGTTCGGCAGATTTTCTCACATTTTGCTGCAAACGCCTTCTTTTCTTTGAGAATTCCCTGCGGGATTTGCTGTGAATCTTCAGCAGAAAAAAAGAGCCTGTTTTTCTTTACCAGATCACTGCTTCCAACCTGTTTGCCAGCTTCAAAGGGAGTAAGACCCAAATCAAAAAAATACATATCCATTCTCCTTTTTTGTTTTTCAGCCGGCGCCTGGCTTACAGGCAAAGGATAACGGATTAAAAAATTTATGTCAAGAGAACATCATGACAATATTTTCTCATTTTACTTTTCCCTTCCTCTGTGCTATCATGGAGTTAACCTTGTTATGGGAGGCTCATTCATGAACGATCCAAAGGAAACTGTCTACACCTTTTTGCAGCAAAACAATATTTCCTACCAAACCTGCTCTCATCCAGCAGTCTATACCATCGAGGAAATGATGGCACAGAACATCCCGCACAGCGAAGCGATTGCCAAAAACCTCTTTGTGCGGGATGACAACAAACGTCACTATTATCTAATTGTAATCCGCGGCGAAAAGCGGGTGGATCTAAAACAGTTTGCTAAAACTGCCAACACCCGCCGTCTGGGATTTGCTTCCGAAAAAGACCTTTTTTCCATCCTGTCGCTGACCAGAGGCTCGGTCACACCGCTCGGCATCCTCAACGACAGCGAGAAAAAGGTAACAGTATTCTTTGACCAGAGCTATCAGCATCAGCTGATTGCGGTTCATCCAAACGAAAACACCGCAACGGTTTACCTAAACGCCGATGACCTGTTTGAACTGATCAAGGCGCATGGAAATCCTATTTTCTGGCTGCCGATGGATTGGTCATCGCCGGCTGATCTTCCTCCTCAAGCGGAATAAACAGCTCTGAATAATAATGATCGAGATTGGTATAGGAAATCATGGGGATCTCGGTCATCAACAGCTTATTTTGCAGACGGATTCCTTCCTTTTGGGCAAACCGAAGCATAGGAGCAACATTTTCCTCCCGAAAATCCGCATTTTTAAGCCTTACAATGCTGTGCAGTGCCGTCATCTGCGGGATGGTGTTCTGTGCCTGCTGCTGGCCCAGCTGTTTTGCAGTCTCCCTGTTTAACAGCAGCATGGTGCGGACTGACTGAGGGTTTAACTTTTTGCCAAGCGGAGTGTCCCAAAGCGGGAACTCACGCGCTAGTTGGCAGAAAATATACCGGTCATGGTCCATGCCAAGAACTTCCTCCAGGTAGCGGTTCAGGCTGTCTTCCCGCTGTTCAAACAGAATATCGCTTTGGGGAAAGGTCTGAATATCGATACTCTCCCCCATCTCCTGAATCTTTGCCGCAATCGATTCCACATGTTCGATCCGCTTGAGCAGCTGCTGCTCGTAGCGGATCTTTTTTTCTGTTTCCAGCCGCTTTTGATGCAGCAGGTGCATCAGCTGTTCCTCATCGCACTGGTCATAGATGCTCCGAATCTGCTCGATGCTCATGCCCAGTCCCCGATAATATCCGACATCCAACAATTCCATAATCTGATAAACCGAGTACATGCGGTAGCGATTTTTAGGATTGACCTGAGGATGAACTAAGCCTTTTTTCTCATAAAAACGCACCGCATCAATGCCAAGTCCCAGCATCTGTGCGACCTGCGAAATAGAAAACATTCGATCCATAAAAACCTCCTCGCATTAAAACAGCTGTTTTGCCCTCTCAATTAGTTTTTCGGTGTGATTTTGCAAAACTTCCTGCATGCATTCTTCCAAAAGCTGATTTAATATTTCGCCGATCTTTTTTCCTTTCGGACATCCCGCTTCCAAAAGCTGTCTTCCGTCAACCTGCAAGTCAGAAAGAGAACAGCAGCCTTCCTTTGCTCTGGCAAATGTATCAAGCAGCTGCTGTCTGGCCTTTTCATCAAGATGATTAGAAACAAAAAGAAGGCTTAGAAAATCCTCTGTTGTCTTTTCTCCAAAGGCATTTAAACATCTTCGAAAATCCACTACGGTTTTTGGGGTATTTTGCAGGATTTCCCAGAGAGCTTCTTCCCTTTTGCTCTCTGCTTTTGGCGCTTTCAGGCGCACAAGTACATCCTTTGCCCGCTTTCCTTGACTGTGATAGAGCCAGATCAGCCGCAGAAAAGCGTCCTCCGGCAGTCTTTGAATCCCGTTACCTAAAACATCGAGCTCTGGAAAAATCTGCCCCCATACTTCTTTTAACGCAAAGGTCTGCGACACCCACCTGCCGCACAGCGCTTTGCAAAGCTCCTCGCAGATTCGCTCGGCAGAGATTTCGCAGAGCAATTTTGCTTTGTAGCAGGCAGCTTGGCTGCTTTCCTGCTGAATGGAAAATCCCAGCACCGCAGAAAAACGGACTGCACGCAAGATACGCAACGCGTCCTCCTCAAAGCGAAGCTTGGGGTCTCCCACGCAGCGGATTGTTTTGTTTTTGATATCCTCTTCCCCGCAAAAGCAGTCGAGCAATCCTTTCCCCGGATGGTACGCCATTGCGTTGATGGTAAAGTCGCGCCGGGAAAGATCCTCGCGGATTTCTCTGGTAAAACGGATGGCGTCCGGGTGGCGGTGGTCACTGCATCCGCTCTCGATACGGTAGGTGGTGATTTCATACACCGCTCCATCCTCAATGACACCAACCGTTCCATGCTGCTCGCCGTTTAACAGCAGGCGTTTGTCCGAAAAGATCTCCTTCATTCGTCCGGTGCTTGCCGAAGTGGTCATATCCCAGTCGTGCGGCATCTTACCCATCAGACTGTCACGGACACATCCTCCAACAATCCAGGCTTCTTCCCCTGCCGCTTCCAACCGCTCTATCAGGTGCAGCACCTGCGGTGGAAGCAGAATCTGATTATTCTTCATCGACAATTTTCTGGAACTCCAACAGGTATCCGTCTGGATCTGCAAAGAAGAAGGAGTAAACCGGGAACTTTGGATGGCGGGCAGGCACACCTTGTGTTTTGATTCCCAATGATTGCAGACGCTGGTATTCCTGATCCACCTGCTGTGTATTCTCACAATTTAACGACATGCAGACACCGCTTGCCAGTGGTCTGCCGTCATCATACTGGCAAAATCCCCAGTATCCTTTGTTGCAGCTTAAAATAATACAGCTGCCCATCTCTTTCCAGACTGTCAGCCCTACGACCTCGGTATAAAAGCGGACGGTCTCCTTTAAATTGCTGACTGGTAAAAAGGTAATGCTCGATTCGATCATTTTTTGTTCCTCCTCGCATTTTATTTTTATTATACCATGTTATCTTAGCAGTTTCACCCGAATTTATAAAAAAACTCCCCTCAGCTGCTGAGGAGAGTTTTTAAAGTTACTCGTGTTTGATTGCTTCCAGCGCGGAAATTTTAACCGCCCGGTTTGCCGGATAAAATCCCGAAACCAGACCGATGATAGTCGCAAAAACAATCGCCGAAATCATCAGCCATCCTGGAATGATGGAAAGTTCGGAACCCATTGCCATGGAACCGATGCCGCCCATCAGGCCGGAAAGGAAGTTTCCGTTTTCTCCGCTTAAGCTTCCGTTCGTCGCAAGATAGTTAAGCAGCTTCGAAATTGCAAGGCTTACCCCAACTCCGGCAAGACCGCCGCAGAATCCGATCAGCCCTGCTTCCATCAAAAACACCTCGCGGATATTTGCAACTTTACATCCAAGAACTTTCATAACACCGATTTCTCGTGTGCGTTCATAGATGGACATAATCATGGTGTTGGTGATACCGATTGCCGCTACTAACAGGGAGATCGCCGCAAGACTTCCCAAAAACAGCTGTTGCTGCTGCATCTGTTTCTGCATCGGTTCACGAACCGATTCCAGCGAATAGGTTTCAAACCCCATTGCCTTGATCGCTTCGTCAACAGAAGACACTGCATCGATATCCGAGACCTTTACCTTAACTTGGGTGTAATTTTCCAGTCCATCGTTTCCGCTGTAACTGTTGTTCGGGTCTGTTTTGATCTTGTTGACCCGCTTATATTCCTTGTATAATTGCTGCAATTCCCGGATATCCATAAAGCAGTAGTAGCTTGTTTCCCAACCGAGGCTCGGATTGGACTCCAGCACACCGGTCACATGGACATCTCTGGTGATGGTCGGGTATTTTGGATCTCCTTTGTCATCCTGCTCCTGCGATTCCAGCTTCATGACAATCTTGTCCTTCATTGGATTGACAAACGGGTCCGGCAGGTTTCCTTTTTCATCCGGAACTGCGCTGATACGGTTGTTTCTCCAGCTGCGCTTGGTATCCTCAAATTCATAAGCGGATTCGCTTCCGAACATGATGTTCGCTGTCTTTTTGGGAGTAGCGCTGGCTGTCAGCAGCTCGCCTTCTCTGGTCTTGTATCCAAAATAGGAAAGCGCTTCCGGATAGACCCCCATCACATTATAAAGCTGCATCTTGTACCGGTCGTTTCTTCCGGAAACAATGCTCATATTCATATTGGGAACATTGGCAAACGGAGTGACTGCCACCACATTTTCAATCTGCTGAATCTGCTTGAGGGCATCGTCATTGAGCTTTGGTTTATCTTTGGAAGAGCCGTAATTCTGAATGGTGATCTGGGTCAGGTCGCCCATCTGTGCCAACGATTCCTCCATCGCCTTGGTCATCGCCAGTCCCAGTGAAATCATTACTACAATCGCACAGGTACCCACTACAACGCCGGTCATGGTCAAAAGTGTCCTTGCCTTGCGCCGCAGAAGGTTTCTCATGGTCATCGAAATCAGATCAAATATTCTCATCGTCGTCCTCGAATTCTGCCGCAGCCTTTCTCTTCTTGACCACACGAACCGCAATCAGGACTGCCACTACACAGACACCGCCGACCACTGCCCACATCTGCCAGCTGTTCGGGTCCTTCACTTTGTCCCAGAAATTTTCTTCTGGCAGCTGCGGTTCTTCCATTCCCATATCCACATCCATGCTGCCGGTCATCATATCGTCAGCCGGTGCTTCCAGAATGGTGGTGGAGAATGGTACGCTGAGCGAGCGTACATTTCCGGCAGTATCCTCATAAGTATAAGCAATCTCGCCCTGAAGCGGTCCGGCTGTATCCGGAGTGAAGGAAAACTCAACCTCTCCTGACACACCTGCTGCAACGTTGCCGACATGCTCTACCTTGCCGGCTCCGTTAAAATCACCCACCAGTGTCGCGGACAGATTGTAAATATCGCCGCGGCTCTTGTTGACATATTTTCCGGTGATATAGATTTCTTCTCCGACACTGCTTTCCAGAAGGTCCGCAATCGGGTCAACTGTGAAGCGGTCCGGCTGCATGGTCTGCACCGATACCTGCTGGGTCATCTCACCTTTTTGTCTTACCCCGTTCAGTACATATTCATAGGTAAAAGTAATATCGATCGGATGAGATTTTGCTTCTGCATTTGGCAGCACCGAAACGTTGATGCTCTTATCAAAGCTGCTGCTCTTATTGATGATTGGCAGATAGAAAACATTGGTCGAATCAACTACCTGCAAGCCCTCGCTTGGAGCGATCTTCACGATGATGTTTTCCAAATCCACCTGCTGGCTGGTATTGACACAGGTGAAATCCAGAGAGAATTCGCTTCCTGCTGCAATCTGATCCTGTCCACCAGTAGAAAATTCCTGCAAAAGCAGATATGGTGTTTCAAACACTGCACTGGTAGAAGCATCTCCGCCTTCTCCGTTGGAATTGCCGCTTTCACCCACAGTGGTGCCGTTGTTGGTGCTGGAGTTGTTTCCATTATTGGTCGTGTCGTCTACCGGCTTGCTAGTTACGGTTGTTCCATCCGGAGAATAGATAGTCGAGATGCTCTGATTTTTGTTTTTATCAAGCTGATCTTTGTCGCCATAACCGGAATCCGGAGCGGAACCAGTGTCTTTATCGGTGATGGTAGTCTTGTCCTTTGGTTTTGTTACAGTCAAATCCACCTTTGCCTTGGTAAAGACAAAGCTCAAGGTTGCTGTCTGGTTCTTGATATAGGTAACATCCCCGCGGGTGGTTGTCTTGCTGACATAAGGATACTGGTAGGTCAGGTTCATCTTCATCTCGTTGGAATCGCGGAAAACCACATTCGGCAGCTCGATGTCCAGATCGATGGTATCGTTGTCACCTTCCGAACAGGTGATACGGTTGGAAAATGCTTCGCCTGCTGCTGAACCCAGATTATATTTTAAATAGTAGGAACTTTCTCTGGTCGATGTCATCTTGGAGTATTTTCCTGTTCCATCGCACAGATGCAGGGTAACGTCCACCCGACCATAGTTGGTTTCCACTTCCTGCCCTTCCTCATCCTGATAGATCACGCGGGTTGCGTTAAAACCAATCAGGTCGGAACCTGCTGCATGGGAAAAAGTTCCAATCAGGTTTCCATCAATATCGTAAAAGGTCAGATCAGGCTGTTTATCGGTATGTACAGAAGTTTTCTTTTTAACAACAGCGGCGCTTGCCATCGTAGACAAAACGCCGCCCATTACACCAAGAACCATCAGTACTGCCATCATCAGGCAAACAAAACGGACAAATTTTTTATGCTTCATTGTTTCTCCTCATCTTCCCTTTCTTGATCGGTTATCTCTTGCTTTTCTTCCATTTCCTCCGGTTTCTCATCCACCACTTTGCCCAGTTGTTTGGGCTGTTCTTGCAGGTCATCCGGCAGCAATGCGTTTACCACCTGTGCCATCTCATCGTCCTGAGAGCTTTGCAGCGCTTTTGATGCCGATGTATTTTCCGGCAGTGCTGCTGTTTCTGACGATGCCGACGGTTCCTCCGAAATCTCTGCAATCGACCGGTTTTCTCTGTCATCTACCACCTTGCCGTCAATCAGCGTGATGATGCGATCGGCATACAGTGCAAGCTCCCGGTCATGCGTTACCAGAACCAGCGTCTGATTGTTTTTCCGGCAAAGCCGCACCATCAGCTCCATGACCTCTTTAGTGGTCTTGGTATCCAGGTTTCCGGTCGGCTCATCGGCAAAGACGATCTTTGGCTTTGCCACAAATGCGCGGGCAATGCCGACACGCTGTTGCTGACCACCGGACATCTGTGCCGGTTTGTGGTGCATTCGCTTGCCCAGTCCAACCTGTTTTAAAATCACCTTGGCTCGACGGTTTCGCAGACCTTTTCCGATTCCGCGAAACATCAGCGGCATCGCCACATTTTCCAGCGCACTGTACGATTGTAGGAGGTTATAAGACTGAAAAATGAATCCAACATTCTTCTGCCTGAATTTTGCAAGCTGTCCCTCGGACAAGGCCGAAACATTCACTCCGCCAATCAGCACTCTTCCTTTGGTCGGCTTTTCCAGACCTGCCAGCTGGTTTAGCAGGGTCGATTTTCCGGAACCGGAAGTTCCCAGAATACAGCAGATCTGCCCCTTTGGGATTTCCAGATTGATTCCTCCCAAGGCAACAACCTTTTCTTTTCCCACCGGGTAAATCTTATACAGATTTTCAATCTTGATGATCGCTGCCATTCTGTCATTCCTTTCCAGATAACCTACGGGAAATATTTCCCTTTTTCTCAGTACAGAAACAGGATAGCATAACAGTCTACACTTGTCAAGTTATCTTTGCACTTTCTGTATAACATTCACAAAAAAATCGGTACAGAACGTATTCTGTACCGATTTTACCTTTAGTCAAGAACATGCAGCACGATGTTGTCATCCTCTGCGCTGATCTGGATTCCTGCCGGCTGATTTGCATAGCGTTCCACCAGCAGCGAGCAGATTTTGTCTTCCACCTCTTTGCGGATCAGGCGGCGAAGATCTCTCGCACCGCCCTGTTTGCCATGTGCTTTGTGGGCGATGAGCTTGAGTGCTGCCTCATCCCACAGGCAGGTGATTCCTTTTTCTGCCAGAGGTTCTTTGAGTTCACCCAGCATCAATTCTGCAATCTTTACAAAGTCTTCCTCGGTAAGCTGGTTAAAGATAACCACCTCATCCACTCTACCCAAGAATTCCGGACGCAAAAACTCAGAGAGCGACTGCATTACACGGTCACGTACAATATCGGATGGGGTCTTGTTAAATCCAAGTGAGGAAGCACGCTGTTCGGTTCCACAGTTGGAGGTCATTACGATAACGGTGCTTTCAAAGGAAACGATTCTTCCCTGCGCATCGGTGATCTTTCCTTCATCCAGAATCTGAAGCAGAATGTTCATGACATCCGGATGTGCTTTTTCGATCTCATCAAACAGAACAACCGAATATGGTCTTCTTCTTACCTTTTCAGTGAGCTGACCTGCTTCATCGTAGCCAACATATCCTGGAGGAGCACCGATGATGCGTGCCACGCTGTGTTTCTCCATAAACTCGGACATATCCAGACGAATGAGCGGATTTTGCTTGTCGAACAGTTCCTCAGACAGCACCTTGACCAGCTCGGTTTTACCTACGCCGGTAGGGCCGACAAAGATAAAGGAAGCTGGACGGCGTTTTTTGCTGATCTGCACTCTGGAACGGCGGACTGCTGCACTGACCAGCTTGACCGCTTCATCCTGTCCGATGATGCGTTTTTTCAGCGATTCTTCCAGAGAGGAGACACGCTGCATCTCCGATTCCTGAATCTTGCTTGCCGGAATTCCGGTCCAAAGCTCGATCACCTTTGCAAGGTCTTCATCGGTTACCTTCTGACCCAGAGCTTCGCTTTCCAGTTCTTTTGCCTGACTTTGCAGCTGGAGAACCTTTGCCTTGTTTTCTGCCAGCTTCTCATAGTCAACATCCTTATCCTTCTGCTCTTCACTCTCGATCACATGCTGATATACCTTGATCTGGCGGTTGTACTCATCGTACTGTGCCAGCGTTTTGTTGCGCAAGTTTGCACAGGAGCAGGCTTCGTCCAAAAGGTCGATTGCCTTGTCCGGCAGGAAACGGTCGTTGATATAACGTTCCGAATAAAGAACAGCGCGGCGGGCAATCTCATCGGTAACGGTGACACGATGGAACTGTTCGTAGTATTTCTTGATTCCTTTGAGCACATCAACGGTCTGCTCAATGGTCGGCTGATCTACCTTAACCGGCTGGAAGCGGCGTTCCAGCGCTGCGTCTTTTTCGATATGTTTGCGGTATTCATCAAAGGTGGTTGCACCGATGACCTGAATCTCACCGCGGGAAAGTGCAGGTTTTAAAATATTAGCAGCATTCATCGAGCCTTCCGAATCACCTGCACCGACCAGACTGTGCACCTCATCGATAAAGAGGATTGCATTGCCGATCTTGCGCACATCATCCAGCAGTCCTTTGACACGGCTTTCAAACTGGCCGCGGAACTGGGTTCCCGCTACCAGAGAGGTCATATCCAGCAGGTACAGTTCTTTTCCCTGCAGCATTGCTGGAACGGTGCCATCTGCAAGCTTCTGCGCAATTCCTTCTGCGATTGCAGTCTTGCCGACACCCGGTTCACCGATCAGACAAGGGTTATTTTTGGTGCGGCGGTTTAAAATCTGGATAACGCGCTCGATCTCCTGATCACGTCCTACAATGCGGTCAATCTTGCCGTCCTTTGCCTTCTGGGTCAGGTTCTCGCAATGAGCAGAGAGGAATTTATATTTTTTCTTTTCACGATCCCGCTCTTTTTTCTCACGGGAAGACATTTTTTTCTCTGTCTGGGAGGACTGAGAATCTTCTTCGTCGCTCATCTCATCCTGATTGTAGAAATCAAGAGCAGCGTCCTCATCTTCGCCGTCCATTCCCATCTGCGGCATGTTGAACATCTGCATGAACGGCATCGACTGAGCACCGCCCATATCAAAGCTGTCCCCAAAGGTGTCCATCAGACCTGCCATCTGGTCATCCATAGCATCCAGCTGTTCATCGGTAATTCCCATCTTATCCAGCAGATCGGTCACCGGCTTAATGTTCATCTCTTTGGCGCATTTGATGCAAAGTCCTTCATTGATGGACTTGTCCCCCTCCATGCGGGTGATGAACACAACTGCCATCCTTTTTTTACATCTGGAACACAACATATTTTCATTCATCGATCTATATAACATCCTTTCTTTTTCAGGAAACCAACATTTATAATTCTAACAGAAGCTTCTCCAAGCTTTCTATTCATTATAATCTTATTTTATGAACAAGTCATGAAAAAGTTCTGTCTATTTGTAACACAAATACTTTGTAGTACAACTGCTTCACAACACAAACATTGGTTAAGCAAATAAGGTCAGTGGGTCAAACGCATAGAATTTGCTCAAAATCAGCGTGTCCATGATAATTCCCTGATTGCAGTACTTCATGCTTCCGATAAAATAAAACACCAGCTTGAGCACAACGCAGATCAGATACAGGTTAAGCGATGCCTGCAAGAATCCCATCACACCGCCCAAAAAACGGTCGATCGGGGACAAAATCGGCGAACGGAACACAAAATGAACCGCCGAAGTCAACAGGCGCACAAAGATTCCCAATGCTGCAAAGATGATGGTAAACAGCGCAACCGAAAGGAATCCCCGCACTGCCGGACCAATCACCATCTGTTCCAGTGCGGCGGTCACTTCGGACACACCGCCCGAAAGTGCCTGGGAAATTGCATCGGTATCCACCGCCATCCCCAAGATGTTAGCGGATATCCTCGGCAGCTGCTCCACACCAGCCTGAAGCTGAGCCACAATGTCCGAAAGCTGTCCCCCTTGGAGGTTGCGGTTTAAAAATGCTGTAACCTCCGTTTTAAAAAACTGATTATAAATAATTTCCGAGCCCCATCTGGACAGGTATGCCGCGCCAAAAAAGGCTGCCAGCTGACCGATCAGACGGACAACTCCGGTGGCAAATCCACGCTGGGCGCTGTACGCGATTGTCATCAGAATAATCAGCACCGCTGCCAGATCATAGGCAAGGACTACCAATTTATCCATTCCTTGTCCTCCTTTTTATTTTCACATTTTGCTACGACGCCGGACGACGGGAAGAGAAGAAGGATTCTTCGGTCTGCTCTTCCTGCTTCTCGGTATCTTCCTTCTTATCCTCATCGTTTGTCGTCTGTGTCTCATCCGAGGATGGTGTATCCTGTGCCGGACGACGGGAAGAATCCTGCTGCTCTTTATCACTTTCTTCCTGCGTAAATTCCGGTTGGATATCCCCGTTTTGAATTGGAACCTGTTCCGGTCCCTGGTTTACCATTCCGTCTGGATTATCCGGATCAAACGAATCGTCCTGCTCGACCGGACTGGTTGTTTGATCCTCCTGATTTTCTTCTGTTTGGTCTTGTTCCGTCGACTGAGTTGTTTCATTCTCCTGCTCTGTCGGCTCTGTTTCAATAAATCCTTCCTCATAGACAGTTTCAGGCTCGGATTCACCGACTGTTACCTCATTTCCTTCCGGTTCCTCCGCTGCATTCTGCATACCGTTGAGGATACTCTGCAGTAGATCCAGTTCTTCCTGACTCTGCTGTTGTTCCTCTGCATCCGGAAGCTGCTGCGGAGAATGACTTCCAAACAAGGAGAACTTGGAAGGTTCTTCCAGTGGCAGGCGCACAATCTGGGTGGTTGTCATCGCATAAATCGAGTTGCCCATTGGCTGGATGTCGTAATATGCCTCATTGCTCTCTTCTTTCAGCAAGGTGCAATCGTATGTACTGTACTGCTGGAAGGAGGAAGCTCCCAGCACCAGAATGGTGTTGCCATAAGCCTTCACCTTTTGCAGACTGTCGGTCAAGGTGGCTGTGCCGTTGAGGGTAAAGAAGTCGGATGCCACCGAAGCCATGGTATATTTTCGATCCTGCTCATAATCGCCGAATACCAGAATCACACCGTTGTCATACATAGAAAATGCAGCCAAAGACTGTCCTTTGTAATCAAACTGGCCGGTCATCCGTCCTTCCTGCGATAGGATGAATGCGCTTCGGTCGGTAATACAGCGCACATCGTTTCCATCAAACTCCAGATCCAGGATCAGCTGATTTGCGATTTCATACCGGCATTTCTGCTCGCCGTTCTTGATGATGGTCAGTGCGTTTTTCAGCTCTCCCTGTTCTACATAGGACGAAGCGATCGCCACAGAGGAGCCATTGTCCGAGATTGCCAGCGCTGTTACGGCATTGTCCGTTTTCCAGGTATACAGTTCGCGCTGCTTGGTATCCATAACCAGAACCTGTGTCTGTGCGTTTTCGGTCTGGGTCGCAATCGCAATGCAGCCATTTTCTGAAATATCGCCGCAGCGAATTGCGCTGTCGGTCGTTCCGCTGTAAAACAGGTTGTTTCGGCTGTATGCTGCATAGGTTTTGGACCCGCGGTCATAGTTTAACAACATAGTCCCGCTGGTTTCCACCTGTGGATTGCCCATACGGTGCTGTGCACTGTAAACCTCGCTTCCGCTGGTGTTATAAAAATAGATGGTTGTTTCGTTGAGCATAACAAGGCTGCTTTCATTCTGATACATTCCCTTTGCTTTTCCGCCGGGAGCATCAATTGGATATCCAGGACCGCCCTTAATCATATCCACTACCGAAGAAAGCCCCGCAAAGTTTGGTGTATTGACAATACTGGACAGCAGATAGGTGCCGACCAGCACCAGAGCAATCAATGCAAGCAGCTTCATGCCCCTTTTTCGAGCTTGTCTGCGCTTGAGCTCTCTAAAATCTGTTATCTTTGCCATCGTGTTTTCATCCTTCCGACTCATTCTCCGGCTTGTGCCAGTCATAGAAAACCTGATCCAGATATAATCCCCATGCCGGAGCGGTTGCTCCCGCCGCCGACCGGTCCTTCTGCTCCAGAATCTGCGGAATGCAGCCTTCCGGCTTTGTTCCGGCGGCAATTTCCAAAATAGTTCCTACCATAATGCGAACCATATTATATAAAAAGCCGTCGCCCTCTACAAAGAAGGTCACCAAATCCCCGTTTCGGGTCATACCGCAATTTGTGATGGTTCGCACATGATCCTCTACCGAGCTGTTTGCTGCACAGAAAGAGGAAAAGTCGTGAGTACCAATAAAATATTTGCATTCCCGATTACATTTTTCCACATCGATCGGATAGCGATAATCGTACTGTAAACGATAGGCAAACGGGTTTTTGATCTCGCTGTTGTTGATCTGATAGAGATACCGTTTTCCCTTGCAGTCATACCGCGCATGAAAACCAAGCGGCACCTCCCGGCAGTCGGTGACTGCAATATCGTAAGGCAGCTTTACATTGAGTGCACGTATCAGACTTTGACAGGGAATTTTGCTGTTTGTCTTTACACTGACACAAAACATATTGGCATGGACTCCACTGTCTGTACGGGAGCAGCCCTTGATGTCCTCTCTTGCACCCAGCACACTTTCCAGCGCATCCTGCAATACCTGCGCCACTGTGACTGCGTTTTTCTGTACCTGAAATCCATGATAGTTTGTCCCCTGATACCGTATCGTCAGGAGAAGATTTCTCTGTTCCGGCATAGATTCTCCTTCTTTATTTGATCCGCCGCTGCTTGTTGTGACGGTTTTTTCTAAAAAATATCTTCCACATATCTATTAATTATACCAGATTTTTTTGATTCTGTCATTATTGCCCTTTATAATAAAACGTAAATTTACCGGAAGCTTTCTTCAAATCCTCCTCTTTTTCGCCGTAAAACACAAAAATCCCCCGAAGCCATTGCGGCTCCGAGGGTGTTTTATTTTGATTAGAAACGACGATATTTGAATTTTCCAATATCGAACAGATTTCGACCGGTGCTGTCAGCAGCAACTGTTACCGGAAAATCTTTGAGCTTGTAGCGGCGGATTGCCTGATCTCCCAGTTCTTCCAATGCAACGGTTTCCCATTCTTCCACACACTGGGAAAGCAGTGCACCGGTTCCTCCAACTGCTGTCAGGTAAACGCCTCCGTGTTTGTTGATTGCTTCATAAGCATCTTTGGAGCGTTCTCCCTTTCCGATGGTTGCAACAACACCCAGCTCCATCATTTCGTTTAAATAAACATCCATGTTCTGAGCGGTTGCCGGTCCTGCTGCTCCAATTGCAGTGCCGCCTTTTGGAGCTGGGGAAGGATTGGTATAAAAAATGATGGAACGGGAAAAATCAACCGGCAGCATCTTTTCCTCTTCCAACAAATCATGAATCTTTCTGTGTGCCTGATCGGTAAAACCATATACCCAGCCGGAAAGCAGCAGATGATCCTCCACTTCCAGATTCTTTGCATTTTCTACTAACTCTTCTGTGTCCATTCTACGAATTTCTTCCATCAAATGGGGCACCACCTTTCTTTGCGCGCGCAACAAAATCTCTTGCTGTACGCACCCAAAAATTTTTATCTTTAACCTGCGTTTTCAAACGGGAAAGCACAGGTCTTTCTGTTTGCCTTGTAAGCCTGGGTGTCTGTATGTAAGGTTCAGTCCGCCCGACCCCCGACTGTTGTCCGGATACTTCAGGCTTTACCTTCTCCGCTTTTTCTGCCTTCTCTGCCTTTGCGCTGTTTTCAAACACAATATTGTCATCCGACACAGCGGCTAAACCTGCTATTTTCCCAGTGGGGAATCATATTTCTCTGCCCGCTGCTGCAACTGAACCGATTTTTGATAAACCGCTTCCCTTGCATGGGAAAGGTCACTTTCAATCTGGTCAAAGCGGCTGTTGAGCATATTGATCGACTCGTTCATTTTGCCGCGCAGAAAAGCAAATTCCTGCTGCATGCTGTCCATCTTTTCCAGGATTGCAGAGATAAACTGGTCAGTGTCCTTGGAAATTTCCTGTGCCCGCCCGTTTGCCGTATCGATGATCGATCTTGCCGTCTGCTGTGCTTCCAGGATCGCAGAGCCGATGGAGGCTGCTGCCTCATCGTATTTTTTGCTCTTGTCAGCGGCAATTTTCATCTGTCCGGCAAGCTCACGATTTTTTTCCTGCATTGCCTGAAAATCCCGATCACGCGCCTGAGAATATCTGCGCTGGCGGTCGATTTCCTCTTGGAGCAGACCGATCATTTCGCTTAAGCTTTTGTTCTTTCCTTTTTCGGTATCCAGTACACCCGAAATATGCTGAAGCTTCTGCTCAAATTCTGCGATCTGACCTTCCAGTTCTTCTCTGGAATGGGCAATCTGGCTGACCTTTTCCTGAAGCGCTGCCTCCGACTGTGCCGCAGTACGGCTCATCTCATCAATATACTTCAGCACCGCTTCCTTGTCATAACCCCAGAGATTTTTCTTAAACTCTGGCTGTTTTTCCATCCTGCTCACTCCCCATCTGTTGAATCAATGATAATTCCCATTTATTATACCATCTTATCTGAAAAAATGGAAGGGCTTTTCTACCGTGATATGACAGGAAATCAACTATTTCATCATTCTGTGAACGAAATTGACTGCTGCTTCCTCGGCGTAGACTGCCGGACACCACAGGTCGGGTTCAAAGCCATAGCCTTCCTCAAAGTAGCCCTCGGGATATTCGAATACACGCTGACCGAAATTTAGCTTTATTTTGCTATATGGCAATGTTGTCATCGCGTTCCAAATATCTCCCCGTAATGCTCCAAAAGTGCTTTCTCCAATAATCAGAGTATTTTCCACGTTATGAGCCATATCGGTGAAGTATTCGGCAGCTGACATGGTATTGAAGGATGTCAGAAGGATCAAAAGATCTTCATTTTCCACAAACATATCCTCTCCTGCCTGATAGACTGTATGTCCATTGATTTGCTGTATATCTTCCGGGTTTAAATCCTTCTCCTGATATGCACAGCTATAGATCGAGAATTGATTCGGAGTTACCTTTTGTTTGGTATAGTTTTCAAACCATTTGTCTACAAAACCCGGTTTTCCTCCATCATTTGTCATCAAATCCATAATAGAAACTGATTGTCCACGTAGCTTTGATCCCATCCCTATAATACGGGAATCGAACATATCGTCTGAATAAACAATCGGAATTTGACGGTTTTCATATAATTCTACTCGTGATTCTCTTTCATTTGAAACCTTTTGATAAGGTTCTGCTTTCAGTTCCTGTATTGTTCCGTCTGTATAGTGTACAACCAGATTATTTGGAGTTTTATCTATATTACAAGTCAGATAGGAAAACGGATATGGACATGTACTTCTTACCACCGGATAGTAAACAATCTCACCCTGACGGTTGAGCGAACGTTTCATCAGTTCGTCCAGATTTGCATATCTTTCTACCGACTCGATTATTTTTCCATCACTGGTTTTATACTGACTACCCTCCATATGATACTCCTCTTCTATGTAGAAATAGGAAGGATGTAACGTCACTAATGTTACCATATTATCGCTTCCTAATATGAAGTGGTTGTCCTCAATAAAGGATAGCTCCTGTACCAGCAAAGTTTCCAGCTTGGAAACATCCATCTGTTCATCTTCCTTGCACTGCTGCAAGACTTTGTTCCGTGCTGGTTCGAACACCTCTTCTCCGCCAAAATATTCGTACAAACCATAATTTTGACGCAGCATATCAAATAGAAAATTCACATCGCTTTCTATCTGTGCCAGAGAGAGGCTTCCGTCCGGATTTGGCTCTGCCTTTTGGATAAGCGTATTGTTTGACTTTTCTTTAAAATATTTTGCGTATTTTTCCTCGCTGAAAACCGGCTTTTGGATTGCCTGATGTTCAGCATTGATCGTTTCCATCAGTTCGGTCAGTTCCGGCGACCACTCCCCTTTTAATGTGCACCGTTGAAGCACTTCCTCAGGAGTTTCCTTTCGAGTCTGTTCTGCTGTTTGAGTATCCTCTTTTACATCT
>ERZ780150.345-NODE-345-length-43499-cov-7.039522_pt1 | contig 43499 bp, 31 predicted proteins | sample MGYA00511019_ERZ780150 | MGnify/ENA primary metagenome ERZ780150 (study PRJEB29588, sample SAMEA2151633) | human gut metagenome | biome: human gut; feature: human-associated habitat; material: faeces | place: Denmark | collected 2008/2010 ...
TCTTTCGCACTCTGCTGAACTGTCTTAAATGCATTATTTACGAGGATTGCTATAGTATTTCCATGGACGGTTTTTATTTACAAGATATTGGTAAAAGTCCTGTCTGCTGTCATGTAGGGTTCTGTAGAAAAAGATGATATCCTATTTTAATTTGCTGTCTTTTGCTTTTTATGCAATAAACTTCATCAAGATTGCCAAGACAATTAGCACGTATCCAGCTATTAATTTTATAGCATCTTTTGTTTTACTCATAATACATATCAAAATCCCGATAGGTATCTTCATATTGTTTTAAACGTTCTACTATCATATCTTTTCGCTCATCATGGATTTTAGATATAATCGCATCAAATAAGCAATACATACAAATAGGTGAACTAAATCCCATACTGTCTTTTACCGGAGCAGCAAGAATCGTATAATCGGAAATATTAAAAAAAGGAGAGGAAACACTGTCTGTAATGGAGACAAGGGTTGCACCCATTTTTTTTGCAGAATCCGCATAACGATACGTCCATTTGGTATATCTGGCAAATGCTATACTGATGACAACAGTTTTATCTGTGATATGATTTAATAAATCAAAACGAGGATCGTAAAATTCTTGGATAATGTGAGTATTACCAAGTAAAAGGTTCAGACGATTCCCAAACCAGTTGGCAGCATGATAAGAAGAGCGTGCTCCGGTTACCAGAATATGATCTGCATTCAGAAGAGCTTCTACGGTTTTGTCCAGAAGCTCTTCATCTATATGTGAGATCCAGTCTTGCAGTGCCTGCGTTTCTCTGGAAAAAACTTTTTGATAAAATGTCTGATTTTGAATTTGTCCCTCTACATTGCGCTGTGGTACAGAAAGAATTTCTTCACGAAGTTTTTGCTGCATGGCAGAAAAACTGTCAAAGCCAAGAGAATAAGCAAAACGAATAACAGTTGTTTCACTGACAGAAATATCCTTACTGAGTTTAGCTAGTGTTGCATAGCTGAATTCATCTTTATTATTTAAAATATATTCTGCAACTTTTCGTTGTCCTGCCGATAGTGAAGGGATTTTTTCATAGATTAGCTGATCCAGGCTCATTGTAACCTCCATAAATAAAATATCATATGACAAGTATAGCAAAAAAATTTTTTTAATTCAATGGAGAATGTTATAATTCGAAAAAGAATCAAATGATTCATAAAACAAAACAAATAAATTGTTTAATTCTACCAAAACAGAACATTAATTTTTGACGATTCTATCAATTGTTTCCAGAAACAACTTGTGATAGTATAGTAGAAAATACTTCACGTGAATGTTTGAAAAGAATTTAATACAATAATATTAAAAGAAGGAGCACAAAATGATAAAAAATAAACCAGAAGCCTATGGAATATCTTCAGATAATCTGTTATGTATGGTACAGGAACTGGAGACATTTGTCGAAGATATTCATTCTATATCTGTAGTATGCGATAACGATGTGATTTTTTCAAAATGCATTCAACCATATACGGAAGAACCTATGCAGATGCTTCATTCATTTTCGAAAAGTATGAACAGTATTGCAGTAGGGATTGCAATCGACGAGGGAAAATTACATCTGGACGATCTGGTGATAGATTATTTTAAAGAGTATTTGCCGGAAGAATATGATAAACGAATCGATCAGCTGACAGTTCGTAATCTGTTAACAATGGCAGCAAATTCCTGCAGATTAAGCACCTGTTTTCGTGGAGTGACAGATTCCTGGATCACACATTATTTTACATATAAATTACCCCATGATCCGGGAACTGTCTTTCAGTATGATACAGGAGCAAGCTATATGTTGTCTTCACTGGTTACAAAAACCATGCATAAAAATGTGCTTGCACTGATGAAAGAACGTGTTTTGAAACCAATGGGTATTACCGATATCGAATGGCTGGAAAGCCCAGAAGGCAATACAGTCGGAGGATGGGGGTTGTATTTGAAAACACCTGACATCGCGAAAATTGCAATATTACTTGCCAATATGGGAAAATGGAACGGAAAAACACTTATTCCGGAAGAATATCTTAAAGAAGCAACCAGAAAACAGATTGATACTCCCGAAGAAAAATATCCAGTCTGTGGATACGGATATCAGTATTGGATCACTGCTGATCATTCCTTCGGCGTTTATGGAGCTTTCGGAAATGTGATCGTGGTTAATCCAGAGAAAAAACTGGCAGTTGCAATCACAGCAGGAGCAAGTGATAAGAATGGAAATCCGAACCGTCTGATTAGCAAAATCGTAAATGAAAAGTTGTTTATACCGACAGAGAGAGGAACATTGGAAACAGATGTAGATGGAGAGAAAAAACTGAAAAAATATCTGGATGACCTGTGTCTTCCATATCCGGAAGGAGCAAAAAATTCCTGCTTGGAAGGAAAATGGTTTGATAAAACACTCTCCTTTGAAGAAAATGACCGGAAAATTCAAAGCATAGAGATTAATAGAAAAACAGAAAATGAACTGCTGATTAATTTTCACCTGAAGGACAGGCTGGTAAGTGTAGAGGCTGGATTTGAAAACTGGATTACACAGGAAGCTGTATTTGATGATCCGCATCATTTTCTTAATAGCTTTTCTTATGCATTCAAAGATGATAAGACATTGGTGATAAAGCAGTACTGGTTAAATATGTCAGGTTACGATATCTATACGCTGCATTTCCAGGATGACAGTGTAAACGGAATGATTATCACAAGTGTAAAACTTGGCGGAGCTGTACCGATTGAACTTTCAGGAAACATACAGTAGGGGGATAAAACTATGGATATGAGTTTATTGGGAATTATTGTTGCACTTGTTGTGTTGATTATTATTTGCTATCGTAAATTTAACCCAGTTGTGGGAACATTAATATGTGTTGCAATTTTAGCAATATTCAGTGGTTTGTCTGTGTTGGATACAATTACAGATACATATTTTACAGGATTTTCTGATTTCCTGAAGAATAACTTTTTGCTTTTTGCAACCGGAACCGTATTTGCATCTATAATGGAAGGATCTGGAGCTGCAGCAGCATTTGCAAAAATGATCTATTCTAAAGTGGGTGGACGTGGAGCAATTTATGGTTGTATGCTTGCAGTGCTGATCTTAGGATATATAGGTGTGAATGGATGGGCATTGATGTTTATCGCTTATCCGATCTTCCTGTGCGTATTTAAACAGGAAAATTTGCCAAGATGGTTGATTCCGGGTGTTATTTATACTTCTCTGGCGTATAACAGTTCCATGTTCCCGGGTTCTCCTTCTATATTGAATGTGCTTCCAACACAGTATCTTGGTACAGATACTATGGCAGCTTCCGGTCTTGGTATTGCAACTGGTGTCTTCAGCAGTATTCTGTGTATTATTTATCTGGAGTATGAATTCAGAAAAGCAAAGAAAAATAATGACGGATTTGTAATTACACCTGATATTGCAGAAAAAATGAAAGCATTTGAAGAATTGGAGACTGTAAAACCATGGAGATCTGTGGTTCCGATGATTCTGTTATTTGTTCTGTTAAATGTATTTAAGGTAAATGTAAATATTGCAATTATTTTAGCTTCTTTCTGTTGTGTGATTTTATATTGGAATACTACTCCGAAAAAACTGAATTTGATCGATGACGGTGTAAAACGTGCCAGCATGGTAATTATGAATACTGCAGCAGTTGTTGGATTTGGTTATGTTGTTAAATCAACTGTGGGATTCCAGAATCTGATAGATATGCTGTCAAACCTTGGTGGAAACCCACTGATTTCTTTTGCAAGTGCTACCACATTGATCGCTGGAGCAACTGGTTCCGGTTCTGGTGGTATCGGAATCGCTATGGAAGTATTTGCACAAAAATATATGGACTTGGGAGTAAATCCTGAAGTTTTACACCGTATAGCTGCAATTGCATGCAATGGTCTGGATACACTGCCGCATAACAGTATGGTGATTACCTGCCTGGCTGCCTGTGGTATGACACATAAAGAAAGCTACAAACCGATCTTTATCACATCTGTATGTATTACATTGATTGGACTGGCATTTGCAGTATTTCTTGGAATTGCATTTTATTAAGAAGTAACAGATTACTATAGAGTATGCAAAAGAGTCATTAAAATTCCACAGAGAGTGGAAAGGTAAGATATAGGTAGTAGCGACTGTTCCTGCGCAAATGAGGATGATTTGTCTCTTGCATATCACAACCTTATCTTGTAATGGATTCAGCAAACACATTATATATTAGAAAGCCCTGTACGATATTTTTGTTACTGTTCAAAGGCAATGTCATTAACTTAAGAGATTGTTGCTTGTTAAACGGGCAATGCTCTCTCTGATACCTGCTTGATATTTCCTAAAATATTACTTGACAAATACTCCTCAATATGCGGCGTTATTACTGATCAATCAGTAATAACGTCCTTTGATTAGGCACTGTTATTTTTAATTACTTAATCAAAGGAGTATTTATTTATGAACTATTCAGATTCTATCAAAGCTATTTTACTTGCTGCTATCAATGATCTTTCCAAAACACCGGAAAAATATGCTGTCAAACCCGGAGTTGATTTTATCAGAAACAGAAAACTTGGTTTTAAAGATTATATGCTGATGTTTCTGACTATGGAAGCTGACTGTATCAGGGAAGAACTGTACCGTTTTTTCGGACGTACTATCGATGCACCTTCCAAAGCGGCTTTTTACAGACAGCGTAAAAAGATCAGGGAAGATGCTTTTCGGAATCTTCTTCTTGCTTTTAACAGGAAACTTCCTAAAAAACTATATAACGGTAAATATGAATTCTGGGCCTGCGATGGTTCTTCCTGTGATATTTTCCTTAACCCTGAAGATAAGGATACCTATTTTGAACCAAATGGTAAATCTACCAGAGGATTTAACCAGATCCATATCAGATCCATATCAATGCTATGTTTTCTTTACTTGATAAGCGTTTTACTGATATTTTAGTCCAGCCTGCCCGAAAGCGAAATGAGTATTCTGCTTTTTGTTCCATGGTTGATTCTGCAGATATCCCTGAACACTACAAAGTCATTTTCTTTGGGGACAGAGGTTATACTTCTTACAACAACTTTGCCCATGTGATTGAAAAGGGGCAGTACTTCCTTATCCGATGTAACGATAAAAGAGCTTCCGGAATGATGGGATATCCGGTTGATACCCTGCCAGCTTTTGATGAAGATATCTCTCTTATACTGACGAGGTCTAAAGCTGTAAGCAAATATTCCAGACCTGAACTATTCTCTTCATACCGATACATTTATCAGAATGCTCCAATGGATTATCTCAATGATCAAAGAACGGAATATGACCTTGCTTTACGTTTGTTACGCATACAGCTTGATGATGGCTTTTATGAAAACATTGCTACGAATCTTCCAGAAGAAGAGTTTAAAGCTGAAGATTTCAAAGCTCTTTATCATCTGAGATGGCAGGAGGAAAACTCTTTCCGAGATTTAAAATATTCCCTGTGTCTGAAAACGTTTCACTCAAAAAAATATGATTATATTGTGCAGGAAGTATGGGCAAGAGTTATTCTATATAATTTCAGTTCCAGCATAATCATAAATGTAACTATTGACCTGGAAGAACCTTTGCCCGCCAGCATAGGTTTAAACTTCCGATGAGTTTTTGTTATAGACATTAGCATTAACTCATATATTACTATATTTCATCTTTAGACAAATTTCAATGTTAAATATTGATTTTGTCTTTTTGTTATACCCAAATTTCAGTAAAACATTGTATCTTAATCCCTCAATATCCCCTTTTTTATCATAATCAAATCCTTCTGCTGATATTTTCATCAATGCAGTATTAGCAAATTGCTTAAGTTAATGACATTGGGTCTGAACAGTAACGAAAGAAAAAAACAATTAGTTATTCAATGGTGATTAATGATTGAGTATTTGAAGAAGAAAAAGTATAATAAAGAGTAGAAACTGCAAACATGGATATATTAATGCTGTTTTGGGTGTAGAAAAGATAACAAATAGAAGGGGAAGTGATGGAACTACAGATCATCTTGAAAATGTAATGAATTTGATGTAAATAACAGAATTGTATATGAGTGAGAAAGTGGGGTATAGATATGAAAAAGAATAAAAATTTAGTTAGAGTATCAATAGTTGCCAGTTTGCTGATTACAACCAGTTCAATATTAGGACAAAATGTTGAGGTAATGGCATCAAATCCAACGAATTACAAAGATATGACGGAGTATGCTGCATACGAAAATGTAATAGCAGATGCAGGAGCCACTTCCGGAGATTTTGGCATTTCCTTGGCTTTATATGATATTGATCAGGACGGAATAAGAGAGTTACTTATATCACATGGCACCTGTCTTGCTGATTGGGTAAATGATATTTATACATTGGAAGATGGAAAAGATGTGAGCTATATTGGAAATGTAGGCAGACAGGGATTATTTTATACAGCCCCAGATGGAAATGGAATGTATTTTTTGTATGGATATCAAGGATATCAGGAGATAACACGAATTACAAAGAGCGGAAAAGATATTGTGCAAACATTGATAGAATCAAGGGAACTTAATGCAAATGAAAACTATACAGAATTTGCTGATAAGATAGCACTACTTGCACCGGGAGATATTCCAACCCATGGAAATTCTTATGATGTAGAAGTAACAGCCCCGGATGGCGGTGTAAACATGCGCTGTGGCGCAGGAGTGGAGTATGACAAAGTTCTTCCAGACATGATTCCAAATGGAACAGTTCTGACTGTAACTCAGGAAGCAGTGGCTTCCAATGGAAATTCATGGGGCTATACAAATTATAATGGAACATACGGATGGATTGCACTTACTCAGGTTACTAAATATGAAGAACCAACAGAAGGTGCTCCGATTCCACATACACGTTATGTGATTAACTGCAATGAAAGTATTACTCTTCGAACAAATCCAGATGTAAATGCTGCTGAAATCTGTCAGATTCCGTTGGGAACAGCCGTTGCTACATTCGGAGATGCCGGAAACGGATTTATTTCTGTGTATTATCAAGGTTCATCTGGATATTGTCTGGCAAGTTATCTGTCTGCTCCAGTGGACTGACAATTCTGATTTTTGCTGTGAAACGGTAAAAGAATATTTTGACAACAGAATTCTATAATAAACTGTAATCTGTATATATGTAAAAATCCTCGGAACGTAAGTTCCGGGGATTTTTACATATATACTTATTTATCTGCCCCATAGTATCTGTCATCGCCAAAGCCAAGAATCAGCATGAAGATTGGCTGTAAGAAGATAAGGCCAATGGCGAATCCTGTGCCTCTGCCAAAAGCTCTTGCAAGTTTAACACTGTACATAATGCTGATTATGGCAAGTATGATTTTGATCAGTACGATGATCATTGAGATCATTAAACTGTCGTTTGTTTCAAGAGTTTCCTGTAAGCAGGAAGATACGATTCCAAGAACCAATGTCAGCCAGAAATATGCAGGCTGCCATGCGATTTTATAAGAAATATAATCGCCATATATTGGAATAATACTTTTCCATCCGTCCTCTCCTGCTTTGGTAAAGATTCTCCAGTTGGCAATGATCTGCAGAAGCCACCATGCGAATGCGATCATCAGATACATACCGCCCAAGAGCATCAGACTACTGATAGCTATAAGTCCCATTTGCGTTCCCCCATTTCTTTTTGTGAGATATGATACATGTATCGTTGGTGTAAATGCGTAGTTGAGAACTATGGTTGTTCTCTTGAAGTGTTTATGCTGAATCCATTAAAGCATATTCTCAGTATTTCGTCAATTATCAAAGAAAATTGTAAATTTTATATTTGAGAGTATCGAGTATAAGACATAAGGAATATTCGGTTATAAGTGAGAAAATTATTGTTGCTGTGGCATAAAACATATACTGCCAGTGAATGAAAAGCTGACAAGAGAAGGTTATAATGAGTGTAATAAAGGATGAGTGAATTATAATAATCCTCTAAATGAATTACTGAAGATTGTACATAAGCGAGGTGAAAACTATGGCAGCAATACTTATGATCGCTTACATAGCGGCAGCATACTGGGCGACTAATAAGATATGGTGGTCTAAGAAAGTGTATGTTTATTCCAATGCAACATATTTCTACATGACACGTTTTATTATCTGTATGGTTGCAGGATTTGTGACAATACCCATTGCACTGCTGCAGACATTGGTCGGTAAAAACTGAAATAAGAGGGGAAAGTAATATGGAAGCACTGGAAACTCAAGTACAGGCTACACAGGAAAAAGAAAATGCTGTGACAAAGCAGAATGTGTTCTCCTGTTTATATGGGCAGGCTCAAATTATAAAATAACGATATGTCTGAGAAGCGGGAACAAAGCGGTTGTATATTCCAACAGAAAGAAAATAGCTACAGCATTTGTAGAGGATATTAAAGAAAGAGCGAAGATATAATTAACAGTAAATGCTACAAAAGAAAAGGGGGATAACTATGGCAGCAAAAACAATTATGAAAAGGATCGCAATAGCAGCATTATCAGCGGTTATTTTACAGGGAGTAACACCTCTGGACAGTTTAAATGTATATGCCTCAGAGAATACAGGTGCAAGCTATACAGCACTGGATCTGTATACATATATACAGGATCAATGCAGTACAGAGTATACATTAACGGAGAAGGCGGAAACTTTTCTGGAAGAACATGATGATTTTTTCCCTGCTTCACCAGAACTGGTAATACCGGATGAAATGATAGATGCAGAACTGGATTTTCGCCATATCAACAAAAATCCATCCAGATATGGTGATAAGCTGATGAGAATTTCGGACGCATACGTAATACAGGTTCAGGAAGAGGAAATGGAAGAAGGACATTATCTGACATGGCTAAATCTGATAGATGGAGAAGAACAGCAGTATTCTGTTTATTATAATGGAGAATTGGATGATGTTTTCGAGGATGATACAGTAGAAGTAACCGGTCTGCCGCTTGGAACCAGTTCATTTGAGAATACCGAGGGTGGAGACACGCTTGTTGTTGTATTAGCGGGCTGTAGGGTTAACAATATTGATTAAATGGGTTACTGTTTACTGGTAATATCCCGCGAGGTGTTTTTTGTGAGCGAAGGTCACAGAAAACCCGAGATATACCGCGCGAATTTATGCGATTAGCATAAATTCTGTGCATCGCGAAGCGTGTTACTGAGAACGGAGTGAACAGTAACTTAAATGGAAATAAAACTCAGAAAAAAGTCACAAATGATATTGAAATAGATGCCTGTATGTAGTATAATCAGACGCAAATAAAAGAAAATTCTTCGGGGTTGTGGTGATCAGCATCAGCTGAGATTCCCTACCGGCGGTTATAGTCCGCGACCCGCTTCGGTGGCTGATCTGGTGAAATTCCAGAACCGACAGTATAGTCTGGATGAGAGAAGAACACGCGATATTTACCATACGTGCTCATTACCCCGGATATGATCCGGGGTTTTTTATATGTTGAAGAAAATCTTCATTATATAGAAAGCTTGTGGAATTTTCTTTTAACAGGATATGAGACATATCCATAAAGAATAATTTCAAAGGAGAGAAACAGTATGAGTGAACAGGTATTAAGAAATGGAAATGCGATGGCAAGGAGTAAGACGAGAACCGTTACACAGATAGCCATGCTTGGCGCTATCGCAGGAATTTTAATGAATCTGGAGTTTCCGCTTCCTTTCCTGGCACCGACTTTTTATCAGCTGGATTTTTCAGAAATCCCGGTACTGGTTGGCTCATTTGCAATGGGACCGATCGCAGGTGTACTGATCGAGCTGGTGAAGATTCTTGTGCATCTGGTAACAAAGGGCTCTATGACAGCAGGTGTAGGCGATGTGGCAAACTTCATCTTTGGATGTACATTTGCAGTTCCGGCAGGTCTGATCTACCGCTATAAATCTGTTAAGAGCAGAAAACATGCAGTGATCGGAATGGCAGTTGGAACCGTACTTACAGCAGTAGTTGCATGCTTTATCAATGCATTCGTGTTACTTCCGGCATACGGAAAGGCTTTTGGAATGCCGGTAGAAGCATTTATTGAAATGGGAAGTGCAGTACACAGTTCTGTAAATAATCTTCTTACATTTGCAGCAATGATCATTTTCCCATTCAATATCTTTAAATACACACTGACATCCCTGATCGTATTCTTTATTTATAAGAGAATCCGTGTAGTGCTTAAAGGTGACTGATGGCAGACATGTCCGACGGAAGGGGAGCAGTGAAGGTCATCTTCTGTCCTGTGATGGGATGGGGGAATTCCATGTGGTAGGAATGTAAGGCCTGGCGGGTGATGTGTTCCATGTCAGGGTTGTAGAGGTAATCTCCAATCAGGGGATAGCCCAGATATTTCATATGGATACGGATCTGATGGGTGCGGCCGGTTTCCAGCTGAAGGGAGACCAGGCTGTGCCCATTTTCTTTTTTTACCAGTTTATAATGGGTGATGGCTTCTTCTCCATGGTCAAAATCTACGGTGCGCTCAATGATGGAGCCTTCTTTGCGGGAAAGAGGTGCTGTGATGGTTCCTGTGGGTGGGGTGAGGTCACCCTTTACGATTGCCAGGTATTCCCTGTGTACCAGGCGTTTTTTTGTCATATCGGCCATAATGCTGGCGCTGACCAGGTGTTTGGAAATTACGGTAAGTCCGGAGGTATCCCGGTCCAGGCGGTTGCTGCAACGGAAGATAAAAGGCTTTCCCTGATCCTGGTAGTACCATGCCAGGGCATTGGCCAGGGAGTTATAGTAGTTTTTCATGGAGGGATGGATAGGCATTCCGGCAGGTTTGTTGATCACCAGGATGTCTTCATCTTCATAAACAATGTTCAGGGGAAGCTTTACCGGTGGGATTTTCTCTGAGGATTCTGTCTCGCAGATACAGACCTGGAGATGGTCGCCTGCAGCCAGAGTCTGACGCATATAGTAGTGGATTCCGTTTACCAGGATACTTTGAGGCATCCGTTTGATTTCTGTGAAATTCTGCCGGGAGTATCCCTTTCTTCTGAGAAATTGTTCTACCCGAAGTCCGTTCTGGGATTCCGGGATTGTATATTCTATGGTTCGGTTCATAAGTTTCTCCTTTTGGGTGTGAAATATAGAAAGATATGGAGATTTCGGAATTATAGGAACAGCAGATCGTGATTAATGGTTTTATAAAATAATCTTCTGCATTCTGGGAGATCCTGTGTCTGGCCCAGCACCCACATCATTTTGGTAACAGAAGCTTCCAGAGTCATGTTATAGGATTCCAGTATGGGAAATTTCTCCTTGATCACTTTTCCAACCTGGTAGACTTCCATATCGCTGCCCTCATGGGTTACCTGAGTAGCCATGCATACCAGTTTACCGGCAGAGATCCAGTCTGAAAGTGCATTCAGAAAACTGTCATTGCCATAGTTTGGAAGAACGCCTACGCTAAAGGATTCGATGATAAGCCCGTCATAGGAGCCTGCCAGAGTGTCCAGGATCCGTCCGTCAGTTCCGGCAATTACTTTGCCGCCAAATACAATGGAGATACCGTGAGCCCTGTCGTGGGAGGCAAAACGCAGGCTGTCCAGCAGATTGGAGCGGGCATCTGTGATTGCCAGGTCAATGGACTGGAAATTACATTTTATTGCTTGATTCTTGGAACAGTAATTCATGACTGGACGGAAAAATAAAACAGGAGAATGTACATCAGCAATTCCCTGAGTGAAAATCCTTTTATCTCCTCATTATCCCAGACGCCGGCAGGATAGCAGCTGGCAAGGAAGGTATCCGGACCACAGTAAAGCCCATAGAGAAGCAGTCTCTTTCCTTCGCGGATTCCCTCCGGTTCCATGATCAGTCCCCAACGGAGCTGATCCATCAGATGGAGGTAGAGAGACACACATAGAACCAGATTGCTGTTACGGTTCCTGGAGAGAAAAACATCTTCCAGTGCAGAGGCCTTTTCAAAACAAACATTCCAGGTGTTGAAAAATGACTGGTGTTCTTTATAAAAATCCCACATGATACCTGGGGTGATTCCATATCTGGCAGTTCGGATAAGTACCTGGAACTGCCTTGCACCGCTGGCTGCGGTCTGTTTCAGAAGTGCCTGTGTGACTGCAGTGCTGACTGTTCTGCCGATAAGCTCTCCCAGTTTGGAATGTCCGGAGGCGTCTGTGAGGGTGGTTTTTCCATCCATACAGGCTGCGATCACAGTTCCGTCTGTGCCTGAGCCGGTAGCGATTTCCTCAGAATAGCAGCTTCCAAGTAAAAGATGGGAAACAGCAGCAGCTTTTGCTTCTGAACAGAGCATCAGTGCCCGGCCTATGGCCGCGTCTGTAAGGTTCTGGTTGATATATACAAAAATATTGATGGTTCCGGGAGGCAGCATTTCATAAAAACCATTGTGCTCACAATAGGAGGAAGGGTCTCCCGGACACATTCCATTGGAATCAATTCCTCCTGTGACAGCAGCAGTTACAGATAATTCCTGATGCCGGAGCGTTTCCACTGCGCAGAGCTCTGTCCAGGCGGCTGTGCTCAGTGCGGTGGCAGTCTGTGGGTTGATTTCCAGTCTTTGTGCATGTACCATCAGATCCTTCTCATAGGTATCTCCCAGCATTTCGCATTCATAATCACCGTTCATGCAGTTAATATTTAGTGCATGGGTAAGATGTGTGGTGATTCCGCCGTTCAGAGGACTGGTGCTGAGAACCTTTGTCCTTCCTGGAAAAGTAAAAATCGTACTTCCGTTTTTCTGACTGTAAGTAAATATATCATTCATTATAATGCCTCTCTAATATTCAAAGATATTCCACTTTAAATCCGGACTCCTGACAATATCGGTCTGCTTTGGAGCCTTTATAGCAACGGATCGTAGCTGCACGGTTAATGATCCATTCTCCGATATACTCCGGATCATGGCGGATTTCCAGGTACTGCAGGCGGTTACATCCGTGAAAAACCCATTTTCCGATATAACGGACATTAGGCGGGAGAGTAACAGTAATCAGGTTATTACATTTGAAAAAAGCACTTTCATCCAGAATTTCCAGTGAATCGGGGAGCTCCAGGGAAGTCAGGCCACAGGAATAAAAAGCCTGATTACTGATTACCTTCAGATTTTCCGGAAAATGGACTTCACTCAGATTTTTGCATTTGTAAAAGCTGCCGTTACCTATCTCCTGAACCGAATCAGGAAAAGAGATTTCTCTTAATGCAGAGCATTCTGAAAAGGCGTCTGCCTGGATTTTAAGCAGCCTGCTTTCATTGGAAAAAAGAGTTTCTGATAATTTGTGGGCGTTGCGGAGCATGCCCTTTGAAATTGTGGAAATATATTGAGGGATATAGATAGAGGATAAAGTGGTACAGTCGGAAAATGCTTCCTTTCCAATCTGGCACAGACTTTCAGGAAGAAGCAGATGTTTCAGGCGGCTGCATCCCGAAAATGCGTTTGAGCCGATCTGTTTCAGACCATATGGAAATGAAACAGACTGGATCATGGATCTGTTCTGGAAGGTTTTTTCAGAAATAATGGTACAGTTTGCCGGAATGTCTATGTCTCTTTTTAAATATGGGGTACAGTTACAGCGTTGAAGTGTCAGGTTTTGTTTTCTGCCGGATATATTGTATGTCATAAAAAAAACTCCTTTGCAATAGAATATTTGTTTTCTCTGCAACGGAGCAATGTAATACTTTCATAAACGGGCAGGTTGATGAAATGCATGAGCAAAAACCGTCAGGTTGCCGATACTCCGTATTCCGGTAAGAAACAGAGAAAACATCTGGTAAAAAGGGATCTTTCTTTAGTACAAAAATGGGTACACTAAATAAGATCACCCTTCCACTTCCCATTGCGTGTAGTTGGTGGCGGCAGCCTTAAGCAGGTATTCTGACTCACGCAGTGACGCTGTAATCTCTCCTTCTCACATGATAATATGCAATGGATATGAGACCCAGCTGCACGTATACAGCAGCACGACTGTCCAGGATTCTGACCTGATTCCCTCTTGGCTGAAGGTCCGACATCCTGTGCCGTGACCAGCAGAACTTAAAACCGGTAATTGTTAATAAATATTCAATTTGTTCTTATTATAAATGTTTTGTAAAAAAAAGCAATCATTTTTTACAAAATATGACAAAAATGATGAGTACTGGTTGTGTGAAAATATATGATTAATATTTGACATTTATTTTTCAGTGTTGAATATTGGATATGAGAAAATAAGTCTTGCTTTTCAGAATAATGTAATTTAAACTGTAGTCATAGTGAAAATTTATCACCTGCCGCCTGATCTGGCATTTCAAGGCAGGATTATCTGGCGTTCGCCGACATTTTCACCAGAATTTTTTTATTTTATAATACTGACAAAACAAAATTGTTGTGGGTATCGTGATATTCTGCCTTTTTGTTTTGTCTGAAGGAGAGGAGGCAGAAACAATTAAAAGTGAATTTTTTTGTAGTCAACCGTAGTTCGGGGTTTTAGAAAGCTTGTGAAAATGCTATAATGAAAGCGAGGGATTTAATGAATAATACGATCTTCGATGACGTATTTCGTACAATGGTTGAGAAGATACCGCAATTAGCAGTACCGTTAATTAATGAAGTATTTCAGACTTCATATCCGGAGGATGTAGAGATTATACAGCTTCGAAATGAGCATCATCAGGAGAATGGTGAGATTATTACAGACTCCTGCCTGAGGATTGGAAGGAAGTTGTATCATATCGAATGTCAGAGTGTTGATGATACCACAATGGCAATCCGGATGATCGAGTATGATTTTGCTATTGCTTTAGATTCGGCCAGAAAGTACGGACGCAGATACCGTATCCCTACTGTAAAACTTGATGAATATACGAAAGATAAAATTTTCGAGAAGAATCTGCTGATGTTTCTGCCGTTTTATATTATGCGGTATGAGAAAGAGATACATAGAATAAATCAAGATCCGGAAAAGCTGCAGTCTTTGTTGGATGAATACGAAGATATCCGAGTAATGCTGGAAAAAGAACTGACAGAAACAGGAAGGGCAGAGTTATACACGAATTTAAATAAACTGATTACAAAAATATCGGATTACATTTGCCGTGATGAGGAAGTAGTCCGGGAAAGGTTAGGTGAGACTATGGGTGGAAAAGTGTTAGAATTGGAATCTGAAAGATTACGTGCGGAAGGAAAGGTTCTGGGAGAGTCTATTGGAGAAGCACGTGGAGAGGCAAGAGGAAAAGTCATTGGAGAGCTTCAGGGCGAAACGCGTCTTGGTGTTTTGATCAATCGTCTGATCCTGGATGGAAGAAGTGCGGAAGTTCAGGGTGCTGCGACGGATGCTGAGAAACGGAAAGAACTTTATAAAGAGTATAATATGTAACGCAAAGGAAACTTCCTCCTGCTGGTCGGAAAATAAGAATAACTGGCAGGAGGAAGTTTTTGGTCATCTTTGGATTTTCATTTATGTAAAATTGTGAAAAAGATTGACAAAGCACTGGGGGGGGTGTTAAGATTAGTTTGTTAAATAAATAGCGTTTAGCGCATATGTACAGCTTATTACTACGGTAATGATTGAAGAATCGTTGGGTGAGAATCCCAAACAGGGTTCCGTTCCCTTGCAGTATATTTAGTCTGCAGTTCACTGTATTCTTGTAATGGTATTCAAAGGGAATACTATAATGCGAAGGATATGAGTGAAAGTTCAATCTGTACATTATATTCCCTGCCAGTATGGTGGGGATTTTTTTTGCACTTTGCTACGAAAATAAAACTCGTAGCCAAAAACTGAACCTTGACAACAAATGTTTTCAACAATTATGAAAGCATCACTATAAAGCAGTCACAGTATTGGCTGCCTGTAGTGAGAGATTGATCGTATTTAAGAAAGGCTAGCTTTGAGCTTCCACATGATAACCATGTTTTTCCAATTCCCGTATATAACGAGAAAGCTGTTTTTGTTCACAGTGCTTACGTCTTGTTTCAAAACAGGATTCGTCAAATAGAGTTCCTTGTTTTAACATTGTGTAGATGATGACAAGAAGTTTTCGGGCAAGTGCGACAATCGCTTTTTTGGCTCCTTTTTTCTGTTTGATTCTCCAGTACCATGCCGAAAGATAAGTGTTGCGTTTCCCTGCAATCACCCAGGCAATTTCGCAGAGCATACTTTTTATGTAAGGATTGCCTTTTGTGACAGAGGTGCTTTTTCGTTTTCCAGCACTTTCGTTATTACCTGGGCACAAACCGGCCCATGAGCAGATGTGTTCCGCAGTTTTAAACGGCTTCATATCAATACCGATTTCAGCAATAATTGCACAGGAAGCAGTTGTGCTTATTCCATAGATGCTATTCAACTGCTCAACCTGCAGGGCAAATGGAGCCATATCTTCCTCGAGACTCGTTTCAATTTCAGCAAGATGTTTCTTTAAAGAATCGTAATGAGTCATGAGAATCCTTAAAAATGCCTTTTGGTGTTCTGACAGTGTTCCGTTCACGGACATGAGAATTTCATCAATACGGTTTCTGGTCTTGGTTTTGAGACAAGAATCTAAAGCAGTTTTATCAATCTGCCCATGTTCAATTAAATGCAGAATGATGTTTCTACCCGAAGCGCCAAAAATATCAGAAATAAAGGATGATAGACGGAAGCCGGAACTTTGTAAAAATTTCTCAATCCTGTTCTTCTGTGATGTAATATCGCGGATGACACTCTTACGGTAACGATTTAGATCGCGGAATTCCCGAATTCTTTTTTCGGGAATAAAACTTCCGTTCAGAAGTCCGGCGCGAAGCAAGGTGGAAATCCATTCGGAATCCCGCATATCGGTCTTTTTGCCAGGAACATTTTTCATATGGCGTGCATTTACAACAAGCAGGGTAATGTCACCAGAGAAAGCATCCTCCAGTATTTCATAAATCGGCATCCAATAGATACCGGTGCTTTCCATAGCTACATGATGGCAGTTTTTAGAAACGATCCAATTCCGTAATGCTATCATATCCGGAATCAATGTAGAAAACTCACGGATTTCAGAACGGGTTGGCTTGCCCAGAGGACCAGTCAGGATACATGCAACAATTTTTTCTTTGTGGACATCCAGTCCACAGGAAATTTCCAGAAGGTCTTTCATACAGAACAACTCCTTTACTATAGAATTGGCAGGAGATTTGCCCGAGATAATACGGACTTTGCTACTCGTGCTATTCATAAAAGGTGCGACAATATGCTGTGCTCAAGGGCAAATCATTTACGTTGACAAACGGGGTGCAAATCCTCCAAGGTGCAATCAAACTTAATCCTGCCTAAGACTATTGTAAGGCAAAAAGAGAAGTGAAAAAAGTAGTGGAGTCAGTATCCTATTTTCATTATAGGCTGAGATAAGCTTTCATGATTCGTTGATAACTGAATATCGGAAGTCGCTTTTTATCCCTTTAGTTTTCGGAAATCCGGTGAGATACCGGTACGGTTTATCCCCACTGTAATAAGGACGAACACTGCGAAACCATTGGAAAGATCCTTTCCGAGAAGGGCAGCAAGTAGGTTGGAACTTTAAGTCAGGAGACGGACTTTAGTAAAAATAAAAAACAAATATCTGTAGGCATAACGGAGGTTTATTTTTTATACCCTTTTTTATGGAAAACAGGTATCAACGTAGTCTGAAAAGGCTGCGAAATGATATATTTTGCAGGATAACCTGCGAAAAAAGTTAAATTTTAAAGGAGGACTTACAAATGGAAAAAAGTACAATGAGCAAAGGAATGAAAAAGAGAGTAGTTGCAGTTCTCACAGGTGGTATTATGATCATCAGCATGTGCGTACCTGCATTTGCAACTGAAGGTGATACTACTACTAAAAATATCACCGTTACTGTTGCAATTGAAAGAAGTTCTTTAGGTGTTAATCCTATCGTAGCACCACATACTGTTGAAGTACCAGAAGGTTCAACTGCTTTAGATGCATTAAAAATCGCAGATGGTTCAACAACCGCAGATGATGATGTTACAATTGGTGGAAAAACTTATCATCATCAGGGAAAAATTTATTGGGCTAAATCTCAGTATGGAATTAATTATATTCCTTACGTAGATGATACAGGTCATTCAAATAACAATAAATATTTTGCTGAAGACGGCACTGTAAGTCTCGATGACATTGCCTCAAATTTACCGTATATGAATTTAGATAATTTGAATGCTACGGAAAAGAGTTTAAAATTAGTTACTAACTCTACTTGGAATAATAAAGTTAATTACACAAATTTATTATCTGAATTGGATTACAATAATTATTCCGGCTGGATGTTAAAAATAGGCGATGGAAAAGAAGCACCATATAATGGTGTAGATACTGTTCTTACAGATAAAGATGTTGTTGTCTTAGACTTTTCCATGATGATGGGCTTAGATGTTGGCTTAAATGGATACATGCAGGATAGCACTGGACAGTGGGTATTCCAGAAAGCATGGAATTAATTTTTATACATAAAGGTGGGAACATTAATAGTTCCTACCTTTATGTTTTAAAGATATTTTTCTAAAACATAATGAAAGACAGGAGAAAATGATTACAATAAAAAAATATTTATCTAATAGTTTACAGTTAATGTTCATATTTGCATTTATAGTAATGAATTTTCTAACATTTAATGTATATGGAGATCAATCATCTGTATTAGCACAGGACGAAAAAGGAAATTATTTAATTAAAACAGAAGAAGATTTTCATAATTTCATTAATATGGTAGAAACTAGTGATGATCAATTAAAGGGAAAAAAAATAATCTTAAATAATGATATTATAGTTGAAACCCCCAATAATTGTTCTGATATAACTAACTCTTTTTCTGGAACTTTTGATGGAAAAGGACACACTATCGAATATAAAACTGATGCACTTCAAAATTACACTACCGCAAATAGTGTATTTCCATTTTTTTTAAACGGTGGCGTTTTAAAAAATACAAAAATTAATATAAATCAATGTAACATTGATGCATATTTTTCCGGAAAAGCGTTTCCAGCTGTTTCGCTTTTAGTAAATTCAGTTCTAAACGAATCAAAAATTGAAGGCATACAACTTACAGCAAATACAATCATTTCCATCGGTGGTGATGATTTTTGTGGTTTAGAAATAGGTTCATTTAACTGTAGTGGAAATAGTGACATAAACAACTGTAATATATCTATAAATTATGAATTATCAGATAGTACAAATGTAGAAGAATTAATAAATAAAATCCAAGCATCTACAAAATTGCGCCCTGACTTAGAACTTTTTCAGTTTGGAAGAGGAACTCAAACATATAATTCTACTTTTACCTCATGTTATAGTAATGGAATTTATGGAGCAAAATTAATTAAACTTGTAGAAGAGTGGAATAAAGCGAATATTCCAGACAGACGTGCTGGAATTATTGCGCAATTTATGGGCGCAAACGGAAAAAAATCCGAACTATTTAAAACTACAAATTGCTATTACAATGAAACCCGGGCGCCACAATTAATTGCTGTCTGTAACTTAAAAAAGAGTTTTTATCAATTATTTGATAAAGAAACTTACGGCAGAACTACAGAACAAATGAAGCAGCAGTCCACATATGAAGGATTTGATTTTGATAAAAAATGGTCTATTTCTTCAGATGTGAACGAAGGTTATCCTTATTATAATCCAAGAACTGAAGAAGTTGTGCTGAAAGCCAGACCTCTTGTAGCAGATAAGGAATGGAACACCACCAGTACCAAGGACAAAAATAAATATGGAAGAACAGATACTTACTATTATCCATACTGTGGTGATGACAATGGAACTGTCACAGGAGTAGAATTTACGGATTTAACTGCAGAACAGCAGGCATATGTAGAGAAATATGGAATTTCTTTAAACTGTGATCTGGAGAAAGATATAGAGTCAGCCAAGATAGATATGAACTTCCTGGGTGTGAGACCGGTGCAGGTAACCTGGAAGAACCAGCCGACCCTTACCATCGCAGATTCAGATCAGGCAGAAGATGACGGCTATGAATTTTCTGTTGAAATGGTAGATGGAACTGCCAATGTCACAGAAATGAAAGGCACAGAAAACGGAATTCCAGAAGACCAGTGGGATGCATATTATGCCAAAGCAAAAGAAGCAATCCAGGTTATCATGACCTATTGTGAAAAGAATGATAATTTCGGGCCAATGGATTCTCCTTCCTATGAAAATACCAATATCTGGGCGATTTTTACAGCAGCCAGATGCGGATATGTTCCATATGGGGACAGCACTTATTTTGACAGATGGTTTGCAAATACCGAAACATATCTCCAGAATCTGAAAGACAATGGAACAGATTTTACAAAAATATACAAAGTAACAGATATTGCCAAGCTTGCTCTGGCTATTGAAGCTATTGGATATGACATAAGAGATATCTCTTCTGTAGATTTATTAACTGCACTTGGAACTGTAAAAGATATGGATGAAGGTCTGATATATAAATATGAATATATGATTCATGCAATCAAAGCAGCCGGATATTCCTCTACTTCTAAAACTTTTACAGATGAAGACATGAAAACTTGGGCTATTAAATGCGCAAATGGATTAAAAACAGCAGAAGATAAAGCATTTGTCAATGCAGATAACTCAATGGGTTGGCAGCCTCTTATTTACTGGTATGATGACGATCCGGATATAAAAGCAGCTATTGATTCTGCTGAAAAAAGATATCCTATAATCGGTCAGAGAGCAACTGGAGCCTTTTGTACTTATGGATATGAAACAGGTTGTCCTACCTATGGAAACAATGCATGGAATAATGCTCAGGCTTTATTCTTTGCAAGTGAATTCAATGTGAACATTCTGGATTATGCAAGTGGATATACAAAAAATGGAAATAACATTCTGGATGCTGTATTTGATCAGATTAATTTTGAAGATACTAGTTATTCAGAAAGTACGTTACCAGGATTTTTCAGTTATGATCCAGCACAGATTGCACGGGGTTTATGTTCCTTCGTACGTTCATATGAAAGAAACATTAAGAACGAAAATGTTCCGGCATTCTGGGTATTTACAGACGTTGATGTCCCAACCAAAAAAGTTAACGACCTGATTCTTGCACTTAACGATAGCAGCACAAAAGAAGAAATCGAAAAAGCAAGAAACGCTTACGAGAACTTAGACAAAAAGTATAAAGCAATTTTCAACAAAGACATACTGCGAAAGCTCCTCGAAGCAGAAAACGGCAAAGGCGATTCTATCACAAAAGTAATCGCAGCCATCGATGCTCTCCCAGCAGCAGACAAACTGACACTGGAAGACAAAGACGCCGTCGTAAAGGCAAGAACTCTTTATGATACACTTGATGATGAATCCAAAACTGTAATTTCCAATTACTCTAAGCTGACAGCAGCAGAAGCTAAGATAAAAGAACTGGAGAAACAACAGGAACAGAAAGAAAAAGATAAAGTAGCAGCAGAGAAGGTAATCGCAGCAATTGATGCCCTTCCTTCTGCAGATAACTTAACTCTTAATCCGTATGTTCTGCAGCTTCTTGACAACATCCAGGCGCAGTATAATGCACTGACTGAAGCGCAGAAAGAACTTGTAACTAACTACAGCGTTTTACAGGCGCTGAGAAGCCTGATCCCAGATCTGAAGGCTGCAGCCGCAGTTGTAGATAAGATCAAGGCAATCGGTGAAGTGACTTCCGATAATTATCAGAAGAAACAGGCTCTTGTCATAGAAGCCAGAACCGCTTATGATGCACTGACAGCAGATCAGAAGAAACGTGTTACGAACTATGCAGAGCTTGAGAAGGCAGAATTGTTTATCAGACGCCAGAGTACAGATGCAAAAGTAAGCTATGTGATTTCCTTTATTGATGAGCTGAATATCACCACATCCTCTACAGGTGCTTTGTCTGACGGACCTCTGAAACTGACAGAAAAGAATAACAACGTACCGACAGAGAAGATCTGGAATAGCTGGAAAGATTATGTGGCAAATGCAAGAGTATTATACAATACTCTTGATGATCAGCAGAAAGCTCAGGTTACAAACTTAAGTTTTCTGGAAAAAGCAGAAGGTTATCTCTATCAGCTGAAATCTGATGCACTGAAAGCAATGCTCAAGGCACTCCCGGATGCAGAGACTGTCCGCGCTTATGAAGCACCTCAGCCGACTACAGTACCTGCAGCACAGGAAGCTGTACAGTCAGAAGAGCTCCCGGCACAGGAAGTTCCGGCAGAAGGTTCTGATTTCTCAGACGGAAGCGCAGATGCATTTACTTCTGATATCAGTGAGCAGCCTGCAGCGCAGATGGATATTCAGTCATCAGAAGACATTGCAGATGTTTCGAATGAAGAGACCCCTGACTCTGTAATTGCAGATGAAGCAGAAGTACCGGATGCAGATTTCTCCACAGAAGAGGAAATTCCTGCAGCAGGTGATACTGCGAAACGTGCACTTACCGAAACAGAGCTGAAACAGATTGCAGCAGCTAAGAACGCTTATGATCAGTTAACAGAAACAGAAGAAACGAAATTCAGAAGTGAAAACACCGCACTGGTAGAGAACATGGAGAAGCTGATCGCCATGGCTCTGACTTATGAAAAAGGTCAGAATGAATACCAGCAGCTTTTCGCAGATGAAGCAGCTTTAATTTACGCAACTGTAAAAGACCACCCTGTAGACAGAGATTCTTATCCACAGGTAAAAGCACTCCTTGACCGTTATGCGAAAGATTACCAGGGACAGGAAAATGCAATGGCAGGTCTGAAAGTCAAAGTCGGAAATCAGGAAATGACTTTTGCAGAAGTGATCGCCGCACTGACAGCACAGGCCGACAAAGCTGGCAAAGATATTTCTGATGCACAGCAGGCAGATGACTGGATCAGTAACCTTCCGACGGCTGTTACCAAAGAGAACATTGCAGGTGTAGAAGCAGAACTTGCAGCACTTCAGAAACTCATCGACAGCATGAGTGCAGAAGGCAAGTCCTATATGTGGAATGCAAAGCAATTAGAGTTGATCAAGACCATTGTTGCAGATTATCATATTGAACTTGCAGGCAAACAGGACGCCTTCAAAGCAGATATGCCTGCTAACCTGCAGACAAAATCCCTCAATTACAAGACAATCCAGGTAAGCTGGAGCAGTGTTGATAATGCAGATGGATATATAGTATACCGCAGAACAGAAACAGGAAGCTGGAAGAAGATTGCAGATCAGGTAACAGATATTTCCTATAAGGATCAGAAAGCAGTTACAGGAAGAGTTTACTATTACACAGTAAGAGCTTATTCTTATACATGGGGCGGAAAGACTGTAAGCAGTTATGACAAAGATGGTGTGATTGGAAAAGCGAAGCTTGGAAAAGTAAAGATCGCAGCAACTGATTCCGAGAACTATACCACCATCCGTGTCACATGGAATAAGGTTTCCGGAGCAAACGGTTACAGAGTATACCGCTCTGCTTCAAAGGATGGCAAGTATACAGCAATTGGATCAACCGCAAAGAACAGTGCAGTTACCTTCCTTGATAAGAAAGCAGCTACAGGAACAACCTATTATTACAAAGTACGTGCTTACAGAAATGTAAATGATAAGAAGGTTTATGGAAGTTCTTCAACAGCAGTAAAGGGGAAAGCAATTCTTTCTGTCCCGGCTCTGTCTGTAGGATCTACATCCAAAACTGCAGTTCTGGAATGGAGCAAGGTAAAGGGTGCTGATGGATATCAGGTATATGCCAGTGCTTCAAAAAATGGTAAATATATCCGTATAAAAGCCACAAAAGGAACTGGCATGACAGAAGAGAAACTTGCCACAGGCAAGACCCGTTATTACAAAGTACGCGCTTACAGAAAAGTAAACGGCAAAGCAGTATACGGTTCTTTCTCTAAAGTAAAAAAAGTAGTCATTAAATAATAAAATGTCAGAATGCAATGTGTCATTATTGGCACACTGCATTCTTCCAAAAAAAGCAAAGATAATCAAAAAAAATAGTTTCTGAATGCATGAAAAGAATAATAAAAATATTTCTACTGGCTGTTTTGGCAATGTTTTTCGCAAGTTTAGCGGGTATATTCATTTCAGAAGAATTTGTATTCCATAATAATATATCAGGGATCAAAGACCTGTCAGGGATATGGCTACATACTTTTGGATGGAATTTTGTGATAAACATTGTAATAGCCATGATAATTGCTGTTAAATTCGGAAAAAAAAGATAAATAAAAATAAGGCAGATGTTATTTCTCTCCTGTCATTTTGCAGGAGAGAATCATCTGTCATTTTGTGATTTAACCGAATAATTGCTAAGCGGAGGATTTTATCCGTTTGATTGTAGAATCAGAAAAAGCGGAGGAAGCAAGTAAATGAATAAACAATGGATGGCACTGCTTCTCAGTGCAGGAATGGCAGTTACTACATGTCCTGTACCGGGAGCACAGGAGCCACCGGCAGAACAGATACATACAGAACAGGCCGAAGAAAGTTCTGCCGCAGTACACAGTGATGATTCTGACAGGGAGGGGACTGCTGCGGATGAGTTTCAGTCTGAAACAGAACCGTCCGGATCAGAAACAGAAACTGGCGCATATGAAGAAGAAACATCGGAAAATGAAAATAAGAAAGACAACGGAACCATGCTGGATATACAGACCATGTGTTCTTATATTCAGAAAGCTGCAGAAGCAGAGGAAATAGATCTGGATTCAGAGATGATCGCAGATTTCTGTCTTGCCAGTGACACTTACGACAGTCTGACAGAGGATGAGCAGGCAGCGGTGAATTCCGGGATCAGAGAGGCACTGGAAACTGTCCGGAACCGTATTGCAGCTCAGATTTCTTCTGTCAATGGAGTAACAGTAACAGGGAATCCCTGGTATGTGCAGCTTCATGTACAGGAGAGTTCTGATGGACAGCAGACAATGCAGCAGCTGTCAGAAACTTATCCGGGTACTCTGCCGCAGCTTCTTTATGACATAGAGATTTCCTATACAGATATCCGTACAGGAGAAGCATATCAACCCATGACAATGATCTCGCTGGCCTTTCCTGTACCGGAAGGGTATGAGAGCCTGACAAAACCGAGAATCCTCAGATCTGCGGAAGATTCTTTTATGGAACTGACCCCACAGATGCAGGAAGACGGAACTTTCTATCTGGACAGTGCCAGAACTTTAACGCATCTGATCGTGGCAGATTTTCCGGCAGGTCTGCAGGGAATCTCTCTTAACAGCAGCTCCATAAAGATCAACCGTGGCCAGAAACATACCCTTAAAGTAGTTCCAATACCGGAATCCGTTACGGAAAATTACAATGTTACCTGGAAGAGCAGTAATACTTCTATTGCAAAGGTAAGCAAAAAAGGAGTTGTCACAGCAGTAAAGAATGGCAAAGCTACGATCACAGCGACAGTAGCAGAGCATCCGGAGATGACAGCGACCTGTAAGGTAACTGTTATGCAGGGGGCGAATACCCTGAAGAAATCTGTCAGTCAGGTCATGGCTGAGACCAGTGCCTATATGCGTGCCACAGATACCAATCCTTCGGTAGGAAGTGAATGGTATGTGCTGGGGCTGGCAAGGGGTGGACTGAGTCTGAAGGAGAAATATTTCTCTACTTATTATAATCATACAGCAAATTATATTGAGGAAAAGAAAGGAATTCTGACCAATACTTCCAAATATACGGAGTATTCCAAGAGGGTTCTTGTACTGACTGCAGAAGGGAAGGATGCCCGTAATGTAGGCGGTTACAATCTTTTTAAATACATTTCTGATCTTAGTCTGGTAAAGGAGCAGGGATTAAATGGTCCTATCTGGGCACTTCTGGCAGTGAACTGTCATCCGGAATATTCTTTTCCTGATAATCCGTCTGCCAAAGAACAGAACTCAGAAGCTGCACTGGTAAATTTCCTGCTGCAGAGTGAGCTGTCCGGGGGTGGATGGGCTTTGATGGGAAGTAATGCGGATTCGGATGTTACAGGAATGACCTTGCAGGCTTTGGCACCATACTACCATAAAGCAGGATATGAAAATGTGACTGCTGCCATTGACCGTGGACTTGCCCGGCTGTCTGAAATGCAGAACGACAGTGGTGGTTATTCTACCATGGGAGTCGAAACAGAGGAATCCTGTGCACAGGTCATTACTGCTTTGTGCAGTCTGGGCATTGATCCGGAAACAGATTCCCGTTTTATAAAGGGCGGACACTGGACAATAGAGAATCTCATTACTTATCATATTGCAGGAAGTGGATTCATGCATGTAAAAGCAGGCGCCGGAAATAATGGCGGTGCTGCTGCAGGTACATTGGATGGTATGGCTACAGAACAGGGGTATTATGCACTGGTGGCTTATCAGCGTCTGAAAGACGGAAAAACAGGTCTTTATGATATGTCAGATGTAAGTATCAGTAAAGGGGGAAAGGGTGACGGAACCGGCACTGGTTTAAAGGAGCCGACTCCTATTCCAACTCCAACCTCTGCTCCTGCAGCAGACCCATCGGGAAGCAGCGGTAATATAAATACGAAAAAGCCCGGTGGTTCCGGTAAATCTCTGGGCGGCAAGTCATCAGGCAAAGGAAGTTCAGGCAATGCAGGAGATTCAGGAAAGAGTGCTTCTGGTAACTCTTCGGATAAGAACTCTAAAAGCAGTTCCAAAAACAGTAAATCAAAGAACAGCAAGTCAAAGAATGGTAAAAATTCCGTAGGATGGGATTTTGAGGCAGAGCCTTATGTGGAATCAGAGGAAACCTCTCTGGCGGATGACCATGCAGATGGCAGCATAGAGTCAGCAGAGGATACCGGATCCGGTGTTCTGACTTCTGATAAGAAAGAATATGGTATGATCTTTGGATTTGCAGCAGCTGGTGCTCTGGCAGGAGGTCTGGCAGGAAGCGGCATTAAAGCAGGAGTGAAAGCTCTTATACGTAAGCGGAGGAAGAAGAAATGAGCAGAAAGAAAAAGGGACTTGCTCTGTGGCTTGCATTGTTTCTGGGAGTAAGTTCCCTCACAGGCTGCGGCAGCGGAAATGACAATATGACACAGCTTTCCCAAAAGGGAGCAGATATCATGAACAGTTCCGATGAGGAACAGGATACAGATGTAGAACCATTAAAAACAAAGACGCAGCTTCCGGAGGATGGGATTATCACCCAGGCGCAGATGGAGACCATTGCGGGAAAAGATGAGAAGTTTTATTTTGTGGGAAAAACAGACAGTGGTATTGGATATAAATGGACCTACAATGGAAGCCAGATTCAGAATCCTGTAGAACAGAAGCTTCTGGTACAGTGTACAGAGGACGGGACAGAAGAAATAAAGAAAGCTGCCAATAATGCACCGTATGCACTGAAGGTTACACTGGAGAAGATGAACCTGGCTGCTCCGGCAAAACTGACCCTTAATCTGAAAGAAGAATGGAACGCAGATAAAGTTCTCTATTGTCTGGAAGAGAATGGAAAGATTTATCAACTGGATACTGCGAAGATCTCTACCAGGGAAAGTGGCAAAAAGAAAGTAAAACGGACAACCCTTACTTTTAATGTAACAAAAACGGGCGGAGATTTTTATCTGATCGGAGGCTCCACCACAGGAGAAGCTGCAGACGACCAGGCGGATGATGAAACCAAAGATAATACCAAAGATAATGCAAAAGGAGAAGATACACAGTCAAAAGACAATAAATCTACCGGTAGTTCCTCAGACCAGGCAGATACAGATAGAAACCCGACCTCCGGGCAGGATGGTTCTTCTGCAGACAACAGTTCCGGGGACACATCAGGCAGCGGAGACAGTTCGGATGAAGATACAGCAATGACCTGTACCTTCTCTATCGAATGTTCTACGATCCTGAATAACTGGAATGACCTGAAGGAGTCCAAAGCAGAGTTTGTCCCTGCAGACGGATGGATTCTGTATCCTTCTGAAGTGGAATTCTATGAAGGCGAAACTGTATTTGATGTACTGAAACGTGTGTGTAATGAGGCTGGAATCCAGATGGAATCGGAATGGACTCCTATGTATAACAGTTATTATGTTTCAGGTATCAACAATCTGTATGAATTTGACTGTGGCAAGGACTCCGGATGGATGTACTGTGTTAATGGCTGGTATCCGAATTATGGATGCTCCAAGTATACGCTGGAAGACGGGGATACCGTAGAATGGCGTTATACCTGTAATCTTGGCAGGGATGTGGGGGATCAGTATTATGACTGATGCCTTCTCCAGATGCCATCCCATTTTGAATTTCTTTTATTTTGCCGTGGTGCTGGGGTTTACCATGTTTATCCAGCATCCGGTTTATCTGGCAGTGTCTTTTGTGGCTGCTACTGCATATTCCATGTGGCTGAACGGAGTGGGAAAGGTCCTGAAGATCAACTTTCTCCTGACAATTCCAAGTCTTTTGATCGTCGCACTGCTGAATCCGATGTTTAACCATTATGGAGTGACACCGCTGCTTTATATCGAGAGCAGTGGAAACTGGGTTACACTGGAAGCATTGGTATATGGAATTGTTCTGGGATGTGTGCTCTTTATCATGATCCTGTGGTTCTCCTGTTATAACCAGATCATGACCAGTGACAAATTTATCTACCTTTTCGGCAGGATCATTCCGGCAATGTCCCTGATGCTGTCCATGGCACTTCGGTTTGTGCCGCATTTTATTGCACAGCTGAAAGTAATCCGCAATGGACAGAAATGTGTGGGAATGGATGTGAGCAATGGAAAATGGTTTAAGAAAGTCCGGTATGCCTTAAATATGGTATCAATTCTTGTGACATGGGCGTTGGAAAATGCGATTGAGACAGCAGATTCTATGAAAAGCAGAGGATATGGACTGAAAGGCCGGACTGCTTTTTCTATTTATCGTTTCAATCGGAGAGATAAGATTTTGGGCGGGATGCTGGCAGTGCTTTTTGTGGTTTCCGGATACGGATGTTGTCATGGCGCTGCTTTTTCCCAATATAATCCAAGAATCCTTCTGGCAGGGTTTACTATTTTCGGACGTGTCCCGAGGCAGTCCTGCAGTCCGGTACTTGCGGTCATTACGTTTATCAGTTTTGGGATTTTCTGTTTTCTGCCGCTGATGCTGGATCTCAGCGAGGAATACGCTATGAAAAAGAGCCGCAGTCATGTACACAGTGAGATGACGGTAACCTACAGACAGATTTATGAAGAACTTGCAAATGAAATGGAAGGAGAGCACAAATGAAGATAATAGAAGTGAAGAATTTTTCCTTCCGTTATGCAAATGGGGACAGGGATTCTCTGGAAAATGTAACGCTGGATGTAGAGGAAGGAACCTTTAATGTACTATGTGGTAAGAGCGGCTGCGGCAAGAGCACACTGCTGCGGCAGCTAAAATCAGATCTGGCCCCTTATGGCAGCAAATCTGGACGGATCTGCTATTATGGTCAGAATCTGACTGAGATTGATCACAGACAGCAGAGTCAGGAGATCGGATATGTATTACAGAATCCGGAGAACCAGATTGTAACAGATAAAGTCTGGCATGAACTGGCTTTTGGACTGGAGAGTCTGGGATACGATACACCGTCTATCCGCCTCAGGGTGGCAGAGATGGCAAGTTATTTCGGCATCCATCAGTGGTTTTATAAAAATGTGTCCGAACTTTCCGGAGGGCAGAAACAGTTATTGAATCTGGCAGCGATTATGGCCATGCATCCAAAACTTCTGATTCTGGATGAACCTACGTCTCAGCTGGATCCGATTGCTGCCTCTGACTTTCTGGAAACTGTGCGGAAGATCAACAGGGATATTGGTACAACTGTAATCCTTACAGAGCATCGTCTGCAGGATGTGATTCCCTGGGCAGACAAAGTATACGTGCTGGATCAGGGGGGCCTGCTCACACAGGGAACTCCCGGGGAAATCGGAGAATTTCTGAAAGAGAAGCATCATGGAATGTTTTTGTCCATGCCGGTTCCCATGCAGATCTATGCTGAGGTAGAAAGTGATTTGCCCTGCCCTCTGACAGTCAGAGATGGCAGAAACTGGATCACTCAGGTGATGCAGAAGGCACAGAGCGGCAGGCCGGAAAAAAGTAACACAAAACTACAAAAAACATCCAATGGTTTAAGAAATAAACTGCCGCACAGGTCAGAAACTTCTGTGCCGCCGGCAATTCAGGTAAAGGATGTATGGTTCCGATATGAAAAAGAGGGAAGGGATGTGGTGCAGGATCTGAATCTGGAAGTGGAACAGGGTGAATTTTATGCGCTGGTCGGTGGGAACGGAACAGGGAAAAGCACAACCTTATCTCTGATCAGCCGTGTCCGGGCACCATACCGTGGAAAGATCCTGCTAAATGGTATTGATATCCGCAGATATACAGATATTCAGCTCTACAGAGGCTATCTGGGTGTTCTGCCGCAGAATCCCCAGAGTATGTTTATCCGAAAGACAGTCCGGGAAGATCTGTATTCCATCATCGGCGGGGCAAAAGAGAAGAAATCTCCGGAATATACAGCTTCTATGAAGAAGGCAGAAGCCATCGAAGGGATCGTAAGCCTGACCAGACTGGAAGGGCTGCTGGATCGTCATCCTTATGATCTAAGCGGAGGAGAACAGCAGCGTCTGGCACTGGCAAAAGTACTTCTTTTGCAGCCACGGCTTCTTTTGATGGATGAACCAACCAAGGGGCTGGATGCAGAGTATAAACAGGAACTGGGGGAAATCCTTAAGAAACTTCAGGAGCATGGCATCACGATCTTTATGATCTCCCATGATGTGGAATTTGTAGCAGAGTATGCAGACAGGGTTGGTCTGTTTTTCCAGGGAAATGTGGTGACCAGCAAACCGGCGGCAGAATTTTTTGCAGGAAACAGTTTCTACACTACTGCTGCAAACCGTATGGCGAGACATTACTTTCCTGATGCAGTTACCGGAAAGGAGGTGGCTGCGTGCTTGAAGGAAAGGCTTTAGACCAGTTTATGGATCGATTCTGGGGAGAAACCCGGAATGAACAGCTTTTAAAATCCGGAAAGTCCGTGGTGGAACAAAGTTCTCTGGCAGACACTTCCGAAGACGATCTGGAAGAATATGAGTTGAAAGAGGATGGCATCATTATTCAGCCTATACACAAAGGAAAGATCGAGAAGCGTACCTGGATCGGACTGGTCATGTTTCTGGCATTTGTGCCACTGGTGCTTTTTATCCTGGTACATAAGTTTCATGGCAAACATGATGTTATCATCAGCCTGTTAGTGCTTGCCTATTCCATGATTCCATTTTTTATGGTATTTGAGGGGCGGCATCCACAGGCAAGAGAGATTATGGTCATTGCTGTAATGGCCGCCCTTGGAGTGGCAGGCAGAAGCGCTTTCTTTATGATTGGAAGCTTTAAGCCTATCGCCGCTATCGTAATCCTTACCGGAGTATCCTTAGGCGGTGAGGCAGGATTCCTTTGCGCCTGTCTGATCATGATGATCTCAAATATGTTTTTCGGGCAGGGACCCTGGACTCCGTGGCAGATGTTCTCCTATGGAATGATCGGATATCTGGCTGGAATTCTTTTTCAGAAAGGGATTCTCAAAGCCAGAAAGATTGATCTGTGTATCTACGGATTCCTGAGTGTGTTTCTGATCTTTGGAGGAATTATGAACCCGGCATCTATCCTGATGGCTTATGGACGGATCACTAAGAAAAGTCTGATCGCATTTTATATCTCGGGTGCACCGGTGGATCTGGTACAGGCAACTTCTACAGTGATTTTCCTGTGGATCTTAAGCAGACCTCTGCTGGAGAAACTGGAAAGAGTAAAAAGAAAATACGGGCTGCTGCAGCGGCCCGAAAATAAGGAGGAAAATGAAAATGACAAAGAATAAGTTGTTACAGGCTGTGAAAGGCCTGACTCTGGCAGCCGGAATGGCTGTTGGAATCTTTGCACTTGGACAGACAGATGTCCTGGCAGACACTCTGACTCTGACAGTGGAAAAGAATACTATCGGACAGGGTATGATTCTGGAACCTACACAGGTAGAATTTTCCAAAGGGGAAACCTGTGCAGATGTTTTGCTGCGTGGATTAAGCGAAAATGGGATCACACCCCTTTATGACACAAATTCAAGCTATGGTTTTTATCTCAGGGGAATTGCAAACTGTGACAGTGGCAGCCTGAATACGCCGGAATGTATCAAGAGAGTTCTGGCGGAAACATCTACATGGACAGGAGAGCCCTATAAGCTGACAGGAAATAAATATTCTCCGGATCTGACAGAGTTTTCCTATTGTTCAGCTTCCGGCTGGACTTATACTCTTGATAATGTATTTATGGGTGTAGGCATGGGGGCAAGCCATCCTTCAGACGGAAGTGTACTTCGTGTCATGTTTGCCCTGTGTGGCGGTACGGATATCACCGGCTGTGATCCGTATAACAATAATAAACAGATTTTTGAAGCCGCAGATAAAAGCGAGCTGATCCGTATGATGGGAAAAGCCAATGCGGAGCGTTCCAGATGGTCACAGGCCAGCGGTTTCTCCGGAGCCTATGCTGAGGCAGACAGCGCACTGACTACTCTGGATGCTTCTGCAAACAGGGTTTATGAAGCAACCCAGCTGCTGAAGGCCGTTGAGGCCGGGCTTCCGGCATCACCAAAGCATATTACTTTGAATGCTTCTGAGCTTTCTCTTTCCAAAGGGGACAGCTATACCCTGACTTATACACTCCTTCCTTCTGATTCAGTGGGAACAGTAACCTGGAATTCCTCCAACAGTTCTGTTGCAAGGGTAAATGACGGAGTGGTAACAGCAGCAGGGGAGGGTTCGGCAGTTATCACTGCCAGGGTTTCCGGAAGTGTTTATGCAACCTGTAATATTTCCGTATCTTCCAGACCGGTTGACATTACAGGTATCAGCATTTCCCCGTCAAGCCTGGCGCTTTCAACAAAAAGTGGTTCCAGAACACTGGATTATACCATTTCTCCAAATGGCGCGAAACCTTCTTCCCTGAACTGGGCATCTTCAAATACTGCAGTGGCAGCTGTTGACGGAAACGGAAAGGTAACTCCTGTTGGCACAGGCTCAGCAGAGATTACCCTGACTTCTGATAATGGTACCAAGGGTACCTGTCAGGTAACGGTAACTGCCCCTGCGGAGGGGATTACTCTCAGTGATAAGACTCTGACCCTGGCAATTGACAGTGGAGCTCATGCACTGACATGGACCTTCAGCCCTCAGGGAAGTGGTGGAGAGCTGGTATGGACTTCTGACAATGTACATGTTGCAAAGGTGGATCAGAAAGGAGTTGTCACACCGCTTTCTGTAGGTGAGACAGATATCCGCGTAAAAACAGATCAGAATGTAACAGCTGTGTGCCATGTAGTGGTAAAAGGTACTGCAAAGGATCTTTTTGCAGCAGGAATGCCGACTGTGAAAGCATGCAAGGCTTCCGGAAATACAGTAATGATTACCTGGGATAAATATGATGCTGCAGATTCCTATCTGATCCTCAGACGCAGGATGGGAGAGAGCCGGTTTACACAGATTGCGGAGACAAAAGAGCTTACTTACACAGATGCCAGGACAGTAGGGGATACTCTCTATTATTACAGTGTACAGGCTGTTTCAGGCAAATGGGGCAATGCTGTGAGGAGCAGCTACGACAAGAATATCTCAGTAAAAACACAGACAACAACGCCGCAGCCGACACCGGGACAGACTGTAAAGCTCAAAACACCTGCTGTAACCGTAACAGCCGGAAAGAAACAGGCAAAGCTGAAATGGAAAAAGATAAGCAATGCCCAGGGCTATGTTGTATATCGTGCAACATCCAAAAACGGAAAATATAAAGCAGTCTCAACAATTAAAAAAGGAAGCACAGTTTCTTATACCAATAAGAAGCTTACTTCTAAGAAAACCTATTATTACAAGGTACGTGCCTACCGTGTGGTAAATGGGAAAAAGGTTTACAGTGGTTATTCTAAGGTGAAAGGCGTGAAGATTAAATAACAGTTTGAAAAGGATTATGGAAGGGGCTGTCGGGAAATAGATAGTTCTAAGAGAGGGAGGGTGTGACTCATACCGATTCACACCCTCCCCCAATTTTTTATCAAAAAAAGAAAAAAAATGGCTAACGACAACCATCTTTCTCTCCGTTACATGTTATAATTTAACTATGCTAACAACTATAGCAATCCTCTAAAATAATGCATCTTAATCCAGTCCATCAGAGTGTGAAATCCTGCGTCAGATATCTTTGCCGTGCGTCAGCACGCCTGCAGATATCTTTCTTGTCTTTCGCACTCTGCTGAACTGTCTTAAATGCATTATTTACGAGGATTACTATAATTATTATACCGACTTTTTTGAATTAGGGCAACAGAAAATTAACTTTAGTTTCTATGAATTGAGTTTACCCGACGACGATCCATTTTCTACCCTGAAAAAAGTGATGGAGGATTTAGATTTTTCTGACCTGCTGGATTCTATCGAGCTGACTTTTACCAGATATAATACATTTTTGCAGGAGAATGGTTATGGGCTAAAGTATGATATCGGGAATGCGCAGATGTTTGTGATCGAAGGAATGGATAAAGTCCGCAGTGTAATAGAAAAGAACCGAAAAAGGAAGCTGTCAAAGCATAAGAAACTCGCAAATAATACAGTTATTGAGATTGATAACTGCTCTCCGCTTGAGATCCTGAAACTGCAGGATCATGAGAAACGTAAAACACGTGCATATGCAGAAGATATTAGCAAATATTACAATATGAAGGTTGAGGTGTTTGAAGATGAGCAGTTTTATATCTGCCATGACGGACGTGAATTACGTCACATAAGAACGGAAACCAAAGAGCAGAATGGTGATACCCAGACCTTTGAAGTATACAGCTGCGCCGATTGCAGTGGATGCGAACATAAAGCACGCTGTCTGTATAAATATAATGCCGAAAAAGATACTGAAAGAAACAAGGTAATGAAGATCAATGAGCAGTGGGAAGAACTGCGTGAAAAATCCCATGCAAACATCCAAAGTGAGCGTGGAATCCTGAAACGGCAGACACGTTCGATCCAGACAGAAGGACATTTCGGTGATATCAAAGAAAACGAAAACTTTAGGCGTTTTAATTACCGTTCTGCAGATAAAGTGTACAAAGAATTCATGTTGTATGCAATCGGAAGGAATATAAATAAATACTGTCGTTTTCTCAATGAAAAATTAAAGAAGTTTGAGGGAAAAACAGTTTGATCAAAAGTGTAGCTGTAAAAATCCAGACAAGGGATTTTTGCGGCCAAAAATAAATTTCATCTTTCATAGAAAAAAGGATCCCTTGCAAGGTAGAAGGCTAACAAGCCTCGACCTTGCCGGGATCCTTTCATTTACATTCCTTTCATTTTAAAATCAGCTTTCCCATTCTGTTTCACCTTATACAAAGCCATATCTGCGCTTTTACAAAGAGACATAACGTCTTCTCCCTGTTCCGGGAATGCAGCTCCGCCTGCGCTGGCTGAAAGCTCTACAACCTCTCCTGTAGGCAGTGTAAGCTGGGAAATCATCCTCTGAAACTTTTCCATATAAGTCCGCGCCATTTCCCCTGTAGAATTTTTCAAATAAACCACAAATTCATCACCGCCATACCGGCCGATTATGCTATCCTCCGGGAAACAGCTTTTCATAGTTTTCGCAAAATGCTTCAGGCAGAAATCTCCATTGTTATGACCGTAAGTATCATTATAAATTTTAAAATTATCTACATCAATAAAGATGAAGATGCCTGGCGTTTTTTTACGCAATTCTTCTTCCACGGCAATCTGAAAAGCTCTACGGTTCAGAATTCCGGTAAGAGGATCTGTAGTAGACAATCCCATGTATATTTTCTTATCTTTTTTCTCCAACAGCACAAGGGTCAGCATGTACAGTATCGTGAAGCCTACCAGAATACTTCCATATACTCCGCCCCAGGCGGAAAACTGCTGGGTAATATCAGAAATATTCTTATTTGTCAGTTCAACGATCACATACCAGCCTGGCATAACAGAAATACTTCTATAGGAAATTGTAGATTCCTCTCCTCTGATAATAGCGGAAAATCTCCCATCCTTCTTTCCGGAACGCATGTCCTTTATCCACTGGTTGTAGGAATAACCTGCATCATACTGGAAATACTTCTGCTGAAGCAAAAGATTGTTCCAACTGCCAGACGTGCCGGAATTGTCACTAACACAGGTAATAAAATTTTCTGAATCGGCCTTTAACAGATGAATGTTGATCTTGCCCTGAAGAAGCTCATACTCACCCAGCTGTCTGAGATTTTCGATCATAATCGACACATAAAGTGTATGAACCAGTGAAGTATCCCCTACTGGCACAAAAACAGTCATGGTCATATTTCCAGTTCTGCTGGACTGGTAAGGATCCGAGTTAAAAGACGTATCTGAAGCCAACGCCGCCTCATCCAGCTTCTTCTTTTTGATATCGGAAACAGCGCAGCTGCTGCTGCCATAAATTTCGCCATCATTCATAATAAAACCAATATCACCGAAAACAGTCTTGTCAAGATTTTTCTCCAGCTGTTCCAGGATTTCCTCCGGCTGGGCATTTTCCATAGACCGGATCATCTTTATATCTTCCTGTACATAGTTCTGAAGATATTCCATAGAATCATTCATCTTTTCCGCGTACAGGCCTGTGATCAGCTCCAGATGCTCTGTATTGAAATTCCACGCAATTCTGCTCAGGTGAAAGTATGCCGCCACGATAATGACAAGGCAGACTGCCAGATACAAAGCCAGCAGGACTTTTCTTTTTGTTTTATTTTTTCTTCGATCTTTCATGAGACAGCATTCTCCATAAGGTAATCAGAATCAACCATAATGACTCCGGTATCAAAATACTTCTGCTCTGATTTTTCTCCCTTTATAAGAGAATTCAGGGAAAGCATTCCCAGATATCCCATCTGATCCTGTTTCTGCAGCACAGTCACTGCATGATATTCCGGATTCTGAAGCATCTGTTTCGTTTCGTCCGCCAGATCAAAACCCACCAGCACCACATCTATTCTTTCTTCTTCGAAAAGAGTATTTACGATGCCGACAGTAGATGTGTTATTGCAACCGAAAAAGCCCTTTATATCTGCATTTTCTCTTAATAATACAGCGGCATCCGATTGTGCCTTTTTCGTATCACCACCATTAACTCTTATATCCTGAACGATTTCCCACTGCTCCGGTGCATTGCCCGCCCAGAAATTCAAGAATCCGGAAACACGGTTTACCATTGCCTGGGAGGTATCCGATGATAACTGGATTCCCACTTCCAGTGGGTCTGTCGGTGAATTTCCTGCATCATACAGCAGCTCCAACATTTCTTTCGCTGCCATTTCTCCGGCATCTATATTATCTGTCATGTAACAGGCGTCAAATTCGCCGCTGTTAATAGAAGAATCAATAAGTACTACCGGAATCTCCTTTTCCCGTACCTTCTGACAGCTGTCTGCCAGTGAATTGGAATCTGCCGGAGCCAGCAGGATTCCGTCAGCGCCTTGCTCCATAGCCTGGTTCATCAGGTCGATCTGCCCGGAAATGTCAGTTTCGTTATCAATTCCACCCAGATAAACCGCTTCATCCAGCTTTTTTGCAGCTTCTGTTATACCATCTATTACTTTCTCCCAATAGGCACCATGATAATTTTTCAGAATAACATAGATTTTCTTATCGCTTTCCGGATTGGAAATACAGGTGTAGTCCACCACAGCGGGCTGCTCTGCTGCCTCCTCCAGGTTTGCCTTCGAACTACCCGAGCAGCCTCCCAGCAGAATAGATGCCACTCCCATAAAAAACAACAGATATGCTTTCGCTCGTCTCATTTTTTCCCCAGTACTTATACTCCAAATTGTAACGCTTGCAGCGCAGATATTGAATAGTTACCAGATATTTTACATTTTTGCATATATTTTTTGTGTATATCTGATATATTATATGCCTGCTGTATAAGGGCTGTCAATGTCTATTCATCACGATTCCCAGTCTGCATCCTCCGTTTCTGATTTCTGTTATCTATTTTTCATACTCCTTAACCTTCTTTTCATACTCTTCCTGGTTTTCTATTACATGTTTTACAATATGTCCATGGCTTTTCTTCTTGGCAGCCAGATTCCGGCCAGGACGTTCGGCATATTGATCTTCGGGAATCTCCAATGCATTTGCCACGGCATGAATAATTCCATTGCTGCTGTATGTGGCTCCGCTGACAGCATCAATGTTCAGACTTTGTTCCTCTTTCATCTCTTCAATTACAACTGGCGCAGCTTTGAAAAAATATTCTTCTGTGTCACAGTATGAGAAGATGGAAATATCCGTTACCTGCTGATTTTCCACAGTAACCTGAACTTCTACATCACCACGAAAGGCATCGGCAGATCCTGTATATACGCCATCGACAAGGTTCCGGAAGCGGCCTGCAGAAATAAATTCAGCCTTGTCCGCAGCTTTATCATCAGAACCATTCTCCGCAGTCTCTGAAGTTCCTGCCTCCTTCAAAGCATTCTGTACAGCCTGAATCAGCCCCTTACTGCTATATGTAGCACCGGATACGGTATCTGCATTCGTATTCTGCTGTCCAATTATTGCAGAAAAGATTTCAGCTTTCGCTTTTTCCATATAAGACTTGTCATCCTCATAACTATCCAGTGTAAGACTGGTTATTTTTCCGTCCGCCACACTTACAGTGACACGCATCGCTCCACGATAGCCCTCACCTGTTCCAGTATAAGTACCGTCTTTATATCTGAAACCTTCAACAACACCGCCTGCTATATTTCTATCCTTCGTATAGCTTCCCGCCGTAAGGAGCCGGGAAGCCCCAATCATCACACACGTGAGCAATACTCCGATCACCATTCCATATTTAATTCCAAAATGCGCATTTCCTTTCGGACGCCAGCTAATGCACTGCTGGCACGCAATGCACTCTCCACCTGTAACTTGTTCCTTTTTCGTAAAATCAATTCCCATGCTGCATTTCGCAGTACACAAAGAACAGGCACTGCATTCTCGTCCGGGCTTTTCGATTTTCAAAAATGCACCTCTGGAAATCAGTGCATACACCGCTCCCATTGGACAGAAATATCTGCAAAAGAATCTCTTTACCAACACTGATCCTGCCAAAATCACCAAGAGTAAAATTCCCCCCACCGAGCACAAAGGCTTCACTCCCGGCCAATGTCCAGGCACAATATACTGGCCAAATATTTCCCACGGACCTTGCTTTTTCCAGGTCAAAACACCACTCCATATAAATATTACAAAATAAACAAGTACTCCATATTTTGCCAGTTTCAGAACTCTGTCAGCTTTCTTGTATATTTCTGGATTTCTGTTCCGCCTCCAGCTGCCTTTTCCCAGCTTCCGCGCTGCAAACCACAAGAAATCCTGCACAGCTCCAAAGCTGCAGAAAAATCCGCAAAAAAATCTCCCCACCAGTACACTTCCTGGCACTGTCGCGATTAGTACATACACCGAATACCTGACACTCTCCCAGGAAATACTTCCAGCATAGATCTGGGAAAAAATATCTCCAATAGCTGTAAATCCTGTTACGAACAGTTCTGGGATTAAGATAAACGACAGTAGTTGGATAACTATTTTTATCCAGTTGTTCTTTCTATTTTTCATTTTTTTAGCTGCTTCTTTTTGTGGGCTATCTTTTTTCAACTGCTTCCAAAATTTCCATTTCACAAACACCGAAAGTCTATCAATAATCATAAAAAAGCACTCCCTTCCAAGTAATAGTATACTCAAAAAAGAATGCCTTTTCTATCATTTTCACATTATTTCTTCACTTTACCGAAAGCTATACATCATCCCAACAACGCCTTCATAATCCCCGCATAGCACACCGACACATTCGTCAGGTCTTCCACCTCCGCATACTCATCAATGGTATGCGCCAGATTTTCCCTTGCAGGTCCCATTCCAATAGTACGGATGCCAGCTTCTCCTGCATAATGGCTTCCATTTGTACAGAAATTATAGGTAGTTACTTCTGGAGAAAATTCCTCTTTTTCCAGTTCGGATTTTATTTTTGCCACCCACTCCTCTTCTTCGCCAAACAGCCAGCCTGGGAAAAAACGTTCTCCCTGGATTTTTTCTCCGGTGTAGCATTCCTCTTTTCCCACTGCATAAGAAACCTTATAGGAAAACTGCGGATCCTTTTTCTTCAGCTCTTCCATTTTTTCAATGATTGGCTGAAGCACGCTTTCCTTGGTTTCACCTACCAGAAGTCTGCGGTCATAGGTTGCACGACAGTATTCCGGAACAACAGAGGCTCCTGGATATGGGGAAGATTTTACGTCTGTCAGCTCCAGGATTCCTTTTCCCAGTTTATCCTGGACAGGCGGCTCGATCTCGCGGATAGCCTGAATGGCCTCACACATTTTATATACTGCATTTACGCCCTTTTCCGGGTTTGCTGAATGTGCCGGTACGCCAAAGGTCTCAACCACAATTTCCGCACGGCCACGCTGGCCTACCTTCAAATTCATTTCAGAAGCTTCACCAATTACCACATAATCCGGTTTCACTTTCTCACTTATTTTTCGCGCAGCAACACCTTCGAAGCATTCTTCATGCACAACACCGGCCACATATACATCTCCGGCAAAATTTTTCCCATTTTCCACCGCATATCTATGCGCAGCAACTGTAAATGCAGCTACCGCACCTTTCATATCAGCAGCTCCTCTTCCATAAAGCTTTCCATCTTCAACAACTGCATGAAATGGATCATGTTTCCAATCCTTTAAATTTCCAACTGGAACCGTGTCTATATGTCCATCAAACAGGACTTTCGAACCATGATTTTTTCCTTTAATATGACCGATCACATTTCCGTAGCAGTCAGTTTCTATCTCATCGAAAACACCGGTCTCTTTCATATACGCCTTTAAAGCTTCCGCCGCTTTATCCTCGTGTCCTGAATAGCTCTGACAGTTTATCAGACTTTTGGCCAGCTCAATTACTTTTTCGTCCCATTTTTCACTTATCATCTACAAATACCTGTGTTGCACCAAGATTAGTTCTCAGTCCCATTAAAATTGTTTTCAATTTTTTCATAGTTAATTTCCGCCTCGTAAAAAAATTGTTTTTAAGTCTGAAAAAGGCGCAGACACATTGAAGTGTTCTACGCCTTTGTAGTTTCGTTTGCTTTTTGATGGTTCTGCATTATAGGAGCTTTTTTCGAAGTTGTCAAGAGCTTTTTTATTAACTTTGAGATTGTGTTTTATAACTTAAATTAAATTAGTCTATAAATATGAATCTAAAGATTCGTCTAAAAATGCAGCTGCCCCTGCAGCCAAATCAGCCCCTTAAATCTGCGTCCCACAGCCGGTTCTCCTAGCAGATCCGCACAGTTTATACACACATCGAACTGGATATCATTGCACTCGATGGTCATCTGGCACAATTTCTCACCAGTGAGAATGTTCTTAAAATTCACAAAATCCACGATCTCGCCCATCACACTATACTGGTCACATTCAATTCCATGAGGCATAAAACAGGTATCCACAATTGTCAGCACATCATCTGTAACAATACGCTCAGAAATCATGGAATACATATCCATATCTTCCATTGTAAGGTCTTCCATGGCTTCTTCATCACCATTTCTGGCAGCCGCGATCAGATTATTGCGGTTTTTTGTCAGCTCTCGCTCTACTTTTACAGCTTCTTTATCTTTCTGAACCGGAAAAAGGATCTTCCCTTCTCTTGCCAGTCCTGTAATCGTCAGTGGCTGTCCTTCACGCACATTCCCCTTATACTTCTCCAGCATATATTCTGCAGGATTCTGAAGATAAAAGATCAAAGTCACTCCAAGGCGCATGTCATCACACGCCCCTGCGTAAGACTCTTTTTCTGCGTGTCTCTCCACGACTACACTCTCCTGAGAGGTGATTCCTGTGCCGCGAAAGAACGGAAATGAATATTCTACGTGAAACTCATTGTCTTCATCATACTGTCCACAGACTGTTATTCCACAGTCACAGCCATAATTCTTGGAATATTGTACAAAAACTCCATCCGGATGATTCTCCACTGCAATTTTCTCATCGTAAGTATTTATCACATCCTGAATGATTTCCTGCATTTCTTTACGTGACTTTACCTTTGAAAAGCCAACAGTTCTTAAATAACTATGCACATTATCACCTCCCTGTTAAGCAGTCTTATTGCAAATCAAACAACTTTTCAGATATTCTGATATTCTCCGGACCATCTGATATTTTACTTTTGATCTATTACTATTTTCAGATCATTTACTTTTAATCTATTACTATTTTCAGCTCAAAGTCCAATTTTTGGTATTTTTATGCTATTTCATTTTTAAGTCCAATTATTTGGACTTTTTCTCGATTTTTGTCATTCCACCCATGTATGGCTGAAGGGCAACTGGAATATTTACGCTTCCATCTGCATTCAGGTTGTTCTCAAGGAACGCGATCAGCATTCTTGGCGGAGCAACAACTGTGTTATTAAGAGTATGAGCAAGATATTTCTTGCCATCTTTTCCGTTTACACGGATTTTCAGACGACGTGCCTGTGCATCACCAAGGTTGGAGCAGCTTCCTACCTCAAAGTATTTCTTCTGTCTTGGAGACCATGCTTCAACATCCAGGGATTTCACTTTCAGGTCTGCCAGGTCACCAGAGCAGCATTCCAGTGTACGAACCGGAATATCCAGGGAACGAAACAGATCAACAGTGTTCTGCCACAGTTTGTCAAACCACATCTTGCTGTCCTCTGGATTGCAAACTACGATCATCTCCTGCTTCTCAAACTGGTGGATACGGTAAACGCCTCTCTCTTCAAGTCCATGAGCACCTTTCTCTTTACGGAAGCATGGAGAATAACTTGTAAGAGTTTTTGGAAGCTCTTCTTCCGGAATGATCTGGTCAATAAATTTACCAATCATAGAATGCTCACTGGTTCCGATCAGGTACAGATCCTCACCTTCGATCTTGTACATCATGGCATCCATCTCAGCGAAGCTCATAACACCTGTAACAACGTTACTTCTGATCATGAACGGCGGTACACAGTATGTGAATCCTCTGTTAATCATGAAATCACGTGCATATGCAATAACAGCAGAATGAAGTCTTGCGATATCACCCATCAGATAATAGAAACCATTACCAGCAACACGTCTTGCGCTATCAAGGTCGATTCCGTCAAAAGCTTCCATGATTTCTGTATGATACGGAACTTCGAAATCCGGAACAACAGGCTCACCAAATTTCTCAATCTCAACGTTCTCGCTGTCATCTTTACCAATCGGTACAGATGGGTCAATGATATTCGGGATTACCATCATATCCTTCAGAAGCTCTTCCTCAACTTCTTTCTCTCTCTTGGAAAGTTCCTCAATACGCTCACCGGAAGCTGCAACCTGTTTCTTAACTTCCTCTGCTTCATCCTTCTTTCCCTGGCCCATAAGAGCACCAATCTGTTTGGAAATTTTATTTCTCTCTGCACGAAGAGCTTCTACTTCCTGTTTGA
>ERZ780150.348-NODE-348-length-43379-cov-5.891884_pt1 | contig 43379 bp, 39 predicted proteins | sample MGYA00511019_ERZ780150 | MGnify/ENA primary metagenome ERZ780150 (study PRJEB29588, sample SAMEA2151633) | human gut metagenome | biome: human gut; feature: human-associated habitat; material: faeces | place: Denmark | collected 2008/2010 ...
AGCACCTGACTTTTAATCAGGGTGTCCGGAGTTCGAGTCTCCGATAGGTCACCAAAAACCCCATCACAATGTGATGGGGTTTTTCTTTTGCAAATTACAAAAGAAAATTTTGTATCTGTCAAATATATGTCAAAGCGGTGGTTTTCCACCGCTTATTTTTGTTTAATATTTCACAAGTTTTCTGTTGCCCTGAAAGCAGAATATATAGTATAATGAGAAACAAAGAAAAGTATCATTTCAGAGTGAATATATAAGAAAAATATTTCTTGAAAATGAATTTTAAAATATTAATTATAGAATTCATGAAAAAGTGTTTTGGAGGACAGAAGAAATGATATCTCAAAACTATACAGAACATAATGCCCGCACCATTGATCAGTGGGTTCGCGATGGATGGGAATGGGGGAAGGAGATCGACCATGAAACCTGGGAGAAAGCCAAACAGGGGAATTGGTCAGTCTTACTGACACCAACAAAGCCGGTCCCAAAAGAGTGGTTTTGTACCATGCAGGGAGCAAAGATTCTTGGCCTTGCCAGTGGCGGAGGACAGCAGATGCCAATTTTTACGGCGCTGGGTGCAGAATGTACGGTATTGGATTATTCCAAAGAGCAGCTGAAAAAAGAAGAGATAGTTGCTGCAAGGGAAGGCCATGAAATCCAACTGGTTCAGGCGGATATGACAAAACCACTCCCTTTTGATGACGGGAGCTTCGATTTGATTTTTCATCCGGTATCTAATTGTTATGTAAAGGATGTCAAACCAATTTGGAAGGAATGTTTCCGTGTCCTGAAAAAAGGCGGCATTCTGCTGGCAGGTTTTGACAATGGTTTCAATTATCTGTTTACCGGAGATGATGAAACGACCATTCATTATTCGCTTCCATTTGATCCGCTGCAGAATCAGGAACAGTATGAGGACTGTGTCAAGCATGATGATGGTTTTCAGTTTTCCCATACGATTGAGGAACAGATCGGAGGACAGCTGGAAGCAGGATTTATCCTGAAGGGAATCTATCAGGATACCAATGGTACAGGATTTTTGCATGAGAAGAATGTGCCAACTTTTTATGCAACAAAGGCAATCAAGCCATAAAATATTGTGAAGAGAGTAGAAGATGGAGGAATTTACGATGAAGAAAATTGGATTTATTGGATGCGGCAATATGGCAGGAGCAATTATTGGCGGAATTATCTCTTCTGGTCTGCTGAAAAAAGAAGAAATCATGGGTGCAGAAATTTTTGAGGCTGCAAGAAAAAATGTTGCACAGAAATTTGAGATTGAAGTAACCGATGATAACAAAAAACTGGCAACCGAAAGTGAAATTATTGTTCTGTCGGTAAAACCACAGTTTTATGTAGAAGTTATTGAAGAAATCCGCCCAATCATCTCGAAAGATACGATCGTTCTGACTATTGCTCCTGGATTTTCTCTGGATAAGCTGGCAGGACTGTTTGCAAAAGGTCAGAAAATCATCCGTGCAATGCCAAATACTCCAGCACTGATTGGAGAAGGTATGACTGCTGTCTGCCCAAACAAGAACATTACAGCAGATGAGCTGGAATGGATCAAAAAACTGCTGGCAAGCTGCGGACGTGTAGAAGTCGTAAAGGAATACATGATGGATGCGGTTGTTTCTGCTTCGGGCAGCGCACCAGCTTATGTTTACATCATGATTGAAGCTATGGCAGATGCTGCTGTTATGGACGGTATGCCAAGAGCAAAAGCATATCAGTTTGCAGCACAGGCTGTTGTGGGTGCTGCAAAGATGGTTCTGGAAACAGGAAAACATCCAGCAGAGTTAAAAGATGCAGTTTGTTCTCCAGCAGGAACTACCATTGAAGCAGTGCGTGTACTGGAAGAAAAAGGTTTCCGCAGTGCAATCATCGAGGCAATGAGAGCTTGCGCAGACAAATCCCACCGCATGGCATAATAACAGAAAATCAATAGAATCAGAGGAAAAAGCAGCAGTTAAAAACTGCTGCTTTTTTTCGTATTTCCACCTATTTCAACAGAATTATTGTAATGTAAAAATAGTTTTTACTTAAATGTTAACAAATCTTTACAAGCTTCATTTTTACTCTGGAAAAATAGTTGACATTCAAATACCGATTCATGTAAACTATATGCGGTAAGAGAGCGGACAAAATATCGTCATGATGAAATCGTGAAAATATTTGTCCCGTTAAAGGAGGAGAAGAATGGTTCGAAAACAAAATGATCTTGGAAAAGATGACATCAAACAGCTTGTAAAAAGACTTGCAATTCCGTCGATGCTTGCACAGTTTGTCAACGTCCTTTACAGTATCGTTGACCGAATGTACATCGGAAACATCAAGGATGTCGGAGAAATTGCTCTGGCGGGAGCAGGAGTCTGCGGACCAATTGTAACGCTGATTTCCTCCTTTGCATTTTTGGTCGGAATCGGCGGAGCACCGCTTCTGGCAATGCGCATGGGTGAGGAGGACCAGGAAGGTGCGGAAAATATCTTGGCAAACTGTTTTGTAATGCTTCTGGTATTGTCCGGAATCCTTACTGCATTGGCAATTGCTTTCCGCGAACCGATGCTGATGTTTTTTGGTGCCAGTGAACAGACCTTCCCATATGCGAACAGTTATCTTACCTTTTATGTTGCGGGAACTGTTTTTGCGATTTTGACGGCGGGACTTAATCAGTTCATCACCTGTCAGGGTTTTGCAAATGAAGCGATGTTGACCACCATTATCGGTGCGATTATGAACATTATTCTGGACCCTGTTTTCATCTTTGTTTTTGGAATGGGTGTCAAAGGTGCGGCGATTGCAACCGTTATCTCTCAGGCTTGTTCCTGTATGTTTGTTCTCTGGTTTTTGTTCAGCGACAGAGCACATGTCCGCATCAGCTTCAAGGGATATTCTTCCCGCGTTATGCTCCGTGTTCTCTCGTTTGGCTTCTGTCCATTTATTATCATTGCCGGAGACAGTGTACTGATTATTGCACTCAACACCGTTTTACAGAAATATGGTGGGGCACAGGGCGACATGCTGATTGCCTGTGCAACAATCGTACAGAGCTACATGCAGATTGTAACCCTCCCGCTCGGCGGTATCACCAGCGGAACGCAGCCGATCTTGAGCTTTAACTATGGTGCAAAAAATATTGACCGCATCAAAAAAGGGGAAAAGCAGATCGTCAAGATCGCATTTTTATTCTGTCTTATTATGTTTATCATTTCCCAGACAATATCGGGCGTGTTCGTTATGCTGTTCACCCAGGACCCAGCCTACATCGATCTGTCGGTTTGGGCAATCAAGGTATTTACCTTTGGCGTTATTCCGCTTGCGTTCCAATATGCTTTTGTGGACGGACTTACCGCCTTGGGAATTGTTAAGATTTCGGTTTCTCTTTCGGTATTCCGAAAAGTGTTGTTCCTGGTGCTGACCCTTTTGTTCCCAGTTTTCTGGGGAGCAAGCGCAGCATTCTATGCGGAGCCGGTTGTCGACATTTTCTGTGGCATTTTCAGCAGCATTATCTTCCTTTCTATGATTGGAAAGATCCTGCGCAAACGAGAACAAATGCCGGATGGACAGTCGTTATATTCTTAAATTATGCAAAAAAGGCAGCTTGGAAACAAGCTGCCTTTTGATTTTATATGTATAAGGAAAAATAAAAGTTTGTGGGAATATGGGAACAACGCCCCTGTGGCACTTCAAAATAGAAATAAAAACGATAGAGGTGTTAAAACTGTTTTGGTGATGCTGCACGTCAGTGTGCGGGTACACTACGTTGTTCCCATAAACTGTAAGAATTTTTCGCAAGATTTTTATGTCGAATCAATCAACTTTTTTTCATTAAAATAAAAAAAGAAGTTCCAAAATGGAACCTCTTTTTGGCGGAAAGAGAGGGATTCACTCCGTTACCCCTCGCCTAAAAACAGTCCACCGGACTGTTTTTCCATAAAAATTAAAAATTTTTATGTCGGCTCAATCGAATCCCTTCCCGTTTCATATAAAAAAGAGTCTCCACAAAAGTGAAGACTCTTTTTTGGCGGAAAGAGAGGGATTCGAACCCTCGGTGCCTTTATAGGGCACACACGATTTCCAGTCGTGCGCCTTAGACCAGCTCAGCCATCTTTCCATAGATGTTATTCGCTGTGTACACTCAACTCGCGAGTGCTTTTATATTATAGCAAAGCGGAATGAAAAAGTCAAGCATTTTTTTAGAAAAAGATGGAATTTTGTAGATTGATGTTTTCACCAGATATTTTTGAGCCTCATACAATGGATACAGAACTGTTTTTAAGGGGATGATTGTTTGCTTTTTTCCATTTTCCAGGCGTTTTTTCTGGTGTTGGCGCTCAGTCTGGATACCTTTACCGCAGGGGTTGCGCTGGGGACTCAGAAAATCATGGTGCCGTTTCGGTCTGTACTAGCTATCAGTCTGACCTGCTCTGCAAGTTTATGGCTTGCAATCTCGTTGGGTGGATGGATTGGAAACTGGATTTCACCGCGTACAGGGGCTGTCATTGGCTGTATAATTCTAGTCATGATGGGAAGTGTGCGTCTGTTTGACGGTGTTATCAAGGAACTGCTCCGGAGATGCTGTGAGAACAAAGAAGGAATGGTTTTTTACCGGAAAAATCTCAAAATCTTTTTGCAGGTATGCGTCGATTCTGCTCAGGCGGACTTTAACCGCTCTCAGTCACTGTCTGTACCGGAGGCAATCAGCCTTGCAGCAGCGCTCAGCGTGGATGGTCTGGCAGCCGGTGTGGGTGCCGGAATTCTGGACGTCAGTCACTGGCTGATCTTTTTGATTGCCATGTTTATCAATCTTTTTGCCGTTCATCTGGGCTGTCGAACGGGAATCCGCTTTTCCAGAAAGCACGAACAGGACATTAGCTGGGTGGCAGGGGCTCTTTTGATTGTACTGGGACTGATAAAGCTCATTTAACCAAACACTCTTTGTTGATTCGACAAAGAAATATGGTATAATGAGGTATCATATAAAAAAGGACAGGAAAACAGGAAGGGGAAGAAAAATGCCGGATTGCAGGGAAGAAAATCAGAGAGGACGGTTGACGCTGTCGTTTTATGAAGAAGAGAAGATCGGCAGTTTTTTGCTTCTTTTCCACAAGAAGGGAATTTACCGCCTGACCGATTTTCGCTTTGAAAAAGAAACCACAGAGGAAAAAAGAAATGAGATCTGGCAAAGTCTGTGTGAGGAATTATACCGCAGACAGATAAAGCTGCTGCTGGAATGCCGGGGCGCACAAAGCTGGTTTGCAGAGCATCCAGAACAAAAAGAACTTCTGGCAAATGTTAAGGAAAAGCCGGGCTTCTGATAAGCTTTTTGGCGGGCAGGGTGCCCGCTAAAGTGTGCAGCCCGCTAAAGTGTGCAGCCCGATGAACGTGCAGTCCAAAACGTTCGGCCCAAAGTGAGCGGAACAAAAGATGCTGTACAGGATGGGGAGTGAAAAACAGGAATGGCTACAGCTGTTCTCTGGCAGATTCGATATATTCGGCAGCACTGTGTCGAATGTGAGCAATTTCCTCTTCGGTAAGCGGTCGTCTGACCTTTGCCGGGGAACCAAATACCATCGAACCGTCAGGGACGACCATGTTTTGCGTGATGAGTGCTCCAGCTCCTACAATGCAGTTATCCCCGATGACAGCACCGTTGAGGATAATGGAGCCCATGCCGATGGTACAGTGGTTGCCGATGGTGCATCCATGCAGAATCGCGCTATGTCCAATTGTGACCTCTTCACCGACAATACAGGGGAATCCGGCATCAACATGGATGGTGCAGTTGTCCTGAACGTTGCTTCCTGCACCAATCTGGATTTGGTCTTTGTCTGCACGCAGCACAGCGTGATGCCAGACACTGACATCAGATGCAAGAGAGACTGCCCCGGCAATGACCGCAGTAGGTGCTATCTTGCAGGAAGGGTGCAGAGATGGGGAATGGCTGCCAATAGGGTACAACATGATAAAACTCCTTTCCAAAAGAAAAAGGCAATTTCCAACAAGGGAAATTGCCGATAGGTTTTCATTAAATGCAGGTGAATGAGGTGTTGAGCAGACGCTGTTCACATCTGCTTTTCATCATGAGGTAGAATTTGCTTCCAATCAGAGAAAGATGCTCGTCGTCCGGTTTGCCGATCATTTTTGCCCAGCATCGGCCGATCTGTACCGCTTTTTCTTCCGGGAAGGAATGGCGGTTTTCGTCCAGACACATCTTGTAGACAGTGTAGGAACGATACTGCGAGAAATTTCCATAGTTATAAAAATCGGGAAGACGCAGAGAGAGGATATCGTTAATCTGTGCCAGAACCAGATTGAGAAGGATGGAATCCTTGATAAAATGGCGGACGCAGTCCTCGGTGACAAACAGGTACAGCATCCGGACATGATTTAATTCCCAGGAAGTAAGATAAGAGTATTCCAGCTCCGGACGGAAGGAGAGGATATCTTCTCCCAAAAGGGAGCCAAGATGCCGCGCGTGTTCAATGTTGTGCGACTGTTTGTGCTTAAAATAACGGTCGATTTCTTCTTCCGAAGGGTCAAGGTTTGCAGAGCTGGATTTGCCAAAGGCCAGACGAACCCCTTCCTCGTCGCAGGCAGTCTGCTGACAGAGATAAAGAGAATCAAGGAGTCTGGCAGGCTGTTTGCGACACAACCAGAACGCACTGAGCAGAAAAAGAAAACTGCATGCAGTAAAGACGCAAAGCGTCCAAACGATCTGCGGTTGGCTAAAAACAAATGGTGTCATGTCAGAACTCCTTTCCTCCTGTTGGGGGTCTGTCCCAACTCTGCTTTGTGTGAAAGCAGGATTTTTGTCAGATTATCTCTGGCTGAGATATGCCTCCAGTGCATGAGCCAGCTGATCTGGACAGGATGTGGATTTTGGTCCGCACTGAATGCCTTTAACGCGTTCAATGACGTCCTGTGCTTTCTGTCCGCGAATCAGAGCGCTGATTCCCTTCAGATTTCCGTTGCATCCGCCGATGAACTGTACATTTTTGATGATGTCGCCGTCCATTTCCAAAATAATGTTGCGGGCACAGGTTCCTTCGGTATGGTACTCAAAAGACATGTCTATCATCCCTTCGCAAAAAGATATGTTAACGAATCTATTTTAACAGATTCATCACCTTTCTTCAAGTTCTTTTGCGCGGCGGAAGATCTTTTTCAGGTTGTCTTCATCTGTGACACATGTTCCCAGCGGATTTGCCTTTCGGGAAGCATAGCTTCCATGAAAATCAGTTCCGCCGGTAACAATCAGGTTATTTTCCTCACATAGCTTCAGGAGAACCTGCTGATCTTCCGGGGTGTTGCGCGGATGATATACTTCGATTCCATCAATCAGTCCGGAAGGTGCCAGACGCTTTACCAGATCCATCGAACGGTAAACACTTGGATGTGCAAAAACAGCGACACCGTTGGCACTTCGAACTGTTTCCAAAACCTCATCAAGCTTTGGGTAAACGGTTTTAACCAGGCATTTTCCGCCCTTATCTGAAAAGAGTTCCTGATACAAAGGACCATAGATAGCGGTGTCATAACCCAGATCCAGAAGAGCCTGCATGATGTGTACCTTATAGATTGAGTTGCTTGCCGCAGCATACCGCAGGATATGCTCCGGAGTCACTGGGAAATAGCGGGTCACCTGTTCGATCATCTGTTCTCCGGAACGACGGCGTTCTTCCAGCGTGCGGGCAAGCAGACCTGCCAGACGGTCCGGCTTTTGCGGAAGATAACACAGAATATGGACTCTGCGTCCGGTTTGTTCATCGTAGGTGGAGATTTCCACACCGGGAAGGATGGTGATTCCGTAGCGTTTGCCCAGAATCTCGGTTCGGGAGATACCGGACATGGTGTCATGGTCGGTCAGGGCAAGAACGTCCAGTCCTGCCCGTTTGGCATAAAAAACAATATCTTCCAGGCTGGTGGAGCCATCAGAAAGTTTACTGTGACAGTGCAGGTCGCCGATCATAAAACAGTCACTCCTTTATATAAAAGATACAGGAAATACAAAAACCATGTGTTTATTATATACCTGTTGAGGATTTCTGTCTATCATCCATTTCATTTTGCCCCAAATGGCAAAAACAGGAATTTTTGAAAGAGAGTTTGGCGGGTGCTTAACAAGAGCACGTTTTTTTGGTATAATAAAAAAACAAGTTATGATCAAAAAGGGCAGGGATTCGGGTTTATGAACTACAGCATCAATTATTCGAGCTTTTCATCGGTGTTTGCGCTTCCGACACTTTCGGAGCAGACTTTGTGCATTGCTTCCGGACAGGCACTGAGGGTACTGTTGTATCTGATGCAGCATCAGGCACAGATGAAAACGATTCAGCCGCAGTATCTGGCAGACAGGCTGCTTCTGGATGTTTCTCAGGTGCTGGAGGCGCTGGATTTTTGGGTAGGAGAAGGAATTTTAAACAAGGATTCCTCCGCACAAGCGGTGCAGCAAACGACTGCGTACACCGCACCACAGCCGACATCCCGGCAGACATCTTCTCCTGTGTTGCAGCAGCCGGTTTCCGTAGCGGCGAAGGAACAAAATGCGCGGGTAGCGATGGGACTTCGCGCACAGAAAAAGACCATGGCGATCGATGAGATCCACACACTGGCAAAGGATGACAACAGCATTCAGCAGCTTGTGGATGCCGTACAGGTTCAGATGGGCAAAGTGCTCACCCGAAGCGAGATTGAAACAGTGGTGTCATTTTATACCTACGCTGGTCTGCCGCCGGAATATATCCTGCTTGCAACCGCTCACTGCTGCTCACAAAACAGAGGAAATGTGCGCGCACTGTCAAAGCTGCTTACTGATATGATGTCCGAACAGATCTATACTTATGAGCAGGCAGAGGAATATCTGACCCGCCGCCAGCAGCAGGACAGCGCACAAGGACAGGTGCGGGCAGCATTTGGTATTCACGACAGGAGCCTGACAAAACAGGAACAGAAATATATCGACACCTGGTTTATGGAATATCATTTTGATATCTCGATGGTGAAGCTTGCTTATGAGCGCACCATCGACCAGATTGGAAAGGTTTCGTTCCCTTATACCAACAAGATTCTGACAAGCTGGCACGAAAAGGGAATCACCAATCCAAAGGACGCAGTCAACGAACGTCAGAACGCTAAGGCAATGGCAAAAACAGAGGCATCCTCTATTGATTTTGACCAGATCCAGCAGTTTATTACGTATGGTGGGGTAAAACAGGAGTAGGAGCGAAAAAATGCAGCTAAAAATAGGATATGGCGTATTTGGAAAGGCATATGAAGTAATGCTCCGGCAGGATTTGCATGCAGCAGGTTCGATTGACCATCGCTTGATGGAAAGTATGATCTTGCTGGAAGAGGAATCTGCAGCGCTTTTGTATCAAAATCCACCAAGGATTCATTCAGAAATTTGCCGGAACCCCTTGTGGAAGTTTGCCCAGCAGTTTAAGCGGGAAAACGAAAAAGAAACCATCCGGGCAGTACTTTGTTTTACACGGAAAATGGTGCAGGAATTTGACCAGCCATTTGAACAGATGCGTTTTGGTGGTACAGAACAGGAAATCCTGCAAAGAGGAACTGACTGGTGTTCAGATTTGGCAAGAGTGGGAATTGTCCTGCTGGAGTGTCTTTCAATTCCGGTCAGAATGGTACATCTTGCAAACAGGAAAAAAGCCTATCATGGTCATGTTATTCTGGAAGCATTTTATGAAGGGAAATTTGGCGCAATTGATCCGGTGTATGGATATTTGTTTTATGAGAACGGGCCTCTGAGCGTTTGGGAACTTCAACACCATCCAGATAGGCTGAAACAAATCATTGGCTATGGAGATCATTCGGATTATTATCAGGGGTTATATGATGCGGCTGCTATAAGTGAGTACGACCCAACCTGTTTGGACAATCAATACCTTATTTCCAGCCCAAATGGATACTACCTTGCGCTCATCGCAAGGGGAGAGAATGATGGAAAGTGGGTTCTGGGAGAGGACGAGTAAGGTTTAGAAAACGGGAACAGAGGAGTTTAGAAGATGAAGGGTTTTGAGAGAAACGACCGTTGGTTTTCTCTGTGCGGTTTAAACTGTGCGCTGTGTCCGATGTACCTGGGCAAATACTGCCCTGGATGCGGACAGGGAGAGGGAAACCAGTCCTGTGCGATTGCGCGGTGTAGCTTAGAACACGATAAGGTAGAATACTGCTTTTTGTGCAAGGAATACCCTTGTTCTAAATATCAAAATATAGATGAGGCAGACTCGTTTATCACCCATCAAAATCAGAAAAAAGATATTGAGAAAGCAAGAACTATCGGCATAAAAGCATATTGTGATGAGCAGAAGCGAAAAGAGGAGATTCTGCACTTTTTGCTCGAACAATTTAATGACGGACGAAAAAAGACTTTATACTCCACTGCGGTAAATCTTCTGGAGGAAAGCAGGCTGGAGGACATGATTTGCCAGCTGCAGGACGAGCAGATTTTAAGACAGCCGCTGCGGGAAAAGGCAGCTGCCGCGTCGCAGCTTCTCAAGCAGGCGGCAGAAAGCCAGGGAGTTTCATTAAAGCTGCGCAAAGCATCTAAATAGTGAAAGTTTGAGAGTTGTGTTTTAGATTAAAAGGAGGAAGTGTATGGGTTACCCAAGGGAAATTTATCAGCAGGCGTCAGCGGTGCTGTCAGCACGGCGTCAGCAGGCAAACGAACAGACGCTGATGCACCGGCGGGAGATCTACGCACTTCTGCCTCAGATAGAAAAATATGATAAGGAGCTTGCCCAGATAGGAATGAAGACCATTCAGGCAGTAGCAGGTTCACCGGATCAGGTGGAAACCATCATCGAACGGTTAAAGCAGCAGAGCCTTGGACTGCAAAAGCAGCGGGACGATCTGCTTGCAGCGGCGGGACTGCTGGAGGTATATCGGGATGACGGGCATACCTGCAAGATATGCAAGGATAGCGGCTATGTCGGCTCGAAAAAATGTGAGTGTTTTCTTGCTCTGCTGCGGGAAGCGGCATTTGATTTTCTGGGAGCAACGCGCCCGCAGGACTGCCGCTTTGAAAACTTTTCACTGGACTATTACAGCCCGAACCCTCTGGCAAATGGGGTAATTCCGTATCAGAGGATGAGCCAGATCAAAAAGTTCTGCATGGAATATGCACAGAATTTTTCGGCGGATACCCAAAAAAGAATCGGTCATCATGTCACCGCTTCCCCAAGCCTTCTGTTTTTGGGCAACACCGGACTTGGCAAGACCCATCTTTCGCTGGCGATTGCCGGCGAGGTTATCAATAAGGGATATGGTGTCATCTACGGTTCGGCACAGAATCTGCTGGCAAGGCTGGAAAAGGAGAAATTTTCCTATTCTAATCAGGAAGAGGAACAAAGCTATCTGTCACTGGTGCTGGAATGTGATCTGTTGATTCTGGACGACCTTGGAACCGAGTTCTTAAGCCAGTTTGTGACCTCAATGATTTATAATATCATCAACACCAGACTCCTGGAGGGAAGACCGACCATTATCAGCACCAATCTTTCCTTCCCGGATATCAGCAAGCGATATACGGACCGACTGGCATCCAGACTGTTTGGCGGCTATACACAGTTTGAGTTTATTGGACGGGATGTTCGGATTCAGAGCAAGATTATGGGGTGAGTTTATGTATACCGAAAAAGAGCGGGCAAAGCTGTTGATTCAGGCGGCAACGGTGATTTCCACCTACCCCGAAATCGAGGGGATTGTACAGGTCGGTTCGGGTGTGGAAAAATTTCCGGATGAATATTCGGACATTGACCTGATTTTATCGACCTTTCTTCCCGAACAGGTTCCGATGCTTCGGGTCAGACTGGATAAATTGTTTAACGATGCGCTTTATATCCGGCAGAAGGAACTTCCGCAGGGAATGTTTCTGTATGTTTTTCTGCGCAACGGTCTTGAGTTTGATGTTGTGCTTCTTCCTACTGAGGCGCTGCAGGTGCGTTCAGCGCAGTGGAAGATTTTGACGGATAAGACCGGAAAGGTTTTAAACCGGATGCACAATTCCCAGCTGGAGGGGATGGACCAGCAGACCTTCCGCGATACCTTGCTTGAGTGGGAGTTTGAGATTATCTATGCTTTGCGGGGAATTTTGTTTGAGATTCAGCGTGAAAACTTTCTGTATGTTCTTTCCCGTATGGAGTTTGTCCGCGATAAACTGGTGCGGTTAGAGTGTTACTACGAAAAAAAGGAACAGCACCAGTTTAAGGACTACCGTACGCTAGATCGGGATTTTCTGTTTCGACTGCAGGCAACCTACCCGAGAGAGTTCGCGCGCCAGCCGATGTTAGTGTGCACGCAGCGCCTGCTTCAGCTGTTTTTAAAACAGCACAGTGACAATAATATGTGGGAGATTGACAGCAGAATGCTGGACATTTTGAAGATATAAGGAGAGAATGAATGATAACAGCATTGCTTGAGGTCGCACAGACCGATCTGGTGGAAGAGGTCGTTACAGTCAGCGGTCAATTTAAACAGAATCTGTATGGGCTGATTGAAAAGATCCTGAAAAACCGGGGAAATATTCTGTGGGCACTTTTTTCCATTCTGATTATTATTCTGCTTGCAAGACTTGCGTTGAAAATCGTGTCATCGGTGACAACGAAGGTCATGCAGAATGAAAAATATCAAAATAATACACCGGTGGCAAAGCGAACCAGAACGCTGATGACCCTGTTCCGAAGTGTTGCCCGTTATGCCATCTACTTCTTTGTTTTTCTGATCGTGCTGAGCATTCTGGGAATGGGAAAACCGCTCAATAACCTTTTGGTCACTGCGGGAATCGGAAGCTTGGCAATCGGTTTTGGCGCCCAGAACCTGGTTCGTGACGTGGTATCGGGAATGTTCATGATTTTTGAAAATCAGTTTTCCGTCGGGGACTATATCAAGATCGACGACGTAGAAGGAACTGTGGAAGCGACCGCAATGCGGGTAACCTACCTGCGTTCGGCTAAAGGCGACCAGATTATTATTCCAAACGGAACCATCACCCGTGTCATCAACTATAACAAGGGAACTGCAGTGGCCTCCATTACCGTCTCTACCGCCTATGAGTCGGATACCCGAAAAGTCATAGAGCTTTTGGAGCGAGCAGTCAACAAGTATGCACAGGAGTATGCAGAGCTCATTGAGGAACCTCCTTTTGTGCAGGGAATTACCAATCTGGGAGAATCCAGTGTCGATATCGGAATTATCTGCAAGGTGAAGCCGATGAAACAGTGGGAAGTGGAGCGTGGAATGCGTCTTGCCATCAAAGAGATGTTTGACGCAAACGGAGTTGGATTTCCATATCCTCATTTGGTCACGGTTCCTTATGAAAAGCCGGCTGACTTTGTCGGCAAGGAAGATATCTTTGTGGAGAAAAAAGACCTGCACCAGGATCTTGAATCCTGGCAGCAGGTGGATGCCGATGCGGTGGATATATAAGAATCAAAAAAGCCGGTTTTAACCGGCTTTTTTTCTGCCCTTATTTGCATGCCAGATGGATTTCCTGTTCGTCCGGAGAAAAGTCGCAGACAAGGGTACTATCCGGCAGGAGCTTTCCACTTAAAATCATCTCGGCAGCAGGGTCTTCAATCATCTTCTGGACAGCGCGGCGCAGCGGTCTTGCTCCATACTGTGGGCTGTATCCCTTGGCACACAGCTGTTTTCTGGCAGCAGGAGTACACTCAAGGGAAACGTCCAGCGCTCCGATGCGCTGAGAAAGCTGATCGAGAAGATTCTGGCAGATTTGGTCGAGTTCATTTTCTCCCAGTTTATAGAACAGGATGGTCTCATCAATACGGTTTAAAAATTCGGGAGAGAAATGGTGGCGCAGTTCTTCCATAACATAAGATGAGGTCTTGGAAGAAAGGCGGGAACAATCTTCCGATTGATGCAGCTCAAATCCCAATGGACCTTTTTCAAAGAAGTAACGTGCACCAAGGTTTGAGGTCATGATGATGACGGCATTTTGAAAGCTTGCACGCCGTCCCTGCGAGTCTTTGAGGCTGCCTTCTTCCAAAATTTGCAGCAGGAGATTGAGTACATCCGGATGTGCCTTTTCCACTTCATCCAGCAGCACGACCGAATATGGCTTGCGGCGGATACGGTCGGTGAGCTGGCCGCCCTCCTCAAAGCCGACATATCCGGGCGGCGAGCCGATCATGCGGGATACCGAGTGCTTTTCCATATACTCGGACATATCCAGCCGAATCATGCATTCATCCGAGCCAAACAGTTCCTCGGCAAGGGCTTTGCACAGCTCGGTTTTTCCTACGCCAGTTGGCCCCAAAAATAGGAAGGACGCGGCAGGACGGTGCGGATCGTTGAGTCCTACGCGGGAGCGGCGGATTGCACGGGAGACCGCGCTGACTGCTTCCGGCTGTCCAATGACCCGTTTGGAAAGATTTTCTTCCAGAGAAAGCAGCCGACGGGACTGGTCTGATTTGGGAAGCAGGCGAGACATCAGGGAGGAGACTTCGATACCGGTGCTTTCCGAAACGATCTGGGCAATATCTGAGGCGGTGACAGGACGCTTTTTGCAGCTTTGTCGGCGCTGGAGCTGTTCGGAAAATAGCGTCAGTTTTTCCAGAGCCTGAGACTCCTGATCGCGCAGGATGGCGGCCTGTTCAAAATCCTGACGGAGGATCGCTGCCTCCTTTTTTTCTTTTAAGTCACGATAGGTTTCATCCAATCGGCGGTAGTCGCTGTTTGGTTTGCAGCAGTCCTGCTGGGCGACCTTGGCGGAGGCTTCATCCATCAGGTCGATGGCTTTGTCAGGAAGAAAGCGTTCGCTTAAGTAGCGGCGGGAAAGCCGCACAGCTGCCCCGATTGCTTCTTCTGTAATGTGTACGCCGTGATGCTGTTCATAGCGGGGGAGGATGCCGCGCAGGATCTGCATTGCCTGTTCTTCGCTGGGTTCTTCGACCAGAACGCTTTGAAATCTGCGCTCCAGAGCAGAATCCTTTTCGATATAGCGGCGGTATTCTGCGATGGTAGTTGCGCCCATCAGCTGGATTTCTCCGCGGGAAAGCTGGGGCTTTAAGATATTGGCGGCATCGATCGAACCTTCGGCAGCACCTGCGCCGATGATGTTGTGGATTTCATCGATAAACAGGATAACATCCTTTGCCTTGGCAGCTTCGTCCATCAGATTTTTAACCCGTTCTTCAAACTCACCGCGGTATTTTGTTCCTGCTACCATCGAGACAAGATCCAGCGCAATCAGCCGCTTGTTCTGTAAGACCTGAGGAACCTTTCCCTGTGCGATGCGCTGGGCAAGCCCTTCGGCAATAGCGGTCTTTCCAACACCAGCCTCCCCGATTAGACAGGGATTGTTTTTGCTTCGGCGGGACAGAATGCGCACCACCCGTTCGATTTCGTTTTCCCGCCCGATGACAGGGTCGAGCAGTTTGTTTTTGGCTTTTTCGGTCAAGTCGCGACCGAATTTATCCAGCAGGACGGTGTGATAAGATTCTTTTTTTCTGGAAAGGCTCTGGCTTCCTTCTGACTGTCCTAGGGGAAGGGTACTGGAGAGGTCGCCGGAAAAATCCATTGCCTGACAAAGCTGGCGATAAAGAATGATAGGATCTGCACCCAGCTGGGCAAGAAAACGGACGGCGTAGCAATCCTTTTCTCGAAGCAGGGACATCAGGATATGTTCACTGCCGACCGTTTCACAGTTGTTTTTTCGGCTTTCCAGAATGCTTTGTTCCAGAATACGGCGGCATCGCGGGGTCATATCGGAAGGAGAGAGCTTGGACTGGATGCCCTGCCCCACCGTTTTGATCAGCAGGTCAAGCACCGCTTCTGGCTCCACTCCATTTTGTGTCAGACAATGATAGGCGGCGCCGCTTCCTTCCAGCAGCAGACCGAGGAGAAGATGTTCACTTCCGATATAGGTATGTCCCAGCAGACATGCCTGCGAGAGCGCAAGGTTGACTGCATCATTGGCGCGGGGGGTAAATCCGCGGAATCGAAACATAAGGTCACCATCCTTTGAAATTTTGTTTCAGAATAGAATCACACTTTTTGTGGCGGATGCTTATACTGTTAATGAACAGCGGAAAAAAACGTTTGCAAAACGCTTTTGAGAAGGATGACAGGAAAAATACATCACGAGCGCTGTCCTGACATAGCAGAATATTGGATTTGACCGGCGATTTATTCCGAAAACAGGTTAAAAAATGTTTTGCATCTTCCAAAAAAGTCAGTAACCGTTTTTCACCGTTCTTCATAGTATAGTCTGAAATCAATCATTAGGAGGTACTTATTTATGTACGGTAACAATAACTGGTGGATTCTGATTCTCATCCTGATCTTCTGCTGTGGCGGCTGCAGCTTTAACTGCAATGGCTGTGGATGTGGCTGCAATGGCAGCTCTTCTAACAACAGCTGCGGCGGCAATAGCTGCGGTTGCAACAACAACTGTGGCTGCAGCTGTAACTGCAACTGCTGCTGCGACTAATCACATCGCCAGATAGGGTTGGGAAGAATTCCCAGAAGCAAAAAGCTCGGAAACTTGTTTTCCGGGCTTTTTGTGTATGATTTTATAAATGTCAGTAATAATATAAATTGTGTATGAAAAGAACATTTTGTAAAGAAAAGGGTAGAATGATTGATTTTGGTAAAATTTTGCACTATGATACTATACATAAAAAATGTTTTGGAGAAAAGGAGTGGGATGACATATGAACGATATAAAAAATCCAAAAACAAAAAAGCCGATGATTTATTATTACGTCATTGCGCTGCTGGTTTTTATGCTGCTCAATACTTTCTTGTTTCCAAGTCTGTTTCGCCGCACCGAGCGTGAGGTCGATTACAGTACCTTCATGAATCAGCTCAATGAAGGTCAAATTCAGCAGGTGGAGGTTCAGGATCAGAAGATTGAGTATATCCTGAAAGATCAGGAAGACTGGAATATCTATGTTACCGGAAACATGGGTGACCCGAATCTGGTGGACAAACTGGAAGCTGCGGACGTCATCTATGGCAAGGAGATCCAGGAGCCAATGTCGCCGCTGCTGTATCTGCTGATCAGTGTCGGCTTCCCGATTCTGCTGTTTGTTGGAGTAGGACAGCTGCTTTCCAGAACCTTGCAAAAGAAGATGGGCGGAGGAAATGCCATGACCTTTGGCAAGAGCAATGCAAAGGTCTATGTGGAAGCACAAACTGGCAAAACCTTTGCCGACGTTGCTGGTGAGGACGAAGCGAAAGAAGCATTGGGAGAAATTGTTGACTTTCTGCACAATCCGAAGAAATATGAGGCAATCGGCGCACAGATGCCAAAAGGTGCACTGCTGGTAGGCCCTCCAGGAACCGGTAAAACCTTGCTTGCAAAAGCGGTTGCCGGTGAAGCGAGTGTTCCGTTCTTTTCTATTTCCGGTTCGGAATTTGTAGAGATGTTTGTTGGTGCCGGTGCGGCAAGGGTCAGAGATCTGTTCCGCCAGGCACAGGAAAAGGCACCATGTATCGTGTTTATCGATGAGATCGATACCATCGGTAAAAAACGTGACAGTGGTGTAATGGGTGGAAACGATGAACGTGAACAGACCTTGAACCAGCTGCTGACCGAGATGGACGGCTTTGATGGTAAAAAAGGTGTTGTAATTCTGGCAGCTACCAACCGTCCGGAAACTCTGGATAAGGCGTTGCTTCGTCCGGGCAGATTTGACCGAAGAATCCCGGTTGAATTACCTGACCTTGCAGGCAGAGAGGCCATTCTGAGAGTTCATGCAAAGGATAAACAGATGGCTCCAAATATTGACTATTCTGTTATCGCAAGAGCAACTGCAGGTGCTTCCGGTGCAGAACTTGCCAATATCGTCAACGAGGCTGCACTGCGTGCAGTACGAAATAACCGTACACAGGTTGAACAGGGTGACCTGGAAGAAGCAGTGGAAACAGTTATTGCAGGTTACCAGAGAAAAAGTGCTGTGGTATCGGAGAAGGATAAAAAGATTGTGGCATACCATGAAATCGGACATGCGCTGGTGGCTGCAATGCAGAAACATTCTGCTCCGGTGCACAAAATCACCATTGTACCAAGAACTTCCGGCGCACTGGGCTACACCATGCAGGTGGAGGAAGAAGATACCTTGCTGATGAGCAAGGAGGAAGCGATTGATAAAATCACAACTTATACCGGCGGAAGGGTGGCAGAAGAGGTTATCTTCGGTTCCATCACCTCGGGTGCATCCAACGATATCGAACAGGCAACCAAGCTTGCCCGCGCGATGGTTACCCGTCTTGGTATGAGTGATAATTTCGGTATGATGGCATTGGAAACAGTGAACAATCAGTATCTGGGTGGGGATGCATCGCTTGCCTGCTCAGAAGAGACCGCTGCAAAAATCGATCAGGAGGTTTGCACCCTGATTGCACAGTGCCACGACCATGCAAAAGAAATCCTGCTGCAAAATATGCCAAAACTTCATGAGCTGGCTTCTTATCTGTTGGAAAAGGAAACCATTACCGGTGAAGAGTTTATGGAAATTTTAAATGCTCCGGTAAAATCTCAGGAAGAATAAGAGTGAAATAGTCAAAACAAAAGGCTGTCAGTATCAAACTGACAGCCTTTTTTATATTATTTTTTAGATGGATATTCCATAATTCGGGTAATGAAATTTAAGTTTAATAATTCTTCGCCGCGTTTTGTCTGGATCAGGATTGCATCGTCATCCACTTGAGTGATCACGCCGCGTGCCTGAGAATCAAAGTAATAGATAATGCAGTTTTTTCCAAGAAAACGTTTGGCAAGTTCCATCATTTGTAATCGCTCCTTTGACCCAGTGAATCGAATCTGCTGCTGAAACATGAGCATCTTTCTCCGATGAAGCAGAGGCAGAATGATCATGAAAAAAATGAGCACCGCCGCAATGGTCGATGAGTTCAAAATCAATCACCTCATTAATATCTGATAATGGAAATATAGCACATCCCTGCATGATTTGCAAGAAGGGTGCAATGCAGTTTTTTTGGAGAGGAGACAGGAGTTAAATGAAAAGAAACCGGAATTTCTTTTAAAACAATACCACAAAGAAAAACAAATAAAACAATAAAAAACACAGAGGTTATGACTGCTGTTGCAGGGTGAAACAAAGTGATTGAAAACAGGAGGTCAGGAGCACCGCATCCGGCAGGTACAAGTATCGGTATTTTGTCGTTTATTTTCGGGAAATGTTATAGACAGCAAAGAACAGGATACGGCAGGATTGGCAATTTCCCGCAGACAGAAGAAAAGAAATTTAGAATCCTCCCAAATCCTGACGGGAAATGAAGCATCCGGTCGAAAGAGCATAAGCGCAAAAAAACAGAGCCTTTCCCGAAAGAAAAGCTCTGTTTGGTTTTGTGTGGATTAACTTAGAGGCTCTGCAGAATCTCGTTGTAGATTTTGTCTGCCAGAGGAAGAGCCTTCTGGAGGATTTCCTCGCCTTTGGTGCGGTATTCGTTTACGAATGCTTCATCGCGGATGCCGCCGAGATTGATCAGAACATTAAGCCATGCGCCCTGTACAGCGGATTTGAGGTTGAGGGATGCAACACCCAGATCGCTTGCAGCGTTGGTGTTGGTGCAGCCCAGACCCATTTCAACTACAGTAAGCGATTCCAGACACAGCTCCATAATGGAGTATGGAACCAGAGTAGCTTCCTTGAGTGCTTTTTGCATTGCTTCCTTGCGGGCAGCTTTTTCCTCGTCGGTGGATTTTGGCATTGCAAAAACAGCAGATACACCATCAAAAGCTTCGGTGTCTCGGTCAATGCCGTTTACCAGTTCTTTGGTGAGTTTATCAGCGCGATCAAAGATCTGCTGAACCTTTTCTTCATATTCTGCATATTTTGGTTTGCCCAGAGTGAGAGCAGCAACCATTTTGGAGAGGCCAACACCCATTGCGCCAGCCAGAGCAGAAGCAGAACCGCCGCCCGGAGCAGGTGCATCCGAAGCGAGGACAGAGATAAATTCATTGACTTTCATTTCGGTCAGTTTCATCGGAAAATCATCCTTTCGAAGATAGGAAGTGCATAAAAAATAAAAGTTTTTGGTTGAGCTTTTTTCAAAAAGCTCATAGGGGGTACGGGGGCAACGCCCCTGTGACACTTCACCCAAAATATAAAAATCGATAGGGGCACAGTCCCTGTTTGGGGCTGCCGCACGTTAGTGTACTGGTAAAACCAGAATAGACAGCTGCCTGTATTTATAGGCAGGGTACTGCCGTACCACAGCACCGAAACAGCATTCTGCCCCGCACGATTTTTATATTATTTTTGTTTTGAGGGGGTTTCGCTCGTTGCGACGAGCGACCAAGGGCTTTGCCCTTTGGAAACCCACAATTTTTTGAAAAAAATTGAGTAAAACTTTTATTTTACGACAATACCATTTTTAATTACAGTCTGAACCAGATTGTTTCCGTAACGGTAGAAGATAAAGTTCAGGTTGTCTGCATCCCAGATGAGCAGGTCAGCCTGCTTTCCGACTTCGACAGTGCCGATCTGGTCAGCTTTGCCGATGGCTGCGGCAGCGTTTAAGGTGGCAGCAGTCAGAACTTCTTCTGGGGTCAGGCGGTAGCGGTAGCAGGCAATGTTCATTGCAAGCTGTAAGGAAAAGTTCGGGGTCGAGCCCGGGTTAAAGTCGCTTGCAACTGCGACTGGAACACCTGCTTCTACCATCTTTCTGGCAGGAGCAAAGGTTGCGCCCAGATAGAACGAGGTAGCTGGCAGCAGACAGGCAATGGTGCCTCCCTTTGCCATCGATTCGATTCCCTCATCCGGGCATACAATCAGGTGTTCGGCAGAAACGGCACCGATCTCTCCGGCAAGCACGGAGCCGCCGATTGGGTCGATCTCGTCCGCATGGATCTTAGCCCCCAGACCGTATTTCTGCGCAGCAGTGAGGATGCGGCGGGATTCTTCGGCAGTAAATACGCCGGTTTCACAGAATACATCGCAGAAATCAGCCAGTTTATGCTCTGCAACATAAGGAAGCATCTTGTCGATGATAAGGGAAATATAACCCTCGCGATCATCCTTATACTCTTCCGGAAGTGCATGAGCTGCCATAAAGGTGGAAACAAGCTCGACCGGCTGGCTTTCCTGCAAGCGTTTTACAACGTTTAGCTGTTTTAATTCGTTTTCAAAGTCCAGACCATAGCCGCTTTTCGCTTCACAGGTTGTGGTTCCCAAAGAGAGCATGGTGTCAAGCGCTTTGGATGTCTTATCAAACAGTTCATCCTCGGTTGCTTTTCTGGTGCTGCGGACGGTGGAGAGAATGCCGCCGCCCTGCGCTAAGATGTCCAGATAAGGTACACCATGGAGCTTTAAGGCAAGCTCGTGTTCACGCCAGCCACCAAAGACAAGATGGGTGTGTGCGTCCACTAAGCCCGCTGTGACCAGTTTATTGTTCGCATCGATTGTTTTGCAGCCGTCACAGCGCAGCTCAGCAGGAACTTCACCCTGTCCGACAGCAACGATTTTGTTCCCTTCTACAGCAACATAAGCGTTTTCGATAATCTGGATTTCGCCCTGCGCCTTGCCGCCATGGGCAGAATTGCCGCAGGCGGTGGCGAGCATACCGATATTATAAATCAGCAGGGAAGGTTTCATGTTGGGTCCTCCTTTTTTCAAATTACAGGAGGTGTTTCTCCATAACCTGATTGTCTTTGTCAAAGTTTTCCAGCTTCAGATAATATTCAGCAGTTTCAACCAGAGCATCCATTGGAACAATACCGATCAGTTCCGAACCGATGATATGTACGCCGTATCTTGCAGCTTCGAAACGAACAGTTTCATAAACGCGATAGATTGGGGTTTTGGTGTAGTTGGTCATATTGATGGAAACCTGAGCGGTGTTTCTTTCTTCCAGCATAACACCGATGGATTTTACCCAGCGCATACCGCCGGAGGATTCGCGGATGGTTTTTGCAATCTTGTTAGCAATCTCAACATCGGAGGTGGAAAGGTTGATGTTGAAAGCAACCAGTGGGAAGCGTGCACCGACTGCAACGATACCAGCGGTTGGATGGATTTCATGGTTGCCGTAGTCCGGGTACCACTGTGGGTCTTTGAGTTTTTCCGGCATTGCTTCAAACTGACCTTTGCGGATGGCAGCAAGGTTTCTTCTGTGTGGAGCAGTAGCGGATTCTTCGTACAGAGTAACTGGCATACCCAGTTCTTCCCAGATTCTCTGACCTACTTTTTTGGAAATCTCGATACATTCTTCCATCGGAACATCCTTAACTGGAGTAAATGGAATAACGTCAACTGCGCCCATACGAGGATGTTCGCCATGATGTTTGGTCATATCGATCTTTTCAACACAAGCTTTTGCAAAGCGGAAAGCAGCTTCTGCCATCTGGTCAGGGTCACCAACGATGGTGAACACGCTGCGGTTATGGTTTTCATCAGAGGAGTAGTCCATCAGTGCAACGCCCGGAACACTGCGGACAGCATCAGCGATATATTCGATTACTTCTTTATTTCTGCCTTCAGAACAGTTTGGTACGCATTCAATAATTCTTGCCATAGTAATCAGACTCCTTTATGGAAAATAAAAACTTCAAAATGAAAAAGTTTTTTGTAGTTGAAAACTTGTTTTCAACTTGCTTTTCGTACACAAAAGTTTGTAGGGGTAAACAGCACAAAATGTGCTGTGGGTGAAACCCCTGTGACACCGTACAAAAATATAAAAATCAATAGAGGTATTAGTCCCTGTTTGGGGTTGCCGCACGTCAGTGCGCATCTGCACACACTTGTGCAGATGGAAAGCATTTACTGCCGTCTTTACGCCGTAGGCGAACAGCGTCCAGGCTCAGCAAGTACCAGATTTAAACTGGTACTGTCAAAAATCATCCACAGGATAATTTTTGAGGACGGTTTGTAATCGAAATCGGTTCTTGGACCCCTTTTCACTTGCAAAAGGGGTCCAAACCCCCGAAAATGCGCTTTCACGGATAAAGAGTTTCGCTCACTGCAGTGAGCGACTAAAGGCTCTGCCTTTAGAATCCGCCACCTTTTGAAAAAGGTGGACGAAAACTTTTGTTTTCACCTGTTATTTTGCTTCGTGATGACCGGTCATAGTCTTAACTGCCTTTGCAACGATTTCATCATCTGCAATGTAAGGCAAGGTGACATGATACTGACCTGGATGGGACTGGTTAAACTCAACGCAGGTCTCGATCGAGTGCTCGTTTCTAGCCCAGGAACGACGTGCAACACCGCTCATAACGTCCCAGATCATCGAAACTTTCAGGATTTCATCTACACGGGCGGAACCATCCAGAACCATACCAAAGCCGCCGTTGATGGCTTTACCGATACCGGTACCGCCGCCGTTGTGCAGAGCAACCAGGCTCATGCCGCGTGCGCAGTTTCCTGCAAAGCACTGAACAGCCATATCTGCCATGATGTTGGAACCGTCCTTGATATTGGAAGTTTCACGGAAGGTGGAGTCTGTACCGGAGGTGTCGTGGTGGTCACGGCCGAGCATAACCGGACCGATCTTGCCTTGACGAACCATCTCATTGAATTTGAGCGCAATCTTGGTTCTGCCGTAAGCGTCCTGATACAGGATACGGCACTGGGTACCAACAACCAGTTTGTTCTTCTTAGCGTCGCGAACCCAGATCCAGTTGTCGCGGTCCTGATAACGTGCGTTTGGATCAATGCATTCCATTGCAGCAGCATCGGTTGCATCGAGGTCTTCCGGTTTGCCGGACAGACAGCACCAACGGAATGGACCATAGCCGTAGTCGAACAGGCATGGACCGAGGATGTCTTCAACATAGGATGGGAAGATGAAACCATCTACTTCATCATGACCGTTCTTGCAGATTTCCGGAACACCAGCATCATAAACTGCTTTCAGGAAGCTGTTGCCGTAGTCAAAGAAGTAGGTTCCCTGTTCATGCATCTTACAGATCAGCTCATAGTGATGACGCAGAGTTTTGTTTACAAGTTCCTTGAAGCCTTCTGGGTCTTTGTCCAGCATTTCGGTACGCTGTTCAAAGGTCAGACCCTGTGGGCAGTAACCGCCGTCATATGGTACATGGCAGGAAGTCTGGTCGGAGAGCAGGTCAACGTGGATGTTTTTCTCCAGCAGGAATTCCAGCAGGTCAACAACGTTGCCGTGGTAAGCGATTGCACAAGGCTCTTTTGCTTTCTGTGCTTCCAGTGCCCAATTCAGTGCTTCTTCCAGACTGTCGGTGTATTTATCTACCCAGCCCTGTGTATAACGGGTCATGATACGGGAAATGTCAACCTCAGCAATGATCGAAGCAGCGCCGGCAATATCAGCAGCTTTACCCTGTGCACCGGACATGCCGCCCAAACCGGAGGTAACGTACAGTTTGCCTGCGAGGTTGCCTTCCTTCGGAACGCCCAGAACCAGACGACCAGCATTGAGCAGGGTGTTGAAGGTGCCGTGTACGATGCCCTGTGGACCAATGTACATCCAGCCGCCTGCGGTCATCTGACCATAGTTTGCAACGCCCAGAGCAGCAGCGCGGTTGAATGCCTGCTGATTATCGAACATGCCGATCATCAGACCGTTTGTGATGATGACACGAGGAGAAGTCTTGTGGGATTTAAACAGACCAAGTGGATGACCGGACTCGATAACGAGGGTCTGATCATCGGTCAGAACTTCCAGATATTTTTTAATCAGGCGGTACTGCATCCAGTTCTGGCATACCTGACCGGTTTCACCATAGGTGGTCAGTTCGTATGGATAAAGCGCAACATCAAAGTCGAGGTTGTTGTCGATCATAACCTGGAAAGCTTTACCTTCGATGCAGTTACCTTTGTACTGGTCGATTGGTTTGCCGTGCAGTTCACCCTGTGGGCGGAAACGGTAGCCATAGATGCGGCCATGCTCATCCAGCTCTTTTGCAAATTCCATTGCCATCTGTTCATGATGGTCAGGATGGATATAACGCAGAGCGTTTTTGATTGCGAGTGCCTTATCGGACTCGGTCAGATGAGATTCTCGTCTTGGAGCGCGGCGAATACCCTCAACAAAGGTTGGATATTCGGGAAGTTCATAGTCGAGCTTGATAATCATAGCGTCCTGTGGATTGTAGTCCATAATAAAACCTCCTGTTTTTATGAAATGGTATTAAATAAAGGGAATTGTATGTAATAAATAAAGTTTTTGGTTGAGCTTTTTTCAAAAAGCTCATGGAGGTACGGGGGCAACGCCCCTGTGACACAAAATAACAAAATATAAATCAATAGTGGCACTATCCCTGTTCGGGGCTGCCGCACGTCAGTGCGCATCTGCACGCAACGGTGCAGATGGAAAACGGAGCTGATTCCAGCCGTCAAAAATCATCCATCGGATAATTTTTGAGATATAGTTTGTATATTCTGGTAGTTTGTGAAAACCCTTTGCGATAGAAAGGGTTTTCACACTTTCCTAAATGCTCTTTCATGGATAAAGTTTTCGCTCACTGCGGTGAGCGACCAAAGGCGTTGCCTCTGGACACCACCACCTTTTGAAAAAAGGTGGACGAAAACTTTTGTTTTCATCGAATGAGCGAGTGTGTTAACGCGAGCGATTGCCGTGTGCTGAAACTGCAATTTTACACGAAACCAAAGCGCGAAACAGGGTCCAGGCTCAGCCTAGTTATTCGAAGTCAGCAACAGTTTCTCTTACAATGTCGAGCAGTTCACCGCTGCGAACCAGTTTTTCACATGCCTTGATGTCCTGCCACAGTTCGCGGTCGGTTTCATAGAAAGCAACATCTTTGCGGACACGGTCATAAACCTTCTGATGAACTGGGGAGATGCCCTGTCCGTGGGTGTTCAGTCTGCGGCGGATGTCGATTGCCTGACATGCGGTCAGCAGCTCATCAGCCAGTACAGAGAGAGTGTTCTGTACAATCCAGCCGGACTTTCTTGCAGCGGTGGTTCCCATCGAAACCATATCCTCCTGGTTTGCGGAAGATGGGATGGAGTCTACCGATGCTGGATGAGCCAATACCTTGTTTTCCGAAACCATCGAAGCTGCGGAGTACTGAACGATCATATAACCGGAGTTGACACCGCCCTCAGTGGTAAGGAATGGGGTCAGACCGTTGGAAAGTGCGGCATTGACCATGCGCTCGGTGCGGCGTTCGGAAATGTCTGCAATCTCCGAGCAGGCGATACCCAAAAAGTCGAATGCGAGAGCCATCGGTTCGCCGTGGAAGTTTCCGCCGGAAATAACGTTTTCATCGTCCAGGAAAACAAGCGGGTTGTCGGTAACGGCGTTGAGCTCGATGGATACTTTTTCTTTTACATATTCGATTGCATCACGGATTGCACCATGTACCTGTGGGATGCAGCGCAGGGAATAAGCATCCTGTACGCGGTCGGACTGGCAGTTTTTCAGAATTTCGGAGCCTTCGGTCAGCAGACGGAAGTTTTTAGCAACCATCATCTGTCCTTTGTGGCCGCGAACAGCATGAACACGTTCGTCAAATGCGTTGAGCAGACCGGTTAAGCCCTCCATAGTCATGGAGCCGATCAGGTCAGCAAGCTGTGCAGCACAGATAGTATCATACAGGGAAAGGGTACCAACAGAGGTCATAGCGCAGGTTCCGTTTGTCAGGCCCAGACCTTCTTTGCAAACCAGGGTATCCAATGTTTTGATACCAGCTTTTTCCATTGCTTCGCCGCCATCCATCTCAACACCCTGATAAACCGCTTTGCCCTTGCCAAGCAGCGGCAGGGACATGTGTGCCAGCGGAGCAAGGTCACCGGAAGCACCAAGAGAACCCTTTTGTGGAACAACTGGATGAACGCCTTTATTGAGCATTTCTGCCATCATGGTAACCAGTACAGGGCGAACACCGGATACGCCGCCGCACAGAGCGTTTGCACGCAGAAGCAGCATGCCACGGACAACCTCTTCCGAATAAGGATCGCCGGTAGCGGTGCAGTGGCTCAAGATCAGATTGGTGGAAAGAGTATTGGACATCTCTTCTGGAACAGCAACGCGGGCAAAATCGCCGAAACCTGTGGTGATGCCGTATGCAACACGTTTTTCTGAAGCAATTTTTTCGGCAAGATCACGGGATTTCTGCATTGCATCCAGAGCTTCTTTGGCAACGCTGACTTTTGCGCCAAATCGTGCAACTGCAACAAATGACTCGATTGTCAGACTGTGACCGTCGATGACAACATCTTTGATGGTAGATGGATTCATAATCATTTTGACACTCACCTTTTCTTAAAAAATAAAATCGATTCAATGTGGAAAAATATTTCCTCTTTATATTCAAGATAACAGATGGATCAGGTAGTGTCAAACAAAAACATGGTTTTTCTCTATAAATTTTCTGTATTTTTTAAACTAGGGTATGTTTATCTGTATAAAATGACGGTGATTTTTCACAAAGATAACGTAATTTTTTGAGCAATATGTTATCATGTTATCAGACTAAAGTGAATAAAAAAGTCGAGGCAGTCCTAAATTGCCTCGACAATAGAATCTTTCGAATCATAATTTTATGGTTAACACATTGCGGTAAGTTTAGTTTAAGCATATTAGTTTCCAATGCCTGTTTCGATTTATCTTTGGTAAAAATTAAGACTCATGCCAAGTTCTGTGCTTCCCTGCACGACTACAAATCAGGATAAATCAGTCTCCAGAAAATCCTTGCGGAGTCTGATAAGGAAAGATTCTTCTTTATTAAAAGAAATACTTTCCTTCAAAAGTTTTCATGCTTGTTGAGAGATTATGTACTTACAGAGTTAACTTCAGAACGATTTTCTGGCGGGACAGCACCACATAAGGAGCAGTAATTTTTGAAGCGTGGGATGGATCTCCCTTTTAGACGAACAAATGTGCAAAAACACAAAAAATAACAGGATGATTTTTAACAAAAGGTGATCTTTGATTAAATTTTAACTATAAAAGATTTAAGAAATTCAATTGGTAAAAGCCACAAAGTTTTTTGAGTTTTTTGTGAAAGCACACAATTTTTGTAAAAAACCAATAAAAAAATGCTTTAAAATAACTTGTTTTATTGACTTTTATCCAAAAAACTGATATCATATTCACAACAACTACAGGAAAGAAATCCTGTAGAAATTATTTTGCAGATAACAAAAAGTGATGGATTCACATCGCAATGATGAATCCAAAATGTTTTCTGCAACAAAACAAAGGAGAGATTTTCCATGAAAAAGATTCTTGCGCTGATTCTGGCTGGCTGTATGGTATTATCCATGGCTGCTTGCGGTGGCAGTGAAACTGCAGCACCAACAGAAGAAAACACAGCAACCACAGAGGAAACCAAAGAAGAGGCTCCTGCTGAAAAAGCAGAAGAAACTGCTGAAGAAGTTGCTGCAGAAGTTCCAGCTGGCGGTAAAGTCGGCGTATGTATTTACAAATTCGACGACGCTTTCATGACTACATACCGTAACGCTCTTCAGGCAATCCTGGAAGAAAAAGGCTATGAAGTATCCGTTGTAGACGGCAACAACGACCAGGCAAAACAGACCGAGCAGGTTAACACCTTCATTACTCAGGGCGTTGACGCACTGATCATCAACCCAGTTATGACATCTGCTGCTGACACTATCATCGCAGCTGTTAAACAGGCAAACATCCCAACCGTACTGATCAACCGTGAGCCTACCGCTGAACAGATGGCAGCATACGACAAACTCGTTTATGTTGGCTGTGACGCAGCTCAGTCCGGTACTTTCCAGGGCGAAATCATTCTGGAAACCGAAAACAAAGGTGACATCAACGGCGACGGTAAAGTTTCCTACATTATGATCCAGGGCGACCCTGAAAACATCGACGCTCAGCTGCGTACAGAATACTCTGTAAAAGCTCTGACCGATGCTGGTATGGAAGTTGAACAGCTCGACCTCCAGCGTGGTGACTGGGACCGCAACAAAGGTCAGGAAATTGCACAGAACGACCTTGCAAAATTCGGTGATCAGATCGAAGTTGTATTCTGCAACAACGACGATATGGCAATCGGTGCTCTGCAGGCTATCCAGGCTGCTGGCCGCACTGTAAACGAAGATATCTACCTGGTAGGTGTTGACGCTCTGGACGCAGCTCTCAACGAAGTTGTTAACGGCAACCTGACCGGTACTGTACTCAACGACGCACAGAGCCAGGCAACACAGGCAGTAGCATGCATGGAAGAACTGCTGGGCGGCAAAACATATGCTGAAGGCGAACAGTCTGTTTACGTTGACTATGTCAAAGTAACTCCAGACAATGCAAGCGAATTTATCAAATAATTGGTAACGGCACAATAGTTAAGAATTTCGGGGTGCGTGTGCGCAGGACGCACACGCACCTTTCTTAATGTTGTGAAAACCAATAAGCTGAAAATCAGCAATCTAAAGGCCAGTTTTCTGGCAGGAAAAACTATTTGCGTCAGCTGATTTCAGAAGCAGGAAACCAAGTTTTGGCTTGTTTCTGAAATCAACTGACGGCATTTAGACGCAGAGGGAGGCAAGTGAGTTGTCTGAATATCGTTTGGAAATGCGTGGTGTCGTCAAAACCTTTCCGGGTGTTAAGGCATTGGACCATGCACAGTTAAGACTGCGTCCGGGCACGGTACACGCACTGATGGGAGAAAATGGTGCAGGTAAATCCACCTTGATGAAATGTATGTTTGGTATTTACCACATGGATGAAGGCGAGATCTACTATGAGGGAGAAAAGATCAAGATTTTGAACCCTCTGGATGCACTGCACAAAGGTATCGCCATGGTGCATCAGGAATTGCAGCCAATTCCAGAGCGCAGCATCGGTGAAAACATTTATGTCGGCCGTTATCCGGTAAAATCTTATGGGCCAATTAAAACGATTGACCATAAAAAGATGTACGAGGATGCAGCAAGAGTTTTAAAGGAAGTTCATCTGGACTTTGATCCTAAGGCAAAATTGGGAACTTTGAGTGTATCCCAGATGCAGCTGGTTGAAATTGCAAAAGCAGTATCTGCTGACTGTAAGGTACTGATTCTGGATGAGCCAACATCTTCGTTAACTGCGGCTGAGGTAGAGGCTCTGTTTACAATCGTAAATGAACTGCGCAGCAAGGGCGTTGCAATTGTATACATCAGCCACAAGATGGATGAGATTTTGAGAATTTCCGATGAAGTTACCATCATGCGAGATGGTCAGTATATCGGAACCTGGGCAGCGAAAGATCTGGACATTGACACCATCATCACCAAGATGGTTGGTCGTGAGCTGACCAATCTTTATCCAGAACGTCACAATGTTCCGGGTGATGTTGTATTTGAAGTTGAGGATTTCACTTCGATCAATCCAAAGAGCTTCCGCAATGTCAGCTTCAATGTGCGCAAGGGTGAGATTCTGGGTGTAGCTGGTCTGGTTGGTGCACAGCGTACCGAATTGATGGAAGGTCTGTTTGGCCTGCGCTGCCACTCCAAAGGTCATATCCGCTATGCAGGAAAAGAATTGACCATCAATCAGCCTGCGGATGCGATTAAAAAAGGAATTGCGATGCTGACAGAAGACCGCCGCGCAACCGGTATTCTGGGTGTTCTGTCGATTGCAGATAACGTTTCTATTGCTTCGCTGAACAAATATCTGGTCGGCGGCATTATGCTGGATGATAAAAAGATCGAAAAACTGGTACAGGATAATGTAGCAAAACTTTCGATCAAAACACCATCTTCCAAGACACTGATTCAGTCTCTGTCGGGTGGTAACCAGCAGAAAGTTCTGATCAGCCGTTGGCTGGCAAACGATCCGGATGTCTTTATTCTGGATGAACCAACCCGCGGTATCGACGTCGGCGCAAAATATGAAATTTATTGTATTATTGAAGAACTTGCACGACAGGGTAAGTCTATTATCATGATTTCTTCCGAAATGGGCGAACTGATCGGTATGTCTGACCGTATCATGGTTATGTGTGACGGTCGCGTTACCGGATTTATCGATGGAGATAAAGCAAATCAGGAGAATATCATGGAACTGGCTACACAGTTTGAATAAGGAGGAAATAATTCATGGTACAAGCGCAAGTGAAAGGTAGTCCAATTACATCAAAAAGTGTAAAAAACTTTTTGTCCAATAACGCGATCATTATTTTGATCGTACTTCTGGCACTGGTTGTTGGTATCAGTACCGATAACTTCTTTAGTGTCAATAACTTTAGAAACCTGGTTGTAAACGTTTCCCCACGTTTCATCATTGCCTGTGGTGTATCCGGATGTCTGATCACCAAAGGTACCGACCTGTCCGCTGGACGTATGGTAGGTTTGTCTGCATGTCTTTCTGCAATGCTTCTGCAGAGCGTAGACTATAGTGCTCGTATGCTTCCATGGCTTCCAGATATCCCGGTTATCGGTGGTCTGATTATTGTATTGCTGATCTGTGCTGTTTTTGGTGCAATCAGCGGTTGTGTTATCGCTTTCCTGAAGGTTCCACCATTCATCGCTACCCTGGGTATGCAGACAATCGTTTATGGTCTGTGCAGCGTTATCACAAACAACCAGCCAATGGGTGGTTATAAACAGAGCTACACCAACGTTGCAAACGGTTCTTTCTTTGTCATCCCATATCTGGCACTGATTGCACTGGCAGTAGGTATCTTCATGTGGTTCCTTTACAACAAGACCCGTCATGGTAAATATATGTACGCAATCGGCGGCAACGAAAGTGCTGCACAGGTTGCCGGTGTCAATGTATCTGCAACATTGATTCGAATCTATGTTCTGGCTGCTGTTATGTACGCTCTGGGCGGCTTCCTGCTGGGTGCAAAAGCAGGTGGTGCTTCCACAGCAACCGGTTTCGGTTATGAGCTGGAAGCTATCGCAGCTTGTACTATCGGCGGCGTATCCACCAACGGTGGTGTTGGTCGTGTCAGCGGCGTACTGGTCGGCGTACTGGTATTTGAAACTTTGAAGATCTGTCTGCAGTTCCTCGGTGTAGACCCAGCTTATACCTTCATCGTACAGGGTCTCGTTATCATCGTTGCAGTTGCACTCGACCTTCGTAAATACCTTGCTAAGAAATAATATCAGCTTGGAAAATACAAAGCTTTGTGCTGTCTGTTTTATCAGTGTGTAATGAGATAGCATAGGAAAAATACGGGGAATTCTGACATCAGAAGATTGGCGGAATTTCCCGTGTTTTCTTTTTGGAAGGGAGGTTTGTGGATGGACAACCGGGAAGAGAATCTGGCAAAAAAAGAGGAACTTTTGCGGGAGAGAGAAGAAGCCCTGCAAAAGAGAGAAGAACAATTGAAAGAAAAAGAAAGTCAGATGCAGTCCAGTAATGCCAAAGAGAGATTTTATGATAATTTTCGGAATGTTCCGGTCAAGTATATCGATTATTTGATTGCAGCTTGTGGGGTTGCGATTGTAGTTTGTGTTATTTTGGGCATGATGAAAGGCAGAGGAATCTTTTAATTGTAAGCGCAGTGAAGGCTGCGCTTTTTCTTTTGGAAAAATATTATTTTTGGGGAAAATCTTTTATTTCCACAAATGTCTGGAAAATAAAGAAGGAGTATGCTATAATAAATCTATCATACGAAACCATTTGATTCATTTGAAAAATGGTTTTGACAGATGGAGAGGGGGAGAGCAGATGAGTCCTCGAAAACTGCTCTGTCAAAGAGGTCCGGTGGGATACTGGATTTCTTTGCGCAAGGAATATCTCCTGCGTGATCTGAAAACTTGCCTGAGTGGGGAGCATTATGCAAAGTATTTGGACCCAACGCCGCTGCCTTGTCTGGTAAAAGGGCATACTTCCTTGCTGATGCGCCATCTGCATGGAGTGGAGATGCAGTTGCAGGAGGGGAAAAAGGTTAACCTTCAGATTGCAGCGGCCAAATTAAACGGAATTATCATTGAGCCGGGGCAGACCTTTTCCTTTTGGGGGCTGGTGGGCCATCCAACCGAGAAAGAAGGATATACTCAGGGGCTGGTAATTGCGGGAAGCCAGATGAAAGCAGGAATTGCAGGAGGGCTGTGTCAGCTTGCCAATATGGTACACTGGCTGGTGCTCAACAGTCCGATGACAGTGACCGAGCTGCATCATCACTCTGATGCACTGTTTCCGGATGAGCGCAGGACCGTTCCCTTTGGAACAGGAACTTCTGTCTTTTATAAAAATATCGACTATCAGTTTAAAAATACGACAGATCAGCCGGTGCAGCTGCTGTTCTGGCTGAGCGATACTGATTTGTGCGGAGAACTGCGGACCACAAAACCATTTCCATACCGCTATCGGATTGTGGAGGAAGATAACCATTATCGCAAGGAAGCAGATGGCTGGTATCGAATTAGCAAGGTGTACCGCAGGGTGATTGATCGGGAGAGCGGACAGGAAGTAGCAAAGGAACTGGTGCTGGATAACCATTCCCGCGTTATGTATGATCCAAAGCTTATCCCACCAGAACAAATCCGTCAGGATTAGGTTTGAAATCGAGGGGAAAAAGAATGCTCTTAGAAGCAATTGCAGCACATGCAAAAGAACATCCAGACCGGATAGCTTACCAAAATCAAGAGGAAAAATTAAGTTATCGGCAGCTTTGGGAAAGGGCAGCGGATTTGTCGGTGTGGTTAAAAAAGGAAAGCGGTCCAGTCATGATATTCGGAGAGAAGGAAATCGGAATGCCGATTTCCTTGTTGGCTTGCCTTATGGCAGCAAGACCATATCTTCCCGTAGATCCCGGGCAGGCGACAAAAAGAATCGAGCAAATCTATCAGCAGTCTGGGGCAAAGACAATCCTCACCTGTGGGGAGTATCCGGCAGCAGAAAAACTGGGTGCTGTTTTTCTGGAAAAAGAATACAGGGAATATGAGAAAACAGGAGAAATTAGTTTGCCGGATAACCCTTTACGGGACGCCTATTGGCTGTTTACTTCGGGAAGTACCGGAACGCCCAAAGGCGTACGAATTTCTCTTGCTGCACTGGAAAATTTTGTTGAATGGATGTTGTCCATACCGGCTATTGCAAAATGTGGTCAAGGGATCACGGTCAATCAGTCGCAGTTTTTCTTTGATCTTTCGGTAGCGGATCTTTGGCCTTGTTTTGCCGCGGGTGCGACTGTTTGGGCGCTGAAACGGGAAGAACAGCAGGATCTGACGGTGTTATACCGCGCTTTGCAGCAAAGCAGTGCAGTACGTTTGACCTGCACGCCGTCTTTTATACGCTTGTGTCTGTGTGATGAGATGTTCAGTCAGCAGCTGATGCTGCAGCTAAAGACCATCTTTCTTTGTGGAGAAGCACTCCCTTTCCGTACTGTGGAAACGCTGCATGAACGATTTCCGCAACTTAGCATTATCAATGCTTATGGGCCTACCGAGGCAGCCTGCGCTGTTTGTGCGGTAGAAGTGCAGGAAAGATCGGGCACACTTCCGGTCGGAGAGGTAAAGAGCGCAGCATCAAAATTGCTCATATTGGATGAAGATAGGGTACCGTTGCCGGATAGGACTCCGGGAGAGATCGCAATTGTCGGAAAGAGTGTCGGCAACGGTTATGTTGGAGCTTTTCAAGGCGGATTTGGAAGCTTTGAAGGAGAAAAACTTTACTGTACCGGAGACAAAGGGATGATTCGGGACGGATTGCTCTGGTATCTTGGAAGAATCGACCGACAGATCAAATATAAAGGATACCGGATTGAACCCGGAGAGATCGAAACGGCACTTCTGTGCTGGAAAGAAGTAAATGCTGCGGCAGTACTGCCGATTCAAAAAGCGGGAGAGGTGCGGGGACTTGCAGCAATTGTCGAGTGGAACGGGAAAAAGCTGCCACTAAGTGAGTGCAAACAGCGGCTGCTTTCTGCTTTACCTTCCTACATGCTGCCAAAAAGATGGATTGCGGTAGAAAAAATGCCGATGAACGAGCGGGGAAAATGTGATTTTCATGCACTGGAGAGGATGTTGCAGGAATGAATGATATGCAGTTGGAACAGGCAGTAAAAAGTTTACTGGTGGAAGCCTGCGGGAGTGAGCAGGCGCTGGAAGATGGGGTCGACCTGCTGGAAAGTGAGCTGCTGGACAGTCTGGGATTTATCTCCCTGTTGGATGGACTGGAGGATATCGGCATCTCCATTCAGCCAACCCAGGTGGACCGAAATGAGTTTCGAACTCTGGATGGAATTTTAAATCTGTGCAGGAAATATTTGCAGTAAACAAACTGCCGCAAAGACAAAAATTAAAGTCTTTGCGGCAGTTTTTGTTTATTAAAGAGTATGTACTATAAGAGAAAAGGGATTAAGAGAGAAAAATTAAAATACAACAAGAAAATAAATGTGTTAAAATTACAAATAGTAGTATATTTCAATGCTGTTTTTCTGGCGGTCAAACACTACTTTTTCGATCAATGAGCGCAAAAGGATGTTTTTCTCCTTTTCTGAGTTGTCAGGGTCTTTTAAAAAGGCAAGAAGGGAAAGAGATTGATTGCTGACATAATGGCGGCTGTCATCTAAGCTGGGGTTGGAAGAAAGACGCAGTTTTTCCAGTTTTTCTTGCAGTTGACGAATACAGGCGGTTCGTTTTTTCTTGCTGCGGCAATATTCTTCCAGAGTATCAACACCTGCTTCGTAGGCTTGCTGAATCCGTTTTAATTTCATTTGTTCCCGTTCCAACTGGTTTTGCAGAAGGGTAAAAGGGTCAATGCTTGGAGCAGATTTTGGCAGGTTCAGTTGAAAGCGGCTTTCTGCAAAGTCGGCCTGTATGGTAGAAAGTACCCACTGAGTCAGCTGTTCCCGGTTGATTGCATGGGATACGCTGCACCGGCCACGGGCATAGGCATTGCATTGGAGAGAGCCATTACCGCTGTTGACCAGAGTTGAGCCGCAGCTGCTGCACCGCACCAGTCCCCGAAGGGCAAATTCATGTTCGGGGATGACGGCGGATTTTGCTTTTTTGTGATAGAGTGTTTTTAACTCTTGGATTCGTTTCTGAACAGCATTCCAGTCATCAAGGCTTACCAAAGCAGGATGCTCACCATCAGAAAGGATAGCGGAGTTTGGTAGGACATCACGTTGCATCTTTGTGCCCGGATTCCAGTGGATTTTCCCGATATACACAGGATTTTTTAAGATATATTCGATATTTCGGCTCTCCATCCGATTGCCAAATCGGGTGCGAACATCCATTTGGTCAAGCTTTTGCGCAATTTCCCGATAGCCCATACCGGACAGAAAATCCGAATAGATCATCTGTACCAGCAAAGCAGTGTCCGGGTCAGGAAGATAGCGTTTGTTCTCGATGCGGTAGCCAAAGGGAGCGTAGGTCAGGGGTTGACCCCGGCGGGCTTTTTCCGCCATACCGCGGGTCACTTCTTCGGCAAGGTTTACACTGTAAAATTCGTCCATCGCCTCAATGATCGCCTCGGTGATAATGGACATCTTGTCATCACCCAGATTTTCGCTGATCGAGATAACCTCGATTCCCAGTTCCTTGCGAAGCATCGACTTATAGACAATGCTATCCTGACGGCTGCGGGCAAAACGGGAATACTTCCAAACCAGAATCGCGTCAAAGGGTTTGGGCTTCTTTTTTGCGGTGGAAATCATCCGTAAAAACTCGGGACGCTTTACGCTGTATCGGCCGGAACGCCCCTCTTCTTCGATAAAGATGTATTCCTCTGGCAGGGTAAAGCCGTTTGCTTTAGCGTAGCGGCGAATCTGTACAAGCTGGCTGTCAGGGGAATATTCCAGCTGGTCATCGGTGGAAACACGGATGTAAGCAGCAGCAATTTTCATACATAACCCTCCTTTTTAAGAAAGGATATGCAGCTGTTATCCCCAAAAAGAAGGATAGTATCATAAAAAACAGAGCGGAAAGCATAGGATGAATGGGGAGGTGTGCGTCGTGTCGGGAAAAAATTTCAGTGCAACAAGTTTTATCCGTCTAAATGATGAAACGGTATTGCCGGTGAGCACGGTTTTATATGTCCAGGGAAATAAGATACAGGAAGAGCGCCATATTTTAGCAGAAGAATGGGAAAAAATGGTTCAGGGGATGATGGAGCGTGCAGGCAGGGTGATGTCCGATTATATCGGCACACAACATTTAGAGAGAGAAAGGATAAAACTTGATGTAAAATATCGGGAAACAGATTGAAGGGGGTGCTATAATCAAAGAAAAAGAAAGGGGAAAACAGGATGGAACCAATTAAAATTCAAAAGGTAATTGATTATATAGAAGAAAATTTGACAGATGATTTGTCTTATGATGCGATTGCAGCAATGATGGCAATTTCGGAAGCAGATTTGCAGAGATCATTTAAGACCATTACAGGAATGACAATCAGCGAATATATTAGAAATCGACGATTGAGCTGCGCGGCAATTGCTATCAAAAATGAGAATATGAAGATTGTGGATGCGGCACTTTTATATGGATATCAGACTGCAGAAGGATTTGGCAAAGCATTTAAGCAGTATCATGGATGTACACCATTGGAGGCCAAAAGTCCAGAAAGCACCATTCGTTATTTTAATCCTGTGGTGATTAAACTGGCAAAACGGGGAGGAATCCTTATGGATTATGAGCCGCATCAGGAAAAAGCAGATTCCGTTACAGCATATTATGATGCCAGTGATGAGCTTCACAGGCTGACCAGAAGCAAACATGCTTATTTAGAGTATTTTGTAACGATGCAATATCTGGAAAAAGTGATTCCACAAAACAGCAGCATCCTTGACTGCTGTGCCGGTACAGGTGTATATGCGTTTGAGCTTGCAAAGAAACATCGCGTTGTCGCTTCAGATTTATCTGGAAAGCATGTCAGGCAGATGAGGGAGATTCAGAAAGGTAAACCTGTGCTGGAAGCAGTTTACCAGCTTGATGTGTGCAGGATGGATTGCTTTGAAGATGAGTCTTTTGATGTAGTATTATGTTTGGGAGCTCTCTATCATATTTTTTCGGAGGAGGCACGAATAAAAGCAGTTCAGGAATGCAAACGGGTGTGCAAAAAAGGCGGCATTCTGGCTTTTGCCTATTTAAACAAATGGGGAAACTTTTACAATGGAATGATCAATAACCTCAAATCAATGGAACAGTTATACAGAGAGTTTGAAAGCGGAAACAATGAGGACATTTTTTACCGAACAACCGCAGAAGAGATAGAAAGTTTGTGTGGTGGACAAGGTTTGGAATGTATCTATAACATCGGGGTGGATCATCTGGCTTTTTTATCCAGTGAAAAAATTGATGCAATGAATGAGCAGGAATACCAAAAGATTTTGGAATATCAGCTTAAGGCAAGTGTGGAAAGGAATATTGCAGGAACAAGTCTACATGGCTTGTGGATTGGAAAAAAGTAAAATTTTTGAGTTGCCCAAAAGGGTCATAATACAAAAAATTATGATACAGAAGGAAAGTTGTATTTTTTAATGCAACTTTCCTTTTGTTTTTGGGTATGGATGAAGGGAGGACAGGATATTTTGACAGCAGAGAGATGAAAGTAAGATAGGAGGGAGTAAAGATGTGGACAAATCACAAGAACAGGAAGATTTGAGATGACATACTTTATAAAGGGGAAGATGATTTTTGTCGAAACGTATCTATTTGTGAAACTATCAGTAAATAAAGTGAAGAAAGGAGAATGAAAATGCCGATTATAACAGGAAAAACGCCAGAGGGGCTTATCAAACACGCTCAAAAGGCATTCAATGAAAAATGGTGGTATGTCTGGGGAACCTTTGGCAACAAACTGACCGAGAGTCTTTTGGAAACCAAAGCCAAACAGTACCCGCTTTATAATGGAGGGGCAAACAAAGAGATCCACAAAAAGCATCTTGGACAGACAGCATGTGACTGTGTGGGGCTAATTAAAGGTTACTGTATGTGGTCTGACAAAGAAAACAAGCCGATCTACCGAGCAGATCTCGACTATAATACCGGAATGATGTACGATGCTGCTACCCGAAAAGGGACAATCGACACCATCCCAGAGCGCGCAGGAATCTGTGTTTATATGCAGGGACATGTTGGAGTCTATATCGGGAATGGATGGGTAATTGAGTGTACCGGAAATCGCGGCGCAGTCAAAACTCCGCTGCGAGGAAAAGGTGCAACAGCCTGGACCCACTGGATGGAGTGTCCTTTCATCGATTACAGCAAGATAGAAGAGGAGGTGGACGATATGGCAAAATATCTGCCCTATACGGTAGAAGTGAAAACCTTTTCCAAAGCACATGATTTAGCAGAAGGACTGTGCAGCAAACTGGCAGACAAAGGATACTATGCGTTTGTTTACAGTGTAAAGGAAATAGATCGTGTTTGTGTAGGCCGTTTTGACACAGAGAAAAAAGCGCAGATCACCTGTGATGACCTGAAGAAAAAAGGTTTTGCAGGAACAGTAAAAACAGTATAGAAGATGACAAAAAGAAAGGAAGAAAAATATGCAGGATATTGATATTACTCAGATTGTTACCGCGTTGATTGGACTGCTTTCGGTGCTGGTAACAAGTGTGATTGTGCCGCTCATTCGTACAAAGCTTACCAATGTTCAGTGGGAAACAGTAAAGAATTATGCACTAGCAGGTGTGCAGGCAGCAGAGATTATCTTTGATGCACAGGGAAAAGGAGAAGAAAAGCTCGAATGGGTGAGCAGTTATATTGAATCGCAATGCAAAAAACATGGAATCGAGATTGATATGGATACTGTTCGAATTGCCATTGAGAATGCCTGGAAAGACTTGGGACTGGATACAAAGCACAGAACAAAAGAGGCGGTATAAAATGGTGGAATGGCTAGCAAAATATTGGCTGGAAGCGTTGTTTTCGGGAATTTTGACCGGACTGAGTTTTATCGTCAAGATGATGTGGAATCGACAAAAACAGGAAGACCGTCGGCAAAAGGCAATTGAGCTTGGAATTCAGGCACTGCTGCGTGACCGGGTGGTGCAGGCGTATTATCATTACACCGGGCGTGGCTGGATCACTCTGCACGGTTTGGAGGCTGCCGAAAAAATGTACACCGAGTATCATAATCTTGGCGGTAATGGAACAGTAACAAAACTGATGGAGGATTTGCGGGAGCTTCCAGTAAAAGACAGGATAACTGTGCTAAAGGAAAAAATGAGTCCTACAGATTAATAAAATGGGCGCCTTCCTGATAAAAGAAGGCGCCCATTCTTTTCATATCTTATTGCAATTGGGTGGTCCAGATGGAGAGCTTGGTGCGGCAACACGATACTTAAGCCAGCGTTACACTGCTCCATGGGGACAGATTAAAGCAGGGCTGACCGATATTGGTACAGAAGAGCTGGCACATATTGAACTAGTCAGCGCAATCCTGTACCAGTTGACCAAAGGATTGAGCGTGGAAGAAATCAAGGAAGGCGGAATGGAAGCTTACTTTGTCGATCACACAACCGGCATCTATCCACAGGCTGCATCCGGTGTTCCTTTTTCTGCATCCACCCTTCAGTCGACCGGCGATATTGTCTGTGATCTGGTAGAAGACCTTGCAGCGGATGGTACGACTGTGTAAGAACAACAACGCCGGAAACCCGCATAAATACTACATTCTTGTTAGGACAAGCCTTTTCCGGCTACGTTCGTGTAAGGACAACTTATAATAGGAAACGATAGGACAAGCCATTTCTGAATAAAATTGTACCGCAAAAGCGGCGTTTCTCACTCCCACAAGGGAGAACAGGAACGCCGCTATTTTTATGCCCTCATGTTACGCAGTAAGGGCAAAAAAAGCCTTGATTTATCGGGCTTACAGAACGCAAAAAGGACGAGGACAAGGAAAGATACCTTACCCCTCAAAATCAGCGTTCAACTGCGTAACAAATTCACAGCAAAGGAGCCGATACACTATGGCAGTTTTCAGAGTAGAACGAAACAAAGGTTATACCGTAATGAGCAACCACCACTTACGCAACAAAGACTTGACCTTAAAGGCAAAAGGGCTGCTTTCGCAAATGCTCTCACTTCCCGAAGATTGGGACTATACCCTTGCGGGGCTTTCCCGTATCAACCGGGAGAAAATCGACGCTATCCGCGAAGCTGTCCGAGAACTTGAAAAAGCCGGATATATCCAGCGTACAAGAGAACGCGACGAGAAAGGACGCTTGCGCGGTACCGATTATATCATCTATGAGCAGCCACCTGTCTTGGATTTACCTACATTGGAAAAACCAACGCAGGAAAATCCTATGTTGGAAAACCCTACGTTGGAAAATCCAACGCAATTAAATAAAGAGATACAAAGAACTGACTTACCCAAAAAAGAAAAATCAAATACGGATTTATTAAATACCCATTCCATTCCTATCCTTTCCCCTAACCCTTTTCCTTTGGAGGACGAAGCGGCAGAGCCGCAGGAACGGAAGCGAAAGGAAACGAATGACGCGTACAAAATCTATGAGGAAATCATCAAAGACAATATCGAGTACGACCACCTTGTAACTTACGACCGGGTGGACAAAGAACGCTTGGACGAGATTGTTTCTATCCTGCTTGAAACGGTATGCACAAGGAGAAAGACAATCCGTATCGCCGGGGACGATTACCCGGCAGAGCTTGTCAAGGCAAAGTTTATGAAGCTCAACAGCAGCCACATTGAATTTGTGTTTGACTGCATGAAAAATAACACAACGAAAATCCGCAACATCAAGCAGTACCTAAAAGCGGTGCTGTTCAATGCACCGAATACCATTGACAGCTATTACACCGCCCTTGTCGCTCACGACATGGCAAGCGGCGCGCTTGCGCCACAAAAGCCGAAGTACGGCGACCCCGATTATTATTCCTGCAACGAGGACGAAAGCCTGTAAAACCAAAAGGAGGACGATTTTATGAAACAGGGAGCTTTGATTTTTGACGAAACCGCCGACCGTTACGACATTCGCTTTGACCTTGCCGACTACTACGGCGGCTTGCATTGCGGCGAGTGCATGGAGGTGTTCGCGGGCGGCAAATGGAAACCGACCCGCATTGAGTACGGGGAAAATTGGTATCTTGTGGGTGTCCGCGCCGAGGACTTGAACGGTCTGCGGGTGCGGATTTAAGCGGGGCGACGTGAAGAACGGACGCCCTGTTTTTATGCCGCAAAGCGGCGTACCACCCTAAAAATCATCGAAAGGAGGACGGTAAATGCAAGATGAAGTAAACGAGAAAGTTGTTGCCCTATCCATTAAGACCTCAAAGCTGACCGCCGAAGTGCTGCAAAAAGCCATGAAAGCGGTTTTAGCCAAAGGCAAGCAGCAGCTTTCCAAAGCCCCGCATGGGAAAATCACTATGCGGCAGCTTATGAAACCGGGCGAAAAGGTAACGAATATTGAGATCACCGACGCGAATATCAAAGCCTTTGACGCTATCGCAAAGAAAAATGGGCTTGATTATAACGTCAAGCGGATAGAGAACGGCAAGCCGCCGACCTACCTTGTTTCCTTTCGGGGCAAGGATATTGACGTGATGACCGAAGCATTTAGGGAGTTTTCCGCAAAGAAGCTCTCACGGGAGCAGAAGCCCTCTATCCGAAAAGCGTTAGCTGCGTTCCGGGATAAGGCGAAGCAGCTTAACGCCAACCGGGAGAAAGTCAAGAAAAAGGAAAGGGGGATTGACCGTTGAACAGGATAGATTTGAAAAAGCTGATTATCCCGAATATCCCCTATCTGCTCTTTGTCTGGCTCTTTGACAAGGCGGCGCAGGCATTTAGGCTGTCGCCGGGGGCTGACCTGTCGGAAAAGCTGCTTGCCCTTGGGACGGGATTTTCCGCAGCCTTTTCTAACGCCGCGCCGAGCTTACACCCTATGGACTTGCTTATCGGCATAGCGGGTGCGGTGCTTATCCGGCTGATTGTCTATTTCAAAGGCAAGAACGCGAAAAAATATAGGCGCGGCATGGAATACGGTTCTGCACGTTGGGGCAACGCCGAGGATATAAAGCCGTATGTAGACCCGGTGTTTGAAAACAACGTCATTCTGACCCAGACCGAACGGCTGATGATGAGTAGTCGCCCGAAGCAGCCAAAGTACGCAAGGAATAAAAATATCCTTGTAATCGGCGGTTCCGGCTCCGGCAAGACAAGGTTTTTTGTGAAGCCGAACCTCATGCAAATGCACAGCTCCTATGTTGTCACAGACCCGAAAGGAACCGTGTTAGTCGAGTGCGGGAAGCTCCTGCAACGGGGCGGCTATAAGATAAAAGTGCTGAATACCATAAACTTCAAGAAAAGTATGCACTATAACCCGTTCGCCTATATCCGCAGCGAGAAAGACATTCTGAAACTGGTAAATACCATAATCGCCAACACCAAAGGCGACGGGGAAAAATCCGGCGAGGATTTCTGGGTGAAAGCGGAAAAGCTCTACTATACCGCACTAATCGGCTATATCTGGTATGAAGCCCCGGAGGACGAGAAGAACTTCACGACGCTGCTTGAAATGATAAATGCGTCGGAAGCCCGCGAGGACG
>ERZ780150.363-NODE-363-length-42156-cov-31.296383_pt1 | contig 42156 bp, 32 predicted proteins | sample MGYA00511019_ERZ780150 | MGnify/ENA primary metagenome ERZ780150 (study PRJEB29588, sample SAMEA2151633) | human gut metagenome | biome: human gut; feature: human-associated habitat; material: faeces | place: Denmark | collected 2008/2010 ...
GGGGCTGGAACCGGCGGCACAGCCGCTGCCGTGGCACTCGGTGCACTCCTGCTGGCGGGTGATGGTGATGTTCTTCTTGCAGCCGTGCACGGCCTCGTCAAAGCTCAGGGTGATGCGCACCCGGATGTCCTGACCCTTGCGGGGGGCGTTGGGATTGGCCCGACGGGACGAACCGCCAAAGCCGCCGAAGCCGCCGCCAAAGATATCGCCGAAAATGTCGCCCAGATCCACGCCGTCGCCGCCAAAACCGCCAAAGCCGCCCGCACCGGGGCCGCCGCCGTTCTGTGCTGCATAGGCAGGGTCAACACCTGCAAAGCCGTACTGGTCGTACAGCTGGCGCTTCTTCGGGTCCGAAAGCACCTCGTTTGCTTCGTTTACTTCCTTGAACTTTTCCTCGGCATCCTTATCGCCGGGGTTATAGTCCGGGTGGTATTTCATTGCAAGCTTGCGGTATGCCTTTTTGATCTCGGCATCGGTCGCAGTCTTAGATACCCCCAGCACTTCGTAGTAATCACGCTTTTCCTGTGCCATATCCACTCACCTCTCCGGGAACGTTTGATCCGGGAAACGCCCCGGTTGGTTCCTCGCTCTATAACCAGCAAGAGCCGCTCCGGCAAAACCGGAGCGGCTTTTGCTATTCCACGCGTGCGTCCGCCGGTTTGGCCGGGCACACACTGCTGTGTTTTTTATCAGACTTCCTTGAAGTCGGCATCCACAACGCCGTCATCACCCGGCTTCTGCTGGTTGTTTGCACCTGCGTCGGGGCCGGGCTGTGCACCGGCGGCCTGCTGTGCGGCAGCGGCTGCCTGATACATCTTCTCGAACACCTGGCTCAGGGCTTCCTGCTTTGCCTTGATGTCGTCCACGTTGCCGGACTGAACAGCGGTCTTCAGGTCGGCCAGCTTGCTCTCGGCCTCGCTCTTCACGTCGGCGGGCAGCTTGTCGCCGTTCTCCTTCAGCATCTTCTCGGTCTGGAACACCATCTGGTCGGCACCGTTGCGGATATCGACCTCTTCACGCTTCTTCTTATCGTCGGCAGCAAACTGCTCAGCTTCCTTCACAGCCTTGTCGATGTCCTCCTTGGACATGTTGGTAGAAGCGGTAATGGTGATGTTCTGCTCCTTGCCGGTGCCCAGATCCTTTGCGCTGACCTTCACGATGCCGTTTGCATCGATATCGAAGGTAACTTCGATCTGAGGCACACCACGGGGAGCCGGAGCGATGCCGTCCAGATGGAAGACACCCAGGCTCTTGTTGTCGCGTGCGAACTCACGCTCGCCCTGCAGAACGTTGACCTCAACAGAGGGCTGGTTGTCTGCAGCGGTGGAGAACACCTGACTCTTGTGGGTGGGGATGGTGGTATTGCGGTCGATGATCTTGGTGCACACGCCGCCCAGAGTTTCAATGCCCAGGCTCAGCGGGGTGACATCCAGCAGCAGCAGGCCCTTGACATCGCCCTGCAGCACGCCGCCCTGAATGGCAGCGCCCACAGCCACGCACTCATCGGGGTTGATGCCCTTGAAGGGCTCGCAGTTCAGTTCCTTCTTGACTGCATCGTAGACAGCGGGGATACGGGTGGAACCACCGACCATCAGAACCTTCTTCAGGTCAGAGGGACGCAGGCCTGCATCCTGCAGAGCCTTGCGGACGGGGCCCATGGTGCGGTCCACCAGATCAGCGGTCAGCTCGTTGAACTTTGCGCGGGTCAGGGTCATATCCAAGTGCTTCGGGCCGGTAGCATCGGCAGTGATGAAGGGCAGGTTGATCTGGCTGCTCATTGCGCTGGACAGCTCGATCTTTGCCTTCTCGGCAGCTTCCTTCAAACGCTGCGCAGCCATCTTGTCCTTGCGCAGGTCGATGCCGTTCTCGGTCTGGAAGGCATCTGCCATCCAGTTGATGATGCGCTCATCGAAGTCATCGCCGCCCAGATGGGTATCACCGTTGGTGGCCAGAACCTCGGTAACGCCGTCGCCCATCTCGATGATGGACACATCGAAGGTGCCGCCGCCCAGATCGTAGACCATGATCTTCTGGTCTTCTTCCTTATCGATGCCATATGCCAGAGAAGCGGCAGTAGGCTCGTTGATGATACGCTTGACGTTCAGGCCTGCAATGGTGCCTGCGTCCTTGGTAGCCTGACGCTGGCTGTCGTTGAAGTATGCAGGAACGGTAATGACAGCCTCGGTAACAGGCTCGCCCAGATAAGCCTCGGCATCCGCCTTCAGCTTCTGCAGGATCATAGCGCTGACCTGCTGGGGAGTGTACTCCTTGCCGTTCAGGGTCACCTTGTGATCGGTGCCCATGAAGCGCTTGATGGAAGCGACGGTGTTCTCGGGGTTGGTGATGGCCTGACGCTTTGCGACCTGACCCACCAGACGGTCGCCGGTCTTGGTGAAGCCCACCACAGACGGGGTGGTGCGTGCACCCTCAGAGTTTGCGATAACAACGGGCTCGCCGCCCTCCATGACAGCCACGCAGCTGTTGGTAGTACCAAGGTCGATACCAATGATCTTACTCATAATGAAAACTCCTCTCGAAAGAACAAATCTTATTGTTTATGTGATGCTCAAATGTTTGTAAGCGGATGTTATATTCAAAACCCTTTCGGGTTTCTGCTTTGTTATTCGGCCACTACAACGGTCGCATGGCGGACGATCTTATCGCCCAGCTTGTAGCCCTTCTGGTAGACCGTGATGACGGTGCCGCTCTCCTGTCCGTCCGGGGCGGGGATCTGCTGCACTGCATTCATGAAGTTGGGGTCAAAGGGCTTGCCCAGCGCCTCGATCTCCTCCACATGGAGGGCATCCAGCGCCTTGGCGGCCTTGTCCAGCGTCATGGTCACGCCCTTTTTGTAGTTCTCGTCGGTGGTGGGGGCGTTGGCTGCCATCTCCAGCGTATCCAGAATGGGAATGATCTGGTTCACCGCAAAGGAAATGCCATCGTTGAACTTCTGGTCGGCTTCGCGGGTGGAGCGCTTGCGGTAGTTCTCGTACTCCGCCGCCATGCGCAGCAGCTGGTCTTTGGCCTGTGCAGCGTTGGCTTCGGCAGCATCCAGCTTTGCCTTTACGGCTTCCAGCTCACGGGCCTTCTTGTTGAACCAGCCGCCATCCTTCTTCTTGTCATCCTTCGGGTCGGCAGCTTCGGCAGCAGGTTCCTGTTCGGGTGCTGCCTGCTGGGCCTTTTCCTCGGGAGCCGTTTCGGGCTGCTCAGCTTCCTGAGCCGGAGCCGTCTTTTTTGCTTCTTCGCTCATTCCAGATCCTCCTTATAGATCACAGTCCGCCGGGGTACGGCAGCCTGCGGGGTGTCTTTTCGTTTGCCGCTCATGCCCTCGCCCAGCTGGTCTGCAAAGTAATGCAGCAGCGGCATCAGCTTCTGGAAGGGCATCCGGGTGGGGCCGATCAATGCAATGGAGCCCCACAGGCCTCCGCCCACCAGATACCGGTCGCTCACGATGCACAGGCCCGGGATCTGCGGTTCCAGATCCTCGCCCAGCAGCACGCTCTCACTGCGTTCTGCCGGAGGTGCGATCAGGCCAGCGGCCTGCTCCTCGTCATTCAGCAGTGTGAGGATGTCACCCACCTTGCCGTCCAGCTGGGGCCAGTCCAGCAGATACTGCTCGCCGCCCAGAAATACGTGGGGCTTGACGGAATCCTGCAGGATGGCAGCCGCTGCACTGATAACGGGCACCAGCTCTGGGTCGATCTGGCTGCACAGCTCTGCCAGCAGCCGGGTGGAAAGATCCACCGGCGCTACAAAGGTAAGGTTGCAGTTGAGCAGTGCGGCAAGTGCTGCCGCATTCTCGCGGGAGAGGCCGGTGCGCACCCGTGCCACACGGGTACGAACGTAACCGGCCGTGGTAACGGCCAGCACAGCCGCTGCGCTGCGGCCCACCTGAACCACTTCATAGTGGGCGATGCACAGATCCTCGGCGCACGGGGTGCTGATGGCGGCGGTGCAGCCGCTGATGGCGGCCAGCGCCTTGGCGGCACCTGCGGCCAGCTTTTCCGGCTCATGGTCGAGGCTTGCGAACACCGCATCCACACGGGCGCGGCTCACACGATCCAGCGGCTGATCGTCGGTCAGCAGATTATCAAGGTAGTAACGGTAGCCCTTGGCGCTGGGCACACGGCCCGCGCTGGTGTGGGGCTGCTCCAGCAGACCCAGCTTTGTCAGCGCCGCCATCTCATTGCGAAGCGTTGCGCTGGAAACTGCCATGTCAAAGTAGTTTGCCAGCACGCTGCTGCCAACGGGCTCGCCTTCGAGACCATACAGCGCCACGATCGCCTGCAAGACTCGCTGCTTGCGTGCATCCATCGTCATAGCGCCTGCCTCCTTTTTGCGTTCGCTTTGTTTGTTTAGCACTCCTTGTTCCTGAGTGCTAAGACCATTATAGCCAATTTTCCGGTGCTGTCAAGCCCCTTGGAAAAATGTTTTAAAAGATTCATAATTCTGTCATAAACGAAGAAAGCGCCCTCCTTATTATAAGGAAAGCGCTCCGGCATGTTCTTTACTCTTCCATCTGCCTTGCCAGAAATGCCGCTGCCACATTCACGGCCTTGAGTTGGGCGGCATCCGGCGTGGCCGTGCGGTCTTCGGTCAGCAGGGCCACCACGCCGGTCACATCGCCCGCTGCAATGATGGGTGCGGCGCACAGCACTGCTCGGGGCGAGCCCTCGCAGGGCAGGATGCACTTTTCGGCAATGCCCTCGCTCTGGTACAGCCTGCGGCCATCCATCAGCTTTTCCAGCGGCTGGCTGATGCTGCGGTCGGCCAGCTCCCGCCGGCCGGAGCCGCTCACCGTCAGGATGCGGTCACGGTCGGCCACCAGTGCGGTCAGCGCAAAGCTTTTGCTGAGCACCTCGGTATACTGGGCCGCTACTGTGTTCATCTCGCCAATGGGCGAATACTTTTTAAAGATCACCTCGCCGTCGCCCGTGGTGAAGATCTCCAGCGGGTCGCCGCGGCGGATGCGCTGGGTGCGGCGGATCTCCTTTGGGATCACCACCCGGCCCAGCTCGTCGATGCGGCGCACGATTCCTGTTGCTTTCATGTTTTTGCTCCTCCGTTTCCTTAAAAATGCCTGCAGCACTAGTATCTGTCAGACCGGGCCATTTATACCTGCTGCCCCCGCGCAAAAAGACCTGCACGGAAAGCTGCCTCTTCGTTGCGTTTCCGGCAGGGTTCTGCTACAATGATACAAAAAGCCGTTTTCATAAGCACAGCACCCCGCTTATGAAGACAGATCCTAAAATTCTACTGAGAAAGGCAGGTGTCCGGATGCCGAACATCCTCATTCTGGGCGGCGGTGCCGCCGGTCTTGCAGCCGCGCTGGCGGCGGCACAAAGTGCCCCCGCTGCACAGGTCATTGTGCTGGAGCGCAACCCGAAGCCGGGCAAAAAGCTGCTTGCCACCGGCAATGGCCGCTGCAATCTGGATAACACCGGCATTGCACCGGAGCTGTATTTCACTGCCGACCCGGCAGCACTTCGTCCGCTGCTGGATGCCGTAAATACCGCCGACCCGCTGCGCTGGTTCCGTGCGCTGGGGCTTTACACCCGCACCGACGAGGCGGGCCGGGTGTATCCGTACTCCAATCAGGCGGCGGACGTGCTGGCCCTGCTGGAGCATCACCTTGCGCAGCACCATGTGCAGCTGCGCACCGGCTGCACCGTGCGCACCCTGAGCCAGAGCCGCAGCGGCTACGCCGTGCAGTTCGAGACGGCAGAGGGCTCTGCCGAGACCCTGCGCGCCGATGCCGTCATCTGCGCCATGGGCGGCGAGGCAGGGCCGCAGTTCGGCACCGACGGCTTTGGCACCCGGTTCGCCGCCCAGTGCGGCGGCAGGGTGGAGCCGCTATACCCCTGCCTGACCGCCCTGCAGTGCGCAAAGCCCCGCAAAGCGTTGGCTGGCATCCGTGCCAAGGCAGCAGCATCCCTGCTGGACGGTACCCATGTGCTTGCCTGCGAGAACGGCGAGGTACAGTTCACCGATTACGGCCTTTCCGGCATCTGCATCATGCAGCTGTCCGGCCTGCTGGCCCCGGGCCGCGGCCCCAAGGCTCCTGCTGTGGAGCTGGACCTCTTCCCGGCAGTGGACGAAACCGCACTTGCCAGCCTGTTTGCGGCCCACGCCGCCCAGACGGCAGGGGGCAGCGCCGCCGACTTCTGGCTGGGCCTGCTGAACCAGAAGCTGGGCCGTACTGTGTGGTCTGCCGCCGGGCTGCAGGACAGCGACGCGCCTGCCGTGCTCACCGCTGCACAGTGGCAGAAGCTGGCCCACACCGCCAAGCACTGGCGCTTTGAAGGGCTGACCCCCTGCAGCTGGAAGCAGGCCCAGACCACCGGCGGCGGGCTGGCCCTGCGGGAGGTGGATCAGCACTTCCAGTTCAAGGGCTGTCCGGGCCTTTACTTTGTGGGCGAAACGCTGGACTGCGCAGGCAACTGCGGCGGTTTTAACCTGCACTGGGCGTTCGGCTCTGGCCTTGTGGCCGGGCGCAGCGCTGCAGGCCATGCTGCAGCAGGCCGTGCTCTGCCAAAAGCCCCCGCGCCCGCAAAGAGCAGGAAAAAGCCGCACAGGTAAAAATGAGCTTTAAATTTTCAACAAACGCTTGACATCTTGTGCAGATTGCATTATCATAAAGGCAATAAAGGTTTGTTCAGAGGATCGAGCAGAACAAGCAAGGGGAGAGTCGAAAGGCCCTTTTGTTTGTCCTGCTCTTTTTCTTTTATTCGGCAAACGGAGCGATCAGGAGGTTTTTATGCTGGATGTAGCAATTATCGGCTGCGGTGTCATTGGTGCGGCAGCCGCCTATGAGCTGTCCCATTACCCGCTGCAGACCGCCATTTTCGAGGCTGAAAATGACGTGGCCGACTGCACCACCAAGGCCAACAGTGCCATTCTGCACGCTGGCTACGACCCCGAACCGGGCACCCGGATGGCGCGGCTCAACGTGGAGGGGTCCGCACTGGCCAAGGAGATCTGCGCCCGGCTGGATGTGCCGTACCTGCAGTGCGGCAGTCTGGTGCTGGCCCTCAGCCCGGAAGAGCTGCCCCACCTGCAGAAACTGTATGAGAACGGCATCGCCAACGGCGTGCCGGGCATCCGGCTGCTTTCCGCAGAGGAAACGTTTGCCATGGAACCAAATCTGGCCCCCACTGTCGTTGGCGCGCTGTATGCGCCCAGCGCCGCCATCGTCAGCCCGTGGGAGTTTGCGCTGGCAATGGCAGAAGTGGCTGTGCGCAACGGCGTGGAGCTGCACCGCAGCTGCCCTGTGACCCACATCGAAAAGACCGCCGGCGGCTGGGCGCTGACCACCCCCTCCGGAATTGTGGAAACGCGCTATATCATCAATGCGGCAGGCATCTCGGCGCAGGCCGTGCACGATATGGCCGCGCCCCACAAATTTACCATCCAGCCCACCCGGGGCGAATACTACCTGCTGGATAAATCCGAGGGCAGCCGTGTACACCACGTCATCTTCCAGTGCCCCAACGAAAACGGCAAGGGCGTTCTGGTGGCCCCCACCGTCCACGGCAACCTGATCGTCGGCCCGAACGCCGACCCCGTGGAAGGGGACGATACCGCCTGCACCGCCGCCGGGCTGGCCTTCGTCAGCGCCGCAGCGCGCCGCAGCGTGCCGAACATCCGCTTCAGCGAGTCCATCCGCAATTTTGCGGGTGTCCGTGCCAATGTGGACACGGGCGACTTCGTTATCGGCGAAGCAGAGGGCGCACCCGGCTTCATCGATCTGGCGGGCATGAAATCGCCCGGCCTTTCCAGTGCACCGGCCGTTGCCAGAGAAGCCGTCAAAATTCTGGAAGCTCACGGCGATCTGCCCGCCCCCAAGGCGGATTACAGGGATGGCCGCACCCGGGTGCGCTTCAAGGAGCTTCCGCCCGAAGAAAAAGCCCGGCTCATTGCAAAGGAACCCGCCTATGGCCGCGTGATCTGCCGCTGTGAGACGATCACCGAGGGCGAAATTCTGGACGCTCTGCACGAAGAGATCCCCGCCACCACCATTGACGGTGTCAAGCGCCGCTGCGGTGCCGGTATGGGCCGCTGTCAGGGCGGCTTTTGCGGGCCGCGGGTGCTGGAGCTGATCAGCAAAACGCTTGGCATCCGTCCGCTGGACGTGCTGCAGGATAAGGCCGGCACCAACGTCTTACTGTGCGAAACCAAGCAGGAGGGAGAGCACCATGATTGATCTGGTCATCGTCGGCGGCGGCCCTGCAGGCCTTGCCGCAGCTTACAGCGCATGGCAGCATGGTCTGCGCGATATCCTTATCTTAGAGCGCGACAACGAGCTGGGCGGCATCCTGAACCAGTGCATCCACAACGGCTTCGGCCTGCACCGCTTTGGCGAGCAGCTCACCGGCCCGGAATACGCAGGCCGCTGCATTGAACTGCTGCGCTCCACCGGTGTCCGGGTGGAGCTGGGCACGATGGTGCTGGACGTCACCCCGGACAAAAAGATCCACTGCGTCAGCCGGGAAAAGGGCTATCAGATTTTGGAAGCCAAAAGCATCATCCTCTGCATGGGCTGCCGGGAACGCACCCGCGGTGCCATTGGCATCCCGGGCAGCCGCCCCGCCGGCATCTACACTGCCGGTGCTGCCCAGCGCTATGTCAACATGGAGGGCTATCTGGTAGGCAAGCGGGTGCTCATCCTCGGCAGCGGCGACATCGGCCTGATCATGGCCCGCCGCATGACGCTGGAAGGTGCCAAAGTACTGGCCTGCGTGGAGGTCATGCCGTATTCCGGCGGCCTGACCCGCAACATCGTGCAGTGCCTGCAGGACTTCGACATCCCCCTGTATCTGTCCCATACCATCGTGGATATTCAGGGCAAGGCCCGCGTGGAAAAGGCCACCGTTGCCAAGGTGGACGAAAACCGCCGCCCCATCCCGGGCACCGAGATGGAATTTGATGTGGACACCATCCTGCTCAGCGTTGGCCTGATCCCGGAAAATGAGCTGACCCGGCAGGCGGGCATCCCCATGGACCCTCACACCAAGGGCGCTGTGGTCTACGAGAATATGGAGACCGGCATCCCCGGTGTGTTCGCCTGCGGCAACGTGGTGCACGTGCATGATCTGGTGGACTTCGTTTCGGGCGAAAGCGACCTGGCCGGTGCTTCTGCGGCGGCCTATGTTTTGAAGGGCGAAGCCGCCGATACGGTTGTGCTTGACCTTGTTCCGGGCAATGGCGTGGGCTACACCGTGCCGCAGCGGGTGCGCCCCGCTGATGTGGACAGGAGCGTGAACATTTCCTTCCGTGTGCGGCAGAACTACGGCCCCAGCCAGATCACCGTGACCTGCGGCGGCAGGCAGCTGGCCCGGTTCAAGCGCCAGCGCATGGCACCCGGTGAGATGGAACACATCGCACTGCCCAAAGTCCTGCTGGAAAAAGCAGACGGCCCGCTGACCGTTGCGGTAGAGGAGGTTATTGCAGAATGAGCAGCATCAAAGAAGTCATTTGCATCTGCTGTCCCTGCGGCTGCCACTTGCAGGTGGACCCGGAAAATGATTATAATGTAACTGGAAACGCCTGCCCCAACGGTGCCGCCTACGGCAGGGAAGAGCTGACCCATCCCACCCGCATCCTCACCAGCACCGTACGGGTGGAGGGTGGGCTGTATCCGCGCTGCCCGGTAAAGACTGCGCAGGCCGTGCCCAAAGAGAAGATGACCGAGGTCATGGCTGCGCTGGACCGCGTCACTCTGCACGCACCCGTCCGCACCGGACAGGTGGTGCTGGCAGATGTGTGCGGCACCGGCGTGGACGTTGTGGCGACGCGAAATCTGTGATACACACTCCTGAAACGATACGGAGGTAGCAAAAGCATGAGTACAAAATATGTTCTGGCGTTGGATCAGGGAACCACCAGCAGCCGTGCCATCCTGTTCGACAATGAGCAGAATATCATTGCGGTGCAGCAGCGCGAGTTTGAGCAGATCTATCCGCAGCAGGGCTGGGTGGAGCACAACCCCATGGAGATCTGGTCCACCCAGTATGGAGTCATGAACGAGGTGGTGGCCCAGAGCGGTGTCGATGCCCACGATATCGCCGCCATTGGCATCACCAACCAGCGGGAGACCACCATCCTGTGGGAAAAGGCCACCGGCCGCCCCATCTACAATGCCATCGTCTGGCAGTGCCGCCGCACGGCTCCGCTGGTGGATGAACTGCTGCAGCAGCCCGGCATGGCAGACTACATCCGGGAGAATACCGGCCTGATGCCCGATGCCTATTTCTCCGCAACGAAGATCAAGTGGATCCTGGACAATGTGCCCGGTGCGCGGGAGCGGGCCGAGGCAGGGGAGATCCTGTTCGGCACTGTGGACACATGGCTGGTCTGGAAGCTGACCGGCGGCAGAGTGCATGTCACCGACCGCACCAACGCCAGCCGCACCATGCTGTATAACATCCGCACGCTGGACTGGGACGACACCTTGCTCAAGGCGCTGGATATCCCGCGCTGCATCCTGCCCCGCGTGACGGATTCCAGCGAGGTCTACGGCACCACCGATCTGTGCGGTGTGCAGATCCCGGTGGCCGGCATTGCCGGTGACCAGCAGGCTGCGCTGTTCGGACAGAGCTGCTTTGGCAAGGGGGAGGCCAAGAACACCTACGGCACCGGCTGCTTTTTGCTGATGAACACCGGCGATACCATCTGCCGCAGCCGGAACGGCCTGATCTCTACCATCGCCATCAGCCTGAACGGTAAGGTGGAGTACGCGCTGGAGGGCAGCGTCTTTGTGGGCGGTGCCGTCATCCAGTGGGTGCGCGACGGCCTGCGCATGATCCAGGAGAGCCGCGATGCGGAATACTACGCCCAGAAGGTGCCGGACAACGGCGGCATTTACATCGTGCCGGCCTTTACTGGTCTGGGTGCACCGTACTGGGATATGTACGCCCGCGGTGCCATTGTGGGCATCACCCGCGGCACCACCCAGAACCACATCATCCGCGCGGCGGAAGAATCCATTGCCTACCAGAGCGCCGATCTTGTGGCGGCTATGGAAAAAGACACCGGCGTGCCCATCACCTCGCTGAAGGTGGACGGCGGTGCATCCCGCGACCAGTTCCTGATGCAGTTCCAGGCCGATATCCTGAACAAGACCGTGCTGCGCCCGGCCATCCGGGAGACGACCGCTCTGGGCGCTGCCTATCTGGCGGGCCTTGCCACCGGCGTATGGAAGGACCGGGACGAGATCTGCAGCCTGTGGCACTGCAACATGACCTTTGCCCCGCAGATGGACGAGACCGAACGCACCCGCCTGCTGGCCGGCTGGCACAAGGCTGTGGGCCGCAGCTGCGACTGGGCAGAGCATTGATAGTTTTCGCCCGACTTTATGGTTCACGCACAAAATATTTTTTAATTGTTTATTTTCTATTGACATTTTGTTACAAAACGCTATACTAGAAGCATCCCAAGAGAAGTGAGATGGGGATGCACTGTATCGTCCAGATGCAGTGTGTCCCCATTTTTATTACGGAAAAATCAGATTCAAAAAGGAGGTCCCCCATATGAACGAGAAAAAACTTTCAAGGCCGCTGATCAGTCTCATCGTCAGCATCGCGCTCATCATCGTAGGCATTGCCGGTTCTTTCATTTTACAGACGAACTCCGGCAAAACGACCATCCGGAACGTTACCATTGAATCCGAATCCGGTCATACCCTTGCGATGGATGTTTATATTCCGGAAAACGCCACCGCTGAAACGCCTGCGCCCGCTATTTTTGTACAGCATGGCGGAAACAACAACAAAGAAGAAATGCAGCATTACTGCATTGAGCTCGCCCGCCGCGGCTATGTTGCGATCGGCGTGGATATGTACGGCATGGGCGAAAGCGAACCTCTGCCGGACTCCGAATGGCTCACCCAGGGCCGCGGCCTTTATGATGCGGTACGCTACGGCGTTACTCTGCCCTACGTTGATACCGACCGAGTTTCGCTGCTGGGCTACTCCCGCGGTGGCAAGGCAGCTGGCGAAGCACTGCAGTGCGATAACGACAGTCTGAATGTTGTCAAGGCCATTTTCCTGATTCACAGCGATCCCATCGTGCGTAACAGCGAGGGCTACACCGATGTTTACGGTGCCCGAGATGTCGCAGTTCTCGCAGACAAGAACGACGAGTTCTTCTTCTCGGAAAAAGCTAATGATAACGGTACCTATTCCAACGACGCCAACAAGTATGCAGCCAACCTTTCCAGCCCGGCAGAATATGTGATCAACAACAGTGCACAGTCCTTCCTGTATTTCGGTATCGACCCCGCAACCACCAGTGAACAGCGCGTGGCAGAGACCGTTTATGAGCAGGATTACGGCGGAAAGACCGGAAGCCGCCAGATCTTTGTTTCTAACGAGACGCATATGGCTGGTTGGTGGTCCCCGCTGGTCATGAACCGTGTGTTGACCTTCTTTAACCGTGTTATGCCCACTAGCACTGCTCTGAGCGCCAGCAGCTACACCTATACCATCTGGAACATCTTCAAGATCATCGCCCTGTCCGGTCTGCTGCTGTTTGCCGGGTCTCTGATGGTCTGGCTGGTCAACTCCGTCAAGACATTCCAGTGTGCCGACAATGGCGAGCAGGACCTTCGCCCAGTTGGCGATAAGAACGCAGTTGCATGGTTCTGGGGCATCCAGATCATCAGCGCCGTCCTGTCCATCCTCATGATTCGATTCCTGAACAAGCAGGGACTGGCATCTTACCGCGATGCACTTTTCCACTCGGCCAACCCTGCGTACCACGGCCTGATCTCTCTGCTGTGCGGCGCACTGACTCTTGTTCTGTGCACGGTGTGGTACATGGCCTACGGCAAAAAACACGGTTTCTCCTTCCGGAATACCGGCATCGCTATTTCCGGGCATGCACTCCTCAAATCCATCGGCGCGGCCCTGCTTGCAGTCTTTGCCCTGATCCTGATGGTTTTTGCCGTCGACTATTTTGTGGATGTGAACTTCCTGATCGTTTACTGGGGCTTTATGAAGTTTGGAGCCAACCGCATCCCGGGTATGCTCCTTGTTGTACCCATGTATCTCGTGTACTACATTGTCATGTCCATCAGCGTCAACAGTTTTAACTTTAGCACGGCGCTCGGCAAAAACAAGCTGCTTTCTAACCTTCTGATCAGCTTTATCGCATCGGTTCCCACTCTGTTCGTCCTCTGCTACGTTTACGGCATCTTCAAGGCTACCGGCTCGAACCCGATGTTCGGCGGTCTGGCTTCTGCCGCAACTGCAGTGTATGCGCTGCCCGGCTTCATCTTTGTTGCGATCCTGATTTGTCGTCTCCTGTACCAGCACACAGGCAATCCCTACCTTGGCGGCATCTTCTGCGGCGTTCTTGCAGCTGTCAGCGAGTGGGGCATCTGCGAGATTCGCGTGCACACCCCCGGAACACAGTACGCTGGCACTGCTCTGGTCTACGCACTGATCGCGATCGGCTTTGTAGTTACCATAGCATGCGCTGTACTGCTGAAGAAAAATAATGCAGCCGTGCAGGCACATAAATAATGCCTCTTTAATCCTCTTTACAAACCCCTCAATTTTTTATAAACTTGGTTTGCGCATGGTGCGGCCCTTTTAGAGTTTTCTGAAAGGGCCGTATCTTCTGATTGCTCCCTATCTCTGTAAATCTGGCTCGAAAGGAGTCTTACCCAATGCATCCTCTTGCCGAAACCCTGCTGGACGAACCGGTGATCGCCGCTGTGAAAACGGACGAAGCCCTGACTGCTGCGCTGGCCTCGCCCTGCAGTACTATTTTTCTGCTGGCAAGCACCCTGCTCACCGTAGACGGTCTGGTGCACCGCATACATGATGCCGGAAAACTGGCCGTGGTTCACATCGACCTTGTGGACGGCCTTTCGTCGCGGGAGATCGCGGTGGACTCCCTCAACGCCCTGTGCCACCCGGACGGCATCATCTCCACCCGCCCGACCCTGATCCGCCGGGCGCGCCACCGCGGCCTGCTGACCGTCCAGCGGGCATTCATCCTGGATTCCCTCTCGCTGACCAGCCTGTCCGGTCAGCTGGAGCAGGGCAAGCCGGATTTTGTCGAGATCCTTCCCGGCATCATGCCCCGGGTCATCGCCGAGATCAGCGCCCGCACACAGGTGCCTGTCATTGCAGGCGGCCTGCTGCGGGACAAAGCCGACGTCATGGCCGCCATGCGCGCAGGTGCCGCCGCAGTTTCCACCTCTGCGCCCTCCCTGTGGGATATCTGAGCCAGAACAAGATCCCAGCTGAAGTACGAAAAGCATAATCGTATCCTGGTGTTTTATTGGATATGCCCGCCCACCGATGGAGCCGGATCTCCACGGTGAGCGGGCATTTTTTCGTTTTTGTTCGATTCGAGTGAATCTATTCAGCCTGCGGATTAACTCGATAATTTAAAGCAATACTACAAGCCGCACTCCCCTTAAAGTCTTTCTGCTTCCTGCATCTTAGCATCATACTGGATGGCAGAGATCGGCACGAAGCCCTCGATCATATCCAGTTTGCTGTTGACAAGGTCATCATACACATCTTTGATGGGCGACGTAATGGAAGGCTCCAGCTGTTCATTTGCAATTACGCTTTCCACCAGTGCTTGTTTGTTTTTCAGTTTCCGCGCCATATCGGGCAGGAAGTGATAATTTTCAATCATGCGCAGAATGATGTTTGCCATAAAATTTCCGCGGATGCTGCTCAACTCGATATAAATCGCTCCGGCATCCTCCACGGAAATTTGTGCGATGCTCATCAGGTAATCAGCCAGAGTCCCTTGCGTATCGTTCAAAATTCCCTGACTTGCCATCCTGCGTTGCAGGATATTCATTTTTCGATAGTCCTGAATTATACCGGTTTTTATCAGTACATTCCACCGCTTTATGCAGTCACATGGGTGGCATTCTCTTTCACCGAATTGATCGTATCCATCAGTTCACTCCCTGTTTTGCCATCAAACAGGCGGGTAAACAGAATGGGCTGGTCAAAGGGTGGTTTCATCAGCACCGCTTTGCTTTCCACATAACCGTTCTGCTCGATGTAATGAATGATCTTCTGCACGAACGCGATCTGCTTCGCATTCAGCGATTCGTCGTTGATGAACTTGGAAAATGCCTGCATGGCAGCATCGTGGTCCAGCTTTGCCACTTTACGCACCAGCAGACCAAAGGGTGTATCCCGAAACTCCCGTGCATAATCCTCTTTGCTGCCCAGCTCACAGGTGAAGATATGTTCCAGCTCGGTATAGTCGCCCCGGGAAAGCGGAATGTTCTGGGTCAGCTTGTGGATGGCCAGCGTATCGCTGCGGTGCTCCATGATGTAGCGGTTCACACGTTCCCGGTACTCGCCGAAATCATAGCCGGAATCCAGCGTTTTGCCCTCGGTCTGTTCCAGTACCGGGTCGGCAAGGGCCGTGTAGACAGGTTTTTGCCCTTCTACACCGTCCACCAGAAACTTGATGAGCTCCCGCAGTTCCTGCCGCATTTCCTCAAAGCGGAGCAGATCATGCGAGGTCAAAAATTCGTCTGTCTGCACCTCGCGGATGAGCGGCAGCTTTGCCTGCACCTGCGGGATGGTAGCTTTCCCTTCCAGCATTGCCGCTGTATTGCGCAGCTGTTTCTGGGCGCGGCCCAGCCCCGGCAGACCTTCCAGTTCACAGAGCAGCAAGCCATACACAAAGTTATCGAACCGCTTGGCGGCTTCATCTTTGTCGTCCAGCGAGATGAGCGGTGCCACCTCTTTCATCAGAGTCCCCTTGTCCGTTTCGGTCAGGCTGATAAAGGCTTCCGGCTTTTGATAGTGTTCCACGGCCTGTCGGTGCAGCCGCACGGATACCAGCTCCGGGTTCAGCGCTCCCACTTCGGCACGGCAGGTCTCCGTTAAGATCTTGCGCCAGTTCTGGTAGTTTTCGTCCCCATAGGCTCCGTCCTGCAAGGCCGCAGCAATGCGCACCTGCTTGCAGAAAATGCTCTCGGACAGGCTTTTGGCGTCCGTGCCCTCATAGCCGTTGGGCTTCTGACGGAAAAATTCAAAGTTGCCGCAGTAGTCGAAAATCAGAAACCGCCGTTTGCCCGTATACTCGCCGTCGATGGCATCCACGCAGGCAAGGGATGGGCAGAGCCGCGTACCACGGCCGATCATCTGCCAGAACTTCGTTTTGCTGCGCACTTTTTTGAAGAACACCAGATTCGCGCACTCCGGCACATCGATGCCCGTGTCCATCATATCCACCGAGACCGCAATAAACGGCGGCTTGTCCGGCTGTTTGAAGTCGTCAATGATGGACTGTGCATAGGCATCGTCGCAGACCACCCGCTGGATGAACCCCGGGTACTGGGTCTCCAGCTGCGGGTAGAGCTTGCCGAAGCGTTCCCGGATAAACTCTGCGTGGCGCTTGTTCTGGGCAAAGATGATGGTCTTGCCGATGCGGTCGCCGCCCGCCGTCCGGATGCCCCGTTCCATCAGGTCTTGCAGCACCGTGTCCACGGTGTTGGCGTTGAAGATGAACTTATTCAGCTTTTCGGATGGGATAAAGGTGGGCAGGGTGTCGTCCTCGGCAAAATCGTCCTCGTAGCGGGCCTTATCCTCCGGTGAAAGCTGGTCGTAGTGGATGCCCTCTTCTGTGAATTTCGTCTTGACCTCGTAGTTGTAGTAAGGCACCAGCACATGGTCGGTGTAGACCGCCGTATCGTAATCGTAGGCGTAGGTGGGGATGCCGTGTTCCATCTCGAAAAAGTCGTAGGTGTTGCGGTCTACATCGGTTTTCGGGGTGGCGGTCAAGCCCACCAGAATCGCATCGAAATAATCAAAAATGGCGCGGTATTTCTTGAAAATGCTGCGGTGGCTCTCGTCCACGATGATAAGGTCAAAGTGAGCAGGCGAAAACAGCGGCACGCCGTCCTTGGTCTTGGCGTTGTCGATGGCGTTGAGCATGGTGGGATAGGTGGAAAACACGATGCGCGCGGCCTTATCGTCCTTGGAGGAGCAGAGATTGCACAGCGACTGGTCGGGCAGATACTTCTTGAAGTCGTCCTTTGCCTGCTTGACCAGCGCAGTGCGGTCCGCCAGAAAGAGCACGTTGGTCACATGACCGCCCCGGCTCAGCACATCGGTCAGGCTGGATGCGGTGCGGGTCTTGCCTGTGCCCGTTGCCATGACCAGCAGATTGCGCCGGAAGCCCTGCGTAATATGGGCGCAGACAGCCCGGATGGCGTTTTTCTGGTAATAGCGGTCGGTGATTTTATCGTCAATTTCGATGGTGTCCAGCGGCTTTTTCTCGGTGCGGCGGTTCATCAGCTTCTGCAAGTCGTCCTTGCAGAACACCCCGCTCACGGCACGCTGCGGGCCGCTCTGCTCATCCCAGAAATAGGTGGTGTAGCCGTTGGTGGTAAACAGCATCGGACGGCGGCCAAACTTCTGCTCCAGACAGTCTGCATAAAGCTGAGCCTGCTTGCGCCCGATGTTGGGGTCTTTGGTGCTGCGCTTGGCTTCAATGACCGCCAGCGGCAAGCCGTCCTTGCCCATCAGCACATAGTCCGCATAGCCCTTCTGCCCCAGCACGCCGTTCATGTTGTCCACTTCGTACTCGGTGCGCACATCGGCGTCCGGCCCGGTGAATTTCCAGCCCATGGCCTTGAGGTCGATATCGATGATCTTCTGCCGCGTCTCGGCCTCGGTCAGGTCGGCGGCGGTGAAACTGCGGCTCTGCTGGTTCTGCTGTTTGCTGACCGTGTATGCCGCCGAAAGGCTCTCCACCTGCTTGCGCAAGGCTTCCAGTTCGGCATCTTTCTGGGACAGTAAACTTTCCTGCTCCCGGATCTTCTTTTCGTCCAGCGTTACCTTTTCGCCGGGGATGGCTGTTTCATCAAAGGAGCGCTCCACATAGTCCGTGCCGTAGCAGTAATCCACCCACTGGATGAAATCGAACAGCCCCCGCAGGCTGAACACTGCATCCGCCGCCGACACGCTGTGCCCCGTATGTACCGCCAGATTGCCCGCCTTCACGATGCTGGGCAGCACACTCCACACATTGCGGTCCACTGCGAACCGGAAACTCGGCTCGTGCAGAAGGGATTGCAGATTGTCCTTGTAGGGCATCGTGATGGTTTTATCTGCCGCATACACCCACTTCACCGCCAGCTCCAACGCCTTCCGGCATCCCACCGCGCACATCGCCGGGGAGGTGGAGAACACTTTCTCGGCCTCGATGGCAGAATTAGCGAAGAGGGAATATTCGGGTCGGGTGGAGAGATAGGAGAAGTTGGGCATAAAAATCACGCTCCTTTATGTAGGACAATTATTGGCAGTATTTTTGCAACTCCGGGTATTTTTCCTTTGCATCTCGAATCAACCAACGCTTAAAAGCAGTGAATTCGGAAGTGGACTTTAACTCTAGTTTTATTAATTCTAACGTATCCAGTTTTGTCTGCCCCTTAGCCGCTTCATATTCCAGTACATAGTTTTTAAATGTGCGCATGGATTTTACAATCTTAACATAAAGTATTTTGGCTTCTGCTTGCTTTTGCGGCGTAGAGCCATGATGAATCTCTTCTAATAACTTAACTGTCATTTTCGTTTCTGCATCATCAGATAGTGCGGTGAACTCTAGATATTCTTCTGTTCCCCAATATCCATGCTTTCGAAACGCAATTTTTTGATCAACATCCACTTTACAGCAATCCAGAATCGGAGTGTATTTGTCTCTTTTTATATTATTACAATGAGGACAGGCTAAAAACAAATTGTTCCATTCAAATTCAAGATCTTTGTTGCCTTTATGTGGAATCAAATGCTCGACTTGGTAAAATCCCCGTTGTTCGCACAAATAGCATTTTCCGTGAAATATTTCATTTATTGCATCAAAAATTTCAGAGGCGTTATAATTGCCGTTCTTTTTCTGCTTTTCTTTTTCAAGAGACGCTATTGCAATTTTGGCGTTTTCTCCATTTGTTCGTTCAATCTTAACCATTAGAATCCTTCTTTTCTTCAATTCGATTGAATTCATCGGAAATATCTTCTTCTAATAGTTTGTTCGCGGTCTTCAATTCAATTCTCAATTGGGCACGCTCGGCCTTTTCACTATCGGAAAGCTCTTCCTGCTTAACAAGATGCTGATACCGAAGAATTTTATCCTGCATAGTGGCAGAATAATTTGGTGCGTCAAAATAGCCCTCAGCAATCTCATCTGCTGAATAGCTTGAAAAATCAGCAAACCGCACTTGCTTTTCCAAATCGTAAATACAAGCATTGCTGATAGAATTGAGAATATAAGCCGAATGTGTTGTAATAATAAATTGAATTCTCGGGAAGAACTCCGTCAGGAAAGGCAAAATTTTGCGCTGAAGCTCTACATGCAGATGCGTTTCCAATTCATCGATCAGCACAACGCCCTCCACATCGTACTGGCTCAGTTCGCCTTTCAGCAACCAGTTGCGGTCCATACGGAGGATTAGGTCTGCGACAATACCGATGATTGCAGAATAGCCATCAGAAAGTTCATCCAAACTATATGGATTTCGACCTTTCTGTTCAATTAGAAAATTATAGTTTTTATAGTCATATATCAATCGGATGCTGTCATCGCTCAACAATACTTTTAGCGCATTTTCGAAGCGGGAAAACCATTCCGCGATTTTCTTCTCGACACTTAAATCATTTTCATTCTTTGCATATGCCTGTTGAGTTTTGAGATGAACCATATATTTCAGCAAAATATTTTCTGGTGTATCATCCAAACTGTATTGATTTTCTAGTTTTACATCTTGAACTCCCTTTGCGCGATGAATCACTGTCTTTCTGTCTGCCGGAAAGTAAGCAGTTACAAATTCTCCCTGACTATATAAACGGTCTAAGCCTACTACATTTGAAACGTCTACTTCTACTCCAGAATTATACTTTGCAAATGTTTCGGCAACAATTTTTTCAAGTTCAGAAAACTTATCATTCGATTTATAGGATCTCCGAATACACAATTTCTGATAGACCCCATCATCGATTGCCTGCAGATAATCTTTCATCGCCTGCAATACCGAAGTTTTACCGGAGCCATTTTTACCGGTCAGGATAAGATGCTGGCGCTTTTCAGGGCTCAACTTGATCTCAATGTTTTTCAGATGCCGGACTTCATTGATGTGGATGCTTGTAATAAAATGTTCCATAGCCTTACCTCTGGATATTGTTCATTTGTTGAAAAATCTCCCACACTGAAGCATACGCTTCCGCTCCAACCAGTTCTTTCAGCAATTGCTCCCGAAGCTCAGGTTTCAGCTTTTGAATCGAGTTCTTTGCCTTGATTGCATCAATCTTTGCATTATTATAGTCTCTTTCTTCTTCAAAAGTCATCATCGTATGCTCCTTTCATAGTAAAATGTTCTGTTTAACGTTATTATACCGCTAAAATCCGCTGCTGCACACCCTTTTACCCAAAATATTCCTGCATCAGTGCCTTTTTCATCAGTTCCAGCTTTTCAAGGCTCTGCTGTACGGTCTGTTTCTGCTGGTCTACACGCTCCACAAAGGCGGCAAACTGATTTTGAAGAGAAAGTGGTGGAACGAGAATTTCAAGACTTTTTACATCTTCTTGATTTATACTTGCTTGATTAACAGATTTTTTTGCACGTCGTAGAATTTGCCTATAAATATCTTCGGTACAAAGCACTTCTGTAACATAAACAGCGTTCACTTTTTTCTCATCCATGTGAAATCGCATCATATTAGACTCAAAAACAGTTTTTTCTTTTAGTCCAACAATATGAGCACATTTTCCGAGATACTCTATACTATTCACCCTGTTGATTACAATATCGTTTTCCTTTAGTAAGTATCGGTCGATTTCAGTTTCTGAGCAAATCAATCTTTTAAGTGTATTCCAATTTGTTACTTTTCCGTTATAAAAAGCATCAATTCGTAAAATTGGAATTCCAGTATCATCTTGAACATAATCCGTCTGGGGCTTATATAACCCATTCTGCGGGAAAACAGTCATAACTGTTTCAAGTGTCGTTGAAGGAAAATTCTTGGTATTGGCTACTGAGTCACCAAACATCTCCACAAACCGTGCCTTTACCAGCTCGTCCAGTTTAGCAAGCTGCTGCTTGCGGAGAGAAATCAAACTCGTTACTTTATCAAGGACTTCTGCAATTTCGCACTGCTTTTCATACGGTGGCAAGTAAAATGGCAGCGCGTCAAAAACGGGCTTGGTCAAATGCTTCATTGTTGCGCCATGTGCATCGGATGCAGCGTTTTCCAGAATCAAACCTACCTGATGTACGAAAAAATCTTTTGAGATTCTTTCTTTATCAAAAACGACCTTGAAAATATGCTGATTTAATACTGCCTTTTCTCCATGCCAAATGTATACGCCAAGACTGGCAGACCATGAAATCAAAACATCTCCATCGTTTACTTCATATTTGGATGCGTATTCACCATTATAACGGTTTGCCTGATATGAATTTCCGGTCAGGTCCTGAATCCGAATAATTGGAATACCTTCGTCCGACCAATCTTGTGGTTTGAAGGCATATCCATTTATGTATGTTGCAATATCTCCCAACTTCGCCATCACACCATCTCCTCCAACTCTGCCAAACCCTTGGTGATCTCCATTTCCAGCTCATGCAGGTCGGCAAGAATCTCCTGCGTGGAGGGGTACTCCACCGGCACATACTCCGTCTCTTTGTACTTATTGATGGATAAATCATACCCATTGGCGGCAATTTCTTCTTTGGGCACAAAGAAACTCTGCTCGGTGCGCTTGCGGTCGGCTTCGGCATCAAGGTTCTGGAACCGGGCGATGATGTCCGGGATGTCGTTTTCCTTCACCTCGGTGCGCTTGTCGTCCAGCGAGAGGCCGTCGGCTTTCATATCGTAGAACCACACCTTATCGGTGCCGCCCGCGCCGGTTTTGGTAAATACCAGCACCGCCGTGGACACGCCTGCGTAGGGCTTGAACACGCCGGAGGGCATGGAAATGACCGCCCGCAGCTGATGGTTTTCTATCAGTTCTTTTCGGATGCTCTGGTGCGCCTTGCTGGAACCGAACAGCACGCCGTCCGGCACGATGCAGGCGCAGCGTCCGCCGGTTTTGAGCATCCGCAGGAAGAGCGCAAGGAACAGAAGCTCCGTCTTTTTGGTGTTGGTGACGGCTTTCAGGTCGTCGTTGATGCTCTCGGCATCCACAGTGCCCTTGAACGGCGGGTTCGCAAGGCAAACGGTATACTTGCTGCAAATGGAGTTTTGCTTCGACACGCTGTCCTTGTAGTCGATTTCCGGGTTCGTGATGGAGTGGAGCATCAGGTTCATGGCCGAAATGCGCAGCATGGTGCGGTCCGTGTCAAAGCCGGTGAACATCGGGCCGGCAAAATGCTGCCACTGCTCCGGGGTCATGCTGTCCTCGTAGTGGGCGCGGAGGTACTGCGCACTGGACACCAGAAAGCCCGCCGTGCCGCAGGCGGGGTCGCAGATGAAGTCGTCCGGCGTGGGCTGCACCAGTTCCACCATCATGTCGCGGATGTGCTTGGGCGTGCGGAACTGGCCGTTCTGCCCTGCGGTTGCCAGCTTGCCCAGCATATACTCGTACAGGTCGCCCTGCATATCAAGGTCGGCAATGTCGTGGGTGTAGAGATCCTCCAGCCCGGTGATGATCTTTTGCAGCACCTGCGGCGTGGGGATCAGGAACATGGCATCGTCCATGTACCGCGCAAAGGCGGTGTTGCCCTCGTCTGGGCGGGCGGGATCGTCCTCGATCTCCACCAGCTCGCCGTTTGCGTCAAAGTCCGGCAGACGGCCATACTTCATCTTTTTGATGGCAGGGAACACCCGCTGCTGCATGGTCAGGAAAATCTCGCGGGAATCCTTGTCCTTGAAGCGGCTCCACCGCATAGACTGTCCTGCCGCGCTGGCCGGGAAGATGTGCTCCATCTTTTCGCCTGCCATGTTTTCAAAATCTTCGGTGGCAAGCTCTTTCTCGTCCAGTGACCGGATGAACATGAGATAGGTCAGCTGTTCAATGACGGTCAGCGGATTGGTGATGCCTCCTGCCCAGATGTCCGTCCAGATTTTGTCTACCTTATTTTTAATGGCTCCTGTTACCATGCGTTCCTCCTGAATGTTTGCCAATCGCAAACGCTTTGCATCTCGAATTTTTGGTGATAATATCACAATTTTATTATAGCAGTGTACGATTATATTTTCAATGTAGAGCGTTTAGCAGACGTGCTTTCTTGATCGCAAGGCAAGAAATTAGTGGAACGTTAAAACAGCAATTTGCGATATGCAATTCAACGCTATTGCTGTTGCATGAAGAAGTTGAATTGCTATAAAACGGTAAAGTGAATTTTACCTGCTTTGCCGTTTTTTCACATCTGGACTCCAACATGCTTTTGTGCTATTCAGCGATTCCATCGCGCAGCCTGCGCTCTGCTTACCAACTGATGATCTCCGGCGGTGATGTGAAGGCCGTACAGGAAACAACACCTGTGCAGGCTGCCCCGGTTGAAGCAGAACCGACCATCTCCGTATCGGCACTGTTGGAGCTTCTGAAGGACGCAGACCCTGCCGTAAAAGCGCAGCTCCGCCTGGCTCTGCTGACCTGAATTGCAAAAAATAGCACGAATTGCAGAGTAATTCACGGACTTACTCTATCTGACACGAAAAATACGGACCGTGCAAAAACCGTGCAGAGACCGTGCAAATGGCGTATAAAAAGAAAATCCCACGAGGAATCTTACGATTCTTCGTGGGATTTTGGTGCGCTCGAGGGAACTCGAATCCCTGGCCCTCTGATTAAAAGAGCCCACCGGGCAGAACACTCTGATTTTAGAAGTTTTGAGTTTACGTCGTTTTTGCGCAAAGCATCGTGATTTTCTGCCCGGCAATTTCTGCACCCTTTGTCGTATTTTGCAAATCAGAGTACCCATTGCATCCCTTGAAACCGTGCAAAAACAGTGCAGAAACCGTGCACTTACTCTGGGACAAATAAAAAATGATAATTTTAACCGCCGACTTGATGGCGGTTTGAGTGACCACAAAGGTAAATTTGATACATGGAAAGAAGAATACCCACTCGTCTGAGGAGTTCTCAGGGGAGTGGGCATTTTGTGTAATAGCTTGTATAGGCAAAAAGAAAACAGCCCCATCATCTAATAGAACTGTTTCCTCAAGCCTAGGTTAATCAGATTCTTTTACAGCCTTCGTAAAATCGATAAAAGGAATGTTATAACTTCCATATCGAGACCAATTTGTTGAACTTGCAACGATAGGTCTTAAATAACTCAACAACAGTGAAGGGGCATTTTTACTCAGAAGACTTTCAAGCACTTCATCACTGAATTGACTTCCGGACCAATCAAACGTTGCTTGTTCCGATGCTTCGAGATAAAATGGATCTTTTTCTGTCTTTCCACCTAAAGTTATAGTTAAGATCACTTCAGCCTTTGATTTTCCTTCATAAGGCTTTACGTCCGTGCTCAGATTTATACGCAACTGAATTTCAGATTCTTCACAAAAAGACTGATTCGTTTCATATTCTAAGTGCACCAACTCTGGATTAGAAAATCTGAAACCACTTTTCTTACTGTTCAAATCCATCTTTGCACCACTTTCTTTAACCAGCCAGCAGCATTTCGTCATCTCGGCTGACGGCAGATTCTACAGATGAAACTGTCGCCGAGAAAGAATCTACTGCAGTTAAACTTTGCTGCTCAAACGAATCACTTGTGTCCAAACAAATAAAGTTCATTTGAGATCGAAAAGAATGCAGATTGCAGACCTCGATTGTGCTTATAAACTTCTGGATGGTTTCTATACTATTGGCCCAATCCAAAGGTTCCAGTTCAAACGTAAAACCATCATCTGTTTCCTGATAGTTCACTTCATCAAGTGCCTTATCCCGTCGTCTATTCTCTTCCACTATTTTAGCAACATTGGGATGATGCAGATTATACACAAACTGCTTTGCTTCATCGCCTCGCAAAACGATATCTTCATTCACATAACGCATAAACTGCCCTCCTTCGTTTCATTTTTATATAAGATCATTGATACAGGCCTCTTCATACCGTTCCAATTCGGCCCGATCATGGTGATAACAGTCATAATACATTCGCGTTGTAAAACCAGCATTTTCAACTGCCATTTGGCGAATCGGTTCAAAGCCAAAACTTTTGTACCACGATACTAAATCATTTACCGCATCAATAATTATAAAACGAACAGGCCACTTTCGTCCAAGCAGAGAAATCTCTTTTAGTATACCATTCAGTATCGTACTTCCGATTTTTCTGTGTTGACACGTTTTTTCTACCGCAAGATAATGAATTAAGAGACATCCATACCTTAACTCGGAATTTCCAGACCAGTTGTGGTCATTCGTGTCTTCACTGATTTCTTCTGCTGATAGTGTAATAAATGCGATTTGGTATACCGCAATCACGCGATCATTCAAAATAGCAACATACGTATATCCTTTTTCAAGAAGTGTTTCGTAGTATGCTTTCTTGATCAACTCATCAATTGACGGCTCTCCACATGAAAATCCCATCAAGCACTCGGGATCTTTCAATAATTCAACTTTAACCGTTTCTTTCATATGTCAAAACAGTCCTTTGTATGCGTTGCCAATCTGGGTATACCTGTTTCTATTATACCGGAATTGTTTACTGTTTTCAAGTGAATTATTCAGATTTGTTCACTATGTTATTGTAAATTCGTTAATGGGATGCTCCACAGTATGACCCCAAGAAAACATTCTGACCTAGAACTTGAGGGTATCTTAAGTAACCAATCAGAGGTTCAAAAGCGAAACAACCCACTCGTCTAAGGAGAACTCGGATTAGTGGGCGGTTCTATACAATGGTGGTTCTTATATGCCTCTTGCTGCATTTTATTTTAATGTTGCCACTTTTTCAGGGAACTTGCCACTTTTAGCATAGAGGTTGCCATTTTTGAGATGAAGTTGCCACTTTTCTATGGCAGGTTTCCGCACTTTCCGCATTACTTTCCACACTTTCCATATATCATTGGATATGCCCGCCTTGCTAAACTTCTATATGAAACATTGCTATTTGGATGTAAATTGAATATAATCTTAAATGGAAAGTGGACGTCATTCCGATGGTGTGGCTGACACCTAAAATCCGATCTGATACAAGACGTAAGGGCTTGAGGCTGGCGGGCAGCGATAAAATCCGAAAGCGATGCAGGACATAGGAGTCTGAGGTTGGCGGACAACGATAAAATCAGTCACAAGGGGCATCGGACAGCACTGCGGTGTTGTAGATGTCCTTTTTATACTGTTGGCATTCAGTTCACCACCAAGTAACAAAAGAATGCCCGCCCACCGATGGAGTTGAATCTCCACAGTGAGCGGGCATTTTGCGTTTTTGTTCGATACGAGTGAATCTATTCGGCTTGTGGTTATCGCTGAACCCACGGTTTGGCTCTACAACAGGCTGATGCCGAACCAGTCTATTGCTTCAATGCCACCGATAGCTGGTCAACGCCGCTATCCTCTAAAAGTATTATACACCGTTGATGTGGCATTGCAAGGAAAAAACGCGATACACGATAATATGCTCAATCGAAGGTCGATACTTTCTTCGTCAAAGTGGATGCGTTTTACAAGAGTATCGCAAGTTTCCGCCCTCCACAGGATATGTCTCCTCGCCAAACTTTTTCAGAGATTGCTACTTTTTTGGGGTATGGTTGCTAAACCTTGCCCAAAGGATGCTACATCTTAGTCCAAGGTCGCTAAACATAGTGCACAGAAAACCCCACAATAATATAATTAAAATTATGATAATTCGGATTATATTATTTCTTGTGAACTGCATCTTCATGAATCAGAATCAGGTTGGAATTCTCCGCTGCCATTTTCACCAGTCGATCTGTAAAGCCGCTCTTGGAGAACAGCCCGTACACAATTTCGTAGCCCTTAAACGCCGCTGTAAGTTCTTTGGACTGCCCCTTTTCCTGCAAAGCAGAGTAGACCGCCACATCCACAGGTTTCGCATGGTACTTGCACTCACCGAGGAACAGCCGTTTGTGCTGGTTGTCCACAGCTGCAACATCGATCTCTGTGTCTCCCTCGTTGTCGTTACGCCAGTAAGAGCCAATGCGTGAGGGTGCAAAGTCGATCTGCCCCTTTCGGCACAGCTCCGCAAAGATGTTCCGGCAGATGCTCTCATAAGCGAAAGCCACAAATTTTTGCTTAAAGTCTTTGCCCATCTCGTCCAGCACGATCTGTTGGTTGTCCAGTTCCAACTCTCCCTTGAACGGGTACACATAGCGGAACCAGAAGCGGATGAAGTTGTCCGAGACATAATACAGGCTTTTCCGGGAACGCTCTGGATTTTTTTCGGTGATGGGAACGTTCTTGATAACAAAACCAAGGTCGATCAGCGTTTTCAGGTACGGCGTAATAGCTGACGTGTCCTGCTCCATCGTCATGCCGATTTTGCTCAGCTTGTGGTTGCCATCCGAGATTGCTTTCAACACGGAGAAATAGTTAATGGGCGTCTGCACTTCTTCGTTGAGCAGGAAATCAGGTTCTTCGTAGAGAAAGCCGTTTTTCGACAGTACCACCCGCCGAATCTGTTCTACCAGCGGTTCCTCCGTCTGGAAAAACTCCATATATTTCGGTACACCGCCTGTAATGGCATACTGCTCCACCGCCTGCTCAAACGACAGGTTTTGCGCCGCATACACGTCCGTGAATTGCAGCGGCATCAGCCGAATCTGCGCCGTTCTGCGGCCATAGAGCGGGCTGTCGTAGGCTAGAGCGTGCTTTTTCATCATGCTGATCAGGGAACCGCAGAGGATCAGCATCACATTGTGGTCTTTCAGCACTTCATCCCATGCGTTTTGCAGGATGGACGGAAAATCCGGATTCGTTTTGACCAGATACGGAAATTCGTCAATGACAAGCACCTTTTTTTCATCCGGGTGGTCGTCTGTTACCACCTGAAATAAATCAAGCCAGTCAGTAAATGTGACCTTGCTGAGCATGGGGTTCTTTGTGGTACGGGAAAGCACCCCGGCAAACCGCTTCATGCTCTGGGCTTCACTTTCTGTGGTTGCCAGAAAGTAAAACGCACGTTTATCCTTGATAAACTCTTTGATTAGCGTCGTTTTTCCAACACGCCGCCTGCCGTAAATCACCACAAAGCCGCTGCCGCGCTCTAATTCTGCATTCAGCGTTGCCAGTTCGGATGTTCTGCCGATGAAGTCCATACCGTTCACCTCTTGCTTAATATAATTTGGATTATGATAATATCGATTATATTATAACTGTTCTGCACAAAACCGTCAATAGGACGAAACATCGAATTTTCAACATCAAATTCATACAATGTAGAAAACTCCGGGCTTCCCCCTTTTGCAGATTGAACCGATCCCGAAGAAACGGTATAATAACAGTATAACAAATTATTGTTTGTCGAGCTCATTTTCTCGACACGCAGGAGGAACATACATGGTAACCGGAGAACTGAAAAGCAAAATTGACAGCCTGTGGGAAATTTTCTGGACGGGCGGCCTGACGAATCCCTTGGATGTGATCGAGCAGATGACCTATCTGATGTTCATTCACGACCTCGATGAAAGCGACAACACTCACGCCAAAGAAGCCGCTATGCTGGGTCTGCCCTACAAGAGCATCTTTGCGGGCGAGGTGCAGGTCGGAGAGCGCACTGTGGATGGAGCACAGCTCAAGTGGAGCGTTTTCCACGATTTCCCGGCAGGCAAAATGTACTCCACCATGCAGGAGATGGTGTTCCCCTTCATCAAGAATCTGCACGGCGACAAGGACAGTGCCTACGCCAAGTACATGGGTGATGCCATTTTCAAAGTGCCCACGCCGCTGATGCTGGATAAAATCGTGACTGCCATGGACGGAATGTATGAGCAGGCGGCGCAGCTTTCCAACACTGACATTCGCGGCGATATCTACGAATACCTGCTTTCCAAGCTGGCAACGGCAGGTGTCAACGGCCAATTCCGCACGCCGCGCCACATTATCCGCATGATGGTTGACCTGATGCAGCCCCGCGCTGACGATGTGATTTGCGACCCGGCCTGCGGCACGGCTGGCTTCCTTGTGGCCGCTGGCGAATATCTGCGCGAAAACCGCAAGCAGGAAGTGTTTTTTGACCGCAAAAACAAAGACCACTACATGAACCACATGTTCCACGGCTTCGACATGGACCGTACCATGCTGCGCATCGGTGCTATGAACATGATGCTCCACGGCGTGGACAACCCATTCATCGAGTACCGCGACAGCCTGAGCGACCAGAACCCCGACAAGGACAAATACAGCCTGATTCTGGCAAATCCCCCATTCAAGGGCAGTTTGGACTACGACATTGTTTCCACCGACCTGCTCAAGCTCTGCAAGACCAAAAAGACAGAGCTGCTGTTCCTCGCTCTGTTCCTGCGGATGCTGAAGGTCGGCGGACGCTGCGCCTGCATCGTCCCGGATGGCGTTCTGTTCGGCTCTTCCACTGCACACAAGGCGATTCGCAAGGAGATCATCGAGAACAACCGTCTGGAGGCTGTCATCTCTATGCCCTCCGGCGTGTTCAAGCCCTATGCGGGCGTTTCTACTGCCATCCTGATTTTCACCAAGACCGGCCACGGTGGCACGGATAACGTCTGGTTCTACGATATGAAAGCCGACGGCTTCTCTCTGGACGATAAGCGCAGCCCGACCACGGAAAACGACATCCCCGATATTATCGCCCGGTTCCACAACCGGGAAGCTGAAGCCACCCGTGAGCGCACGGAACAGAGCTTCTTTGTGCCGAAAGAGGAGATCGCGGGCAACGACTATGATTTGTCCATCAACAAGTATAAAAAGACCGAGTATGTGCCGGTGGAGTATCCTTCCACACAGGAAATTATGGCACAGCTGCGTTGTTTACAAAAGAAGATCGACGCAGAGATGGACGCTTTGGAAGAACTTTTGAAATGAAACAATTCTAAGTTGTCTGCTTAGTTCATTATTTCAATCATTTGCTCAATAAACCGTTCAGCGTCTTCCATATTATAAGTTTTTTCATTGATGACAACTTTCCCTGATGATGTCGCAAATACACTGTTGATCAGCAAATCATCATCATACACATAAATAGAAAGTGTTTTGTTCCCTAAATCGGATGTAGACCCATTTGAAAATAGTGTACCTACTGTTCTCCTGTAAGTATATTTATCTAACAGAGATAGAATGGCATTCTTTTGGTCTATGGTAATATCCTGGTAATTCACAGAATCAATGTATGCCTCACCATTTTCTACTCCAATCTGGCTGTATATCATTTTCATCTGGTTGTCAGCCTCTGCAACATCTGAAAGTGATAAAGGCTTGAAATATACGATACAGCAAATTAAAAATGCAATCACAATTACTATAGGGCATAACATTTTCTTTTTCATACACAATATCTCCAAATTCCGATTTGTCGAAATGTTTGGTGACCCATATACCAACAGCAAGGACTATCCACTGAAAAAAGGAGAATCTTTTTTCAAATTGTCTAATGGCAAGGCTGTGCCAGAAAGCAAACGATTGAACGGCGGCATTCCGGCATACGGTGGAAATGGTATATCTTGGTACACTGATGAAAGCCTTTTTGATGCTGATACCATCGTTGTTGGGCGGGTTGGGTTCCAAAGTGGTAATGTCCATTTAGTAAAAGGGCCACTCTGGGTTACAGATAACGCTATGTACATGAGTTCCTGCGATTTTAGCCAGTATAATCTGACTTTCTTGATTGAGTTAATGGCGCATGTCGATTTTACGAAATTTCAAGATGCCGGTGATTTGAAAAAGATAACCCAAAAGCCGTTTATGCAATTTGAATATCTCTGTCCCCCTCTTTCCCTCCAAAACCAGTTTGCCGCCTTTGTAGCCGAGGTAGACAAATCAAAAGTTGAAGTGCAGAAAGCCCTTGACCAGACACAATTACTCTTTGACAGCCTGATGCAACAGTATTTTGGCTGATAATAAGCAACAACAGGCACTTTGCCGGAGCAGGATGTTGGTACACCAGAAAAGGAGTGCGCCAATATGGAAGACAAAATCGTGAAGATCATCAACGAGATGGCAGAGTACCTGAATGTTGCGCAGATGAAAAAGCTGCAAGAGGTGCTGTTGCAGACGTTTTCCGAATCCGAAGCGCAGAAAGAGCAGATCTCCAACGAGGAATATCTGAAGCTGTTCCTTGATGCCAAGAAAATCGAGGGCTGCTCTGAGCGCACCATCCAGTATTACCGCGTTACCGTGGAGCGGCTGCTGCAAACCGTGGACACGCCCCTGCGCAAGATGACCACCGAAGAGATCCGGCGGTATCTGGTGGAATATCAGAAGATCAACAACTGCGGCAAAGTGACCATCGACAATGTGCGCCGGAATATTTCCAGCTTTTTCTCGTGGCTGGAAGAAGAGGACTACATCCTCAAAAGCCCCATGCGCCGCATTCATAAAATCAAGACCAAACAGCCCGTGAAAGACACCATTTCGGACGAAGCCATTGAACGCCTGCGGGATAACTGCAAATGTGCGCGCGATCTTGCCATGATCGACCTGCTGTATTCCACTGGCATTCGTGTGGGAGAGCTGGTGAATCTGAACATTTCAGAAATCGACTTTGAAGCCCGCGAGTGTGTAGTGTTCGGCAAAGGCGACAAGGAGCGCCGGGTTTATTTTGATGCCAAGGCAAAGCTGCATTTACAGGACTATCTGCGCTCCCGCACCGATGCAAACCCGGCGTTGTTTGTAACGCTGGATGCCCCGTTTGACCGCTTGAAGATCAGCGGCGTGGAGATCCGTCTGCGGGAGTTGGGCCGCGAGCTGAATCTGGACAAGATCCACCCGCATAAGTTCCGCCGCACCATGGCAACTCGTGCCATCGACAAGGGAATGCCCATTGAGCAGGTGCAGAAAATCCTCGGTCATTCGCAGATCGGCACCACCATGCAGTATGCAATCGTGAATCAGAACAACGTCAAGACCTCCCACCAGAAGTTTATCGCCTGAAAAGGCAACTTCTAATTTGTGGGAGAGACAGATGGCTAAGCTATTAGAGATAACAGGTAAGGCTATTTCAGGCGAGTGGGGTCAAGATGACGATACTGGTACAGGTATTCCTGTGCTCAGAACTACGAATTTCACCAATGAAGGCTTTGTAAACTATAAAAATGTCGTAACTCGTTCGATTTCAAAGAAAAACATTGCGGAAAAGTACTTGAGACATGGTGATGTTATCATTGAGAAATCAGGCGGAAGTGATAAGCAGCCTGTCGGTCGTGTGATTTTCTTCGAGGGTGAAGAAAACAAATACCTCTTTAACAATTTCACCGGATTGCTTCGCGTTCAAAACCCAGAAGAATGGTTGCCTAAGTATGTTTTCTATGCCCTTTATGCGTATTATCGCAATGGTGGAACGAGAGCATTTGAAAACAGGACAACTGGGCTTCATAATTTGCAAGTAGACAACTATGTAAAAAGTGTCGATATTCCAAAACTTTCCTATCGAAAGCAACAGCACATTTGCGAAACCCTCGACCATGTGCGCGATGCCGTTGCATATCGGGAGCGGCAGCTCACCAAGCTGGATGAACTTGTCAAAGCTCGATTTGTCGAAATGTTTGGGGATATGCTACTGAACTCCTTAGAATGGCCCGAAAAGCCATTGGAAGGTCTTGCGGATATCGTTTCTGGAATTACAAAGGGTCGTAAAACAACGGAAACGGGATTGATCGAAGTTCCGTATATGGCAGTTTCAAATGTAAAAAGCGGGTATATCGACTGGACTACGATCAAAACGATTTTGGCAACAAAGCAGGAAATTGAGCAGTATCGTTTGATGCCAGATGATATTTTAATGACTGAAGGTGGTGACCCTGACAAAGTAGGCCGTGGTGCTATTATCAAAAATCCATTAAAAGATTCCATTCATCAAAATCACATTTTCCGTGTGCGACTTGATAAGAGCGAACTTTTGCCCGCTTACTTTGCTGAATATCTGCAACATCAAAAAGCAAAGCGTTACTTTTTGGGCTGCGCCAAACAGACAACAGGTATTGCAAGTATCAATATGCGCCAGCTCAGAGCGTTACCTGTCTTAATTCCCCCTCTGCCCCTCCAAAACCAGTTTGCTGCCTTTGTAGCCGAGGTAGACAAATCAAAATTGTTCGCAGAACTTTTTGCGCAAAGCACTTGCATTTTGGCTGAAAATCGTTCAAAATAGAAGCCGGGAGGTGTGAGAATTGACCAACTTTGACTTTCTGAAAGGTGACCCGCAGTTTTCCGGCTTTGCGGATGCCGCGATTGCTGCGGAGAAGATTCTGCCCATTGATGCGGCCACCGCTGCGCTGGACTGCCGCCGTGCCATGGAGTTTGCAGTCAAATGGATGTATTCGGTAGACAGCTCCCTCGTCAAGCCGTGGGATGATAAGCTCATCAGCCTGATGAGTACAGAAGAGTTTCACGACATTGTGGACGGTGATTTGTGGCGGCGGATGGATTTTATCCGCAAGCGCGGCAATGATGCCGCCCACGGAAGCCGCAGTATCAGCAGGGAACAGGCGGAGCTTTGCCTTGAAAACCTGTTTCTGTTCCTTGATTTCGTGGCGTACTGCTATGGAACAAGCTATCAGGAAAAGAAATTTGACGCTTCCCTGCTTACACAGCAGCCCGCTGCACCCGTTGCACAGCCCGCCCTGCCGGATGTGGACTTGGATGCACTTATCAAAGAAAACGCTGAGCTCAAGGCGCAGCTGACCGCCCGCCGCGAAACGCAGCAGCCCACCTATGTACCCAAGCCGCTGGAACTTTCGGAATACAAGACCCGGAAACTGTATATCGACTCCATGCTCACCGATGCCGGGTGGGTCGAGGGCAAAAACTGGGTCAACGAGGTTCCTCTGCCTGGAATGCCCAACAAGAGCGGCATCGGCTATGCAGATTATGTCCTGTACGGCGATGATGGCCGTGCGCTGGCTGTGATCGAAGCAAAGCGCACCTGTAAGGATGTTGCAGTAGGCCGTCAGCAGGCAAAGCTGTATGCAGATATTCTCGAAAAGCAGTTTGGCCGTCGCCCGGTGGTATTACTGACCAACGGTTTCGATACCCGCATTGTGGACAATATCTATCCCGAGCGCAAGGTCGCTTCCATTTACTCCAAGCGCGACCTTGAAAAATGGTTCAATCTGCAAGCCATGCGTACCAGCCTTGCAAATGTGGATGTAAACAAAAACATTGCCGGACGGTACTATCAGGAGGGGGCCATCAAGGCTGTCTGCGACAGTTTTGGCCGCAAGAACCGCCGGAAAGCCCTGCTTGTTATGGCAACAGGCTCCGGCAAGACCCGTACCGTCATTGCACTGGTGGATGTATTATTGCAGCATGGCTGGGTCAAGAACGTGCTGTTTCTGGCTGACCGCAACAGCCTTGTGACGCAGGCAAAACGAAGCTTTGTCAACCTCCTGCCGGAGCTTTCCGTGACGAATCTCTGCGAGGACAAAGACAACTTTACGGCACACTGCGTGTTCTCAACCTATCAGACCATGATGAACTGCATTGATTCCGTTCACGATGCAGAGGGCAAGCTGTTCACCTGTGGCCATTTTGATCTGATCATCTGCGACGAAGCACACCGCTCCATCTACAATAAATACCGCGACATCTTCCATTATTTCGATGCACCGCTGGTTGGCCTGACTGCCACGCCCAAGGATGAGATCGACAAAAACACCTACGAGATCTTTGACCTCGAAAACGGCGTGCCCACCTATGGTTATGAACTGGCGCAGGCCGTCAAGGATGGCTTTCTGGTTGATTTCCTCTCGGTGGAAAGCGAAGTCAAGTTCATGAAGAAAGGCATCACCTACGATGAGCTTTCGGACGAAGAGCGGGAAGCCTACGAAAACACCTTTGAGGATGAAAACGGCAACCTGCCGGCCAGCATTGATGCATCTGCTCTGAACAGTTGGCTGTTCAACAAGGACACCATTCGGCAGGTCTTGAATGTCGTTATGCAGAACGCCTTGAAAATCGACTACGGCAGCAAAATCGGCAAGACGATTATTTTTGCCAAGAGCCACGACCACGCAGAAGAAATCCTCAAAGTGTTCAATCAGGAATATCCACATCTGAGCGGCTATGCTATGGTGATCGATAATCAGCTCAAGTATGCGCAGAGTGCCATTGACGAATTTTCCGACCCGAAGAAGTTGCCGCAGATCGCTATTTCGGTAGATATGCTGGACACCGGCATCGATGTGCCGGAGGTTCTGAATCTGGTCTTTTTCAAAAAAGTCCTGAGCAAGGCAAAGTTCTGGCAGATGATCGGTCGCGGCACACGCCTGTGTCCGGGGCTTCTGGATGGCGAGGATAAAAAGAAGTTTTACATTTTTGACTTCTGCGGAAATTTTGAGTTTTTCCGCATGAATAAAGGAAATGCCACCCCGAATATGATTGCCGTTCAGGGTGCGATTTTCGGCTTGCAGTTTGAGATCGCGTACAAATTGCAGGATATGCAGTTCCAGACGGAAGAACTGAAGGCGTTCCGTGCTTCGCTGGTGGAGCACATGGCCAGTCAGGTGCAAAAGCTGAACCGTGACAATTTTGCGGTCAAGCAGCATTTGAAGTATGCTGAATTGTATGCGGACAAAAATAGTTACAATGCGCTGACCTATGCAGATACCTTGATTGCCCGGGAAGAACTTGCCCCCTTGATCGAACCGGAGCCGGACGACCCGAAAGCACTGCGTTTTGATGCATTGCTGTATGGCATCGAGTTGGCATATCTTGCCGGGAAGCCGTATAATCGTGGCCGCAGCGAGCTGCTGAAAAAAGCGAAAGCGGTTGCGAGCGTGTCCAATATTCCAGAGATCGATCAGAAACGTGCGTTGCTTGAAAAAATTATCCAGACCGACTATATCAAAACTGCCGATGTGAACGAGTTTGAGCACATCCGAAAAGAGTTGCGTGACCTGATCAAGTACATTCCCATCGAGCGTGTACGGTACACCACAGATTTCTCGGACGAAATTCTTTCGACAGAATGGAAGGAGGCCGAGCTGGAAAACGATGATCTGAAAAATTACAAGGCAAAAGCTGAGTACTATGTACGGCAGCATCAGGATAATGCAGCCATTGCCAAACTGAAAGGCAACATCCCGCTCACTGCCGAAGATGTCAAAGAACTCGAAAAAATTCTTTGGAGTGAGGTTGGCACAAAAGAGGACTATGAAGCCGAATATGGCACAAAGCCTTTGGGAGAATTCGTGCGGGAAATCGTTGGTCTTGATATGGCTGCGGCGAAAGCTGCATTTTCGCAATATCTGGATGGTGCTAACCTCGACAGCCGACAGATTTACTTTGTTAACCAGATTGTCGAGTACATCGTACATAATGGCATGATGAAAGACCTCTCCGTTTTGCAGGAGCCGCCTTTTACAGATCATGGAAGCATCGTAGAGGTCTTTACAGATTTGAGTGTATGGCTTGGTATTCGCAAGACCATTGAACAGGTCAACGCCAACGCAATCGCAGCGTAATAGAATATCTTCTAAAACGGTAAAGTGGATTTTATCCGCTTTGCCGTTTTTCTTTTTGTCTAAAATTGTGAAATTTTCAAAACTGTATTCCAAAACGGTCCTGCGGATTCCTATTAGTGTAGAGGCTTTCAAAATCTTTTGTAAAACGGCTTTCCGCTAGTTCTATAAGTGGATAATGAACAAAATCTATATTCTAAAATTAGGCAGTTCAACAAAATTTGAAAATCTGTATGCCAAACACCCTTTTTAGAATGTTATAGGTATAGGAGGTTGTTTGAAAAAGTGAAAATTCCCCAAATTTTCATAAGACCCCGTTTAAAAATACCCCTTTAAGTTTGTATAGGGTGTAGGGACTACTTTCAGAAACGAACCCCTTTGCATTTTGGAAAGTCCACAACTTCTTACAAAACAACATCGTACCTTGAAAACAACATGATCGGCTGCAAGCCACTATGCTTTTTCGGAGAAGTGCTGTCATGACATGAGCGCACCAAGAAGGAGCCATACGCCGGAGGAGATCGGGCAGGAACAGCTTGCAGGCAGACCGACACCGAAGAAGAACCGGGCAAGCTGGCAGAGAGGACTTCGCAAAGTCTTGTCTGTCAGGTTGTTCGGCGCAAGAGTGCAGAGAGCGCAGCTCTTTGCGCGGGTCAAGGGCGGCAGCCTTGCCCAGTGGATGTGATGCCCTGCGTCATATCCTACTGGGTATTATCTGGCGCATAGCAGGCGGCAGATTTGCAGCTCCGCTGCACCGCGTTGCCCCTACCCCGCGCACGGCGTTCTCTGAGTGACCCCAGAAAGGAGAGATGGTCGCTGAAACTGACCCGACACAATGGCCGCGCCGGAAAGCACGGCACTTACAATCCAAAACACAATGACCGCAGTTTTGAAATTGCCAACAGCGAGCATATCGATCCGGAACGTGTCCAGCAAAACATCTATTGGGATTGCTACAACGGCATCCGTTCTGCCCTGCATCCCAAGAGTGAGGACAGTCTGGCCGACACCTTTGAAGAAGTCGAAAAGCTCTATTACAAACTGCATTACACCAACTTCACCGAAAAGCAGAATGAGCGCAACGCCAAAATCCGGCACACGGAACGAAACCGCTCAACAGAAGATTTGCTAACCAGCAAAAAGACCTGCCCCGAAGAAAGTATCTATCAGTTGGGAACGCTGGAAAGTCATGCTTCCCCGAAAGAGCTTTTTCAAATCGCCACAGAATTTATGGATGAGTTCCACGAGCGTTTCGGCAAACACGTCCACATTCTGGATTGGGCGTTACATCTGGATGAGGGAACGCCGCACATCCACGAACGCCATGTGTTCGACTGTGAGAATAAATATGGTGAAATTGCCCCACAGCAGGAAAAAGCGTTGGAAGCACTTGGCTTTGAACTGCCAAAGCCAGACAAGCCCCTTGGCCGCTACAACAACCGCAAGATCACGTTCGATGCAGCCTGCCGCACGATGCTGTTCGAGATTGCCAGACGCCACGGTCTGGAACTGGATGAAGTGCCGGAATACGGTGGACGGGCATACCTGGAAAAGCAGGATTATATCATGGCAAAGCAAAAAGAGCAGCTTGCCCAACAGGAAAAAGCTGTGCAGGAGCAAACCGTCCAGCTTGAAAATTTGAAACAGGAACATGAGAATGAAAATCTTCTGCAAGTTCGACGCACAACATATCAGTCTTTGACGATTATGCGCAACGACAAGAAAATTCAAAAGCAGGAAAAACGGATAGATGAGCTTTCTCAGCAAATCGAAGATACCGAGAATTTTCTGGAAGAAATTTCTGCGATTGCCTATGACAAAGCAGTTGCGGTTGTTTCCGAAAAAGCTGCAAAGGATGCTCTAAGGGAAAGCACGGAGCAGGTCGATATTTATTTGGATTGGCTAAAAGAGCCGGGACGAAAGGCAAGCAAGGAAACAGTGGACTACACAACATACCAAATCATAACGCTACGAAAAAATATTGTTGCAGCGGTAAGCAGGCTTACCGCAAGATTGACAGCTGCCCTTATAAAGCCAGAAATCAAAAAGCCTGCTGTCGAGAAAATCAAAGAAAATGCTCGTCTGTCTGTTCTGCAAAAGTTACAGCAGCGACAGGAAGAAATCAAGCAGCGTGAGCAGACACGCACCAAACCGAAAAAGCGCAGTCATGGCATGGAACTGTAAAGGAGGAAAATCTTCAAGAACAATAATCTATGCAGAACGTGTACAATATCTGCTGGATATTCTTTTGCAGGGAAGCTCGCATGAAAAACAACAACTACTCAACGGAAAGGAAGTGACCGCCCTTGGAAAAGCAATCGAACGATACAAAGAAACCGAAGCAGCAACATAGTGCACCTGCCCGAAACTGGGTGGGTGACAACGGGAAAATCATCGAACCATTGTTCGCAGATTACTTTTTGAGCCTGCACCCCATGCGTTGTTTTCAAGGCAGATTGTTCACGGTGGATGGCATGATCGAGGATGAAGCCCCATTGAAAAAGGAAATCTATGAGCAAGTCCGCTATTACGCTACCACCAGCGTAGCACGGCGGATTGAACATATTGTGCAGGCGATTAAGTTGGCCTGTGCATCCGAACCACCAGAGATTCAGACAGACCGCATCCATGTCCGAAACGGCACATACTTTGTGGACGGTCACTTTACCCCTGAAAAAGAATACTGCATGAACCGATTGCCCATCGCCTATGTGCCAGAAGCACCAGCACCGACACGCTGGCTGCAATTCTTGAACGAACTGCTATACGAAGAAGATATTCCGGCCTTACAAGAATACATTGGCTATTGTCTGCTGCCTGTTACCAAGGCACAGAAAATGCTACTGATGGTCGGCAAGGGCGGCGAGGGAAAATCCAGAATCGGGCTGATTCTGCGAGAATTGTTCGGCAGCAGTATGTACACGGGAAGTCTGCAAAAAGTGGAAACCAATCGTTTTGCCCGTGCAGACTTGGAGTACAAGCTGCTTTTGGTGGACGATGACATGAAAACTGAGGCCCTGCCGCAGACCAACAACATCAAGACCCTTGTTACACTGGAAGATAAAATCGACATTGAGCGCAAGGGTCAGCAGAGTGTGCAGGGTACGCTGTATGTGCGGTTTGCCTGCTTCGGGAATGGCAGCTTACACGCACTCTATGACAAGTCCAACGGTTTCTATCGCCGCCAGCTGTTGCTCACCACTAAGGAAAAACCTGTTGGCCGGGTGGATGATCCTTTCCTCATTGACAAGATGCGGGGTGAAAAAGAGGGTATCCTGCTTTGGGCATTGGAGGGGCTGCATCGGCTGATTCGGAACAACTATCAGTTTACCATCAGCGAACGCACTGCGGCAAATCTGAAAGAAGCAATGGAGCAGGGCAATAATATCCTGGGCTTTCTCAAATCCGAGGGTTACTTTGAAATTCGGCAGGGGACCAAGTGCAAGTCTACCGATTTCTATAAGGTCTATGAACGCTGGTGTCTGGACAATCTGGAAAAGCCACTGGCGGCTTCTACCTTTATCCATCACCTGAAAGATAATCAAAAAAGTCTGGGCATCGTCTATGATGATAAGTGCATTGGCACAAATCGGGGCTTTCACAATGTAGACGTTGACCTGTTTTTACCCGTTGATGTTCCCAGTCCGTGGGATTAAAAAATAGAATCAACTTGAAAAAGCCCTGCTCAGCCTGCTCACAGTGTGCAATAGGCGCAGGATGAGCAGAGTGAGCAGGTGATTTTGAATTTATATCAAAAATAAAACATGGAGGTTTTGCTTATGGGTTACGCCCGAAAGGACGTTGAAAGAACAAAAATGAACGCGAAAAAGTTTGTCCGCTATCAGGAAGGGGCTGAAAAATACAGCCTTGGTCTGACAAAATTTCAGGAGTTGGCGAAGGAAGCCAAAGCCGTTTATAAAATCGACAAGGTGGCGTTGGTCAACTGCGAGATTTTCGAGCGGTATCTGGAAACCTTCCGCATTGCATAAAAATAGGCCGGAGGAAAATCCCCCGGCCCCAGACCGCCCACAGTGTTGCGCTGCAGAGCAGCTCGTGGGAGAAGTCACCTTTATTCTATGCAAAATCAGAGCTTTTCTTTCCAGTCATCCCGGAAGCCGTAATAATCCATTCGCACAAACGGATATTTTTCCGTCAGAGCAATGACGGCTTCCTTCATTTCCGCAAAGTTCTCAGCAGGCAGAAGCCTTCTCATGATGAGGAAGAATCCGAAGAAATGGGCATTATCCATTGTGCCATCTTCCCGGCGGATCAGCAATGCCTGTTCTTTCTTGTTGAGGGAAGGCTTTTGCTCAAAGAGACGATTGTAAATGCGGCTTCCGTGTGCGCAAAGATTGCGGATGATCGTCATGCTGTGCATATACTGCCCCAGAATTTCCGGGCCGCGATTCATGGTAAGCCCGAACCGATGGGCAATTGTTTCTTTTATTGGGCGTTCGGAGATGGAATACAGGAAAGAGATGTCGGAGATCGTCAGCAAATCAACGTAGGCCCAGAGCGGAATCTCTTGGTGCAGATCGTTGATGAAGTGCTTTAAGTAGGCTTCGTGGGCCAGCCGCTGACGCTTCTGCTGGTTGGCTTTGTCGATGATTTCTTTATGTTTTGCCTGATTGGAGAAATTTGCGGTATCCAGATAGCCCAGCGGCCCATATACCTTTGTAAATTCATAGGCATAGATGGACTTCATCTGTACCTCAATGGTTTCGATATGGTGCAGAATGATGTGACGGAACTCGTGGTCGAAATTGTAAATGTTCTCGATATTTTGGAACGTGGCAGACTTCGCAAAAACATCGTTCTTGCGGAGCGTCAGAGAATAGCCGCTGACACGGTAATAATTGTTCCGCAGCAGAAAATCCTTTGCTTCGGCTTCATCCTCGATGGAAAGGCCGCGTGAACGAAGAATCTCGATTTGTTCCTCTATCGTTTTGAAGTCCTTGTCTGCCATGAAAAATCTCCTTTATAAGCAAAACGCCCCCAAGTGTGCATACGCTATGCGCAGAGGCCTGGGGGAGTTGTTACCATTATAATAGCAAATCAAGGACGAAATGTCAATGAGCAGAGTGTGAACTTTCGATTTTTCGTAAAAATTTTCAAGAAGGGCTTTTTGCAGCTTGACTTCCTGTCACACGGAAAGTATACTGGTGCTGTGGAGGTATGAGAGCAGCTGTGGCAAAGATGGGACGACCAAAATCCGAAAATGCAAAAAAGAAAACCTTGAGCATTCGGGTGGAGGATGCCCTGTATGAGCGTATCTGCAATTATGCCGAACAACATCAACTGACTGTAACAGAAGTTGTCTTGCAGGGGCTGGACAAAGTTTTGTCCGACCTTAAATAGTATCAAGCCCTTCTTCTTTCGGGAAGGAGAATTGATATGGCAACGACACGAAAAGACCTGCGGGGGCGTACCCTGCGAAAAGGCGAGATGCAGCGCAGCTCCGATAAGCGGTATGCGTATTCTTACACGGACCCGCTGGGACGGCGCAAATACATCTACGCAAATGACCTTGTGACCCTTCGGGAGAAGGAAGCGCAGCTAACTAAAGACCAGATGGACGGTCTGGATATTTACGTTGCAGGCA
>ERZ780150.364-NODE-364-length-42136-cov-5.077850_pt1 | contig 42136 bp, 39 predicted proteins | sample MGYA00511019_ERZ780150 | MGnify/ENA primary metagenome ERZ780150 (study PRJEB29588, sample SAMEA2151633) | human gut metagenome | biome: human gut; feature: human-associated habitat; material: faeces | place: Denmark | collected 2008/2010 ...
GGACACCTCTTTCTTCCATCAAGCTGATGATATCATCTACAATATAGTCCTTACTCTGGGTGTGCAGGATCTCATATTCAGGGATAATATAGCTGTTTAAGATACCACTTTTCTCGGTCAATGCCTGATATATTTCTTCAGCGTCTTTTCCCAACCTGATTGCGATATTTTCGATGCAGAAAACAGCAAACTCCAGTTCGTCTGTAGTTTTTATGTTTGTATGCTCCAACATGGCTGGAACACCTCCTGTTAATCATATTCGAAATGACTTGTATCATCGTAAGCGCCAAGGTCTTCTTTCAAAAAATCAGACTTTCGGATATACATTTGATTTACCAGTTCTCCTTTTTCATGGAGCAGACTAAATTTATAATCGAGCAGAGCTGCTGGTACATGAAGTCGTTTGGCTGTTTCAAAAAAGGAATATTCAGATAAGGATTTTAAGACATCATCATCTTCAAGAAGAAGTTCAGCAGCAAAAAAATTTGCTTCATTTTCTTCTAATGAGCTTCCATCCAGTACTTCCATTTCCTGAAAGCCTTTCATCGTTGCAATTTTAGAATGCAGGACCGCATGTCCAAGTTCATGGGCAATCAAAATGCGTTCCAAAACCTCATTGACATTGCTGTCGATTACAATATTCTTTTGTCTGGAGTGATAGAAGAAAAAACCTTTCAGTTTCTTTTTCATATCGTAAAAATGAATTTTAATTCCTAATAATCGGCAAAGTTCATAGGGATCTCTAGTATCATATTTTTTTACCAGTTTTTCTACGGTTTCGATAATATGAGCTGCTCTTTTCACTTGCGGCACCTCCTGTTCCGACACAGAACATGTTTTCCGTGAATGAGGCTTGTTATGTCAGGTTTTATTCTGCTTTTTTATGTTTTCTGTACTTTTGGGGAGTGAATTTCTCTCTGGCACTCTTTTTAGAATCCATGTAGATTGACATCAATGCTTGAAAGAAAACATCTTTAGCGTCTTCGTCCAAATCACCGCCAGCAAAGAGGGAGTTTACTCGTTCCAAGACTTCCTGTGCTTCCTTTGCGCCTTTGGTACCAAACTGTTTTCGTGCTTCAGCAAGAAACATATCTTCGTCTATATGGCTTTGTGTGTCGGTTTCTCTATCATCCAGCAGATAGGAAACCGAGATATGGAGTGCCTCGGATAATTTTCTGATATTGTTTTTGCGGGGGAGCGTTCCGAGCTGTTCGTAGGTATAAAGAGATCGCTCAGAAATACCAGTCAATTGGGCAAGCTCTGCCTGAGAAAGATTCATCGCTAAGCGGGCTTGTTTTATTTTTTCACCAAACGTCATGTTTTTCGCCCTTTCTATAAAAATATTTTTGTAACTTCCGATTAATGATTGACAAACTTCGGAAATTAGTTATAATAAGAGGTAAACAGGAGGTCTAACTTCAATATTATTATATATCGGAAGTTTTGTGGTGTCAACAACTTCCGATGATAACTTCCGGATTTCATGTAATTTACAGAAGCCTGACCTCAAAAATAAAAACGATTTTTTTGTTATCGTACAACAGGGAAGATGTGAGGATATAAGATAGATGGAGAAAGGAGATTCTTATGGGGAGAAAGGATACCAGAACATTACGAAATATTCGTATGATATGTCGAATGCAGAATATTGATGAAGAAGCATTATATAATCGTTCCAAGCTCATTTTGTCTATCTATCGTGATATCTGCTGGTCTGTCATGGGGAGGGCTGATAGGATTCATGATGAAATCGTCTGTACCTTTGGTTCCAATTTAGACAGAGCACTGATATATCTGGAAACCTTTGCTCCGGATGAAGCAAGAGAGCGCTTTGAAGAAAAAATCCGCAGTCTTTTTGAGAGCAGATGGATGGTCGAATTAGTAGATAGTGCGATGCTTCAGATTAGGGAATATCCATGCAGGGGAGATTTGTATTTTGAAATCCTGTCTAAATCTTATCTGAGCCGCTTTCAGTACAGAGAGGCAGAGATGCTGGAATATATGGACTTGGAGCGTAGTACTTATTATGACCGCAAAAAAGAAGCGGTTCTCTTGTTTGGACTGTCATTGTGGGGAAATGCGATTCCCATGATGAAACAACTGCAGAAAAGGGAACAAGAAACAGATGATATATATTAAGTCCGACAAAAAAACGATATAATCCCGATTCTTTCACTACGGAAAGTCCGACCTCCCTTATGATAAAATGAGTATGCTGGAAGAATACAGCATCTAATCGAATAAAAATTTTTGCCTCGTGCCGAAAAGGTACGGGGCTTTTTTTATGCTGTCTTCCAGACATTTGCACGAAAAGGAACCAGAGATTATCTCTGGTTCCTTTTTTTGTGCCGTCAAGGAGGAGACGGTATGTATTATGATCAGAAAGAAAGCGGAAAAAGAATTGCAAAACTAAGGAAAGAAAGAGGACTGACCCAAGAACAGCTTGCAGAAAAGTTGAACATCAGCACCAGTAATCTCGGAAAGCTCGAAAGAGGATTGCAAGGACTGTCTATTGATCTGCTGGTTGAAATCAGATGCTTCTTTGGGGTTTCGACAGATTACATATTATTTGGAGAAGAAATTCAGCGTCAGGAAGTGATTGCAGATATTGACTCTGTTATTGCCAAGATGCTTGCGCTGAAACGTAAAGTCTGAAAAACAGCCGTGCGACGGTGGGAAATCCACCGTAAAAGGTCATAAAAAGTTACTTTCAAAACCGGTACAATTTAGATACAGCCAAGTAAAATGGTTGGATGTACCTTGAAAACAGAACACTCATTCATCAGACACGTTCCTGTTGCCGGTGCGAGAGCATCAGCAATAATCAGCAGTGCGCCATGACGACTTTACTCAGAAACACGGAATCACCAATATTACTTTTGTCTGTTTCTTCTGATGGTCAGAGCGGGAAACACTGACTGATAATGACCGAATTGCTTCCGGTATGACAAGAAAAGCAACAGGGATTATGATACTTCTGCCCAGCCACAGCCCTGAAAAGGATCACGCAATGGGGGCAGCCTGGTGAGAACCACGGGGAGGTTGGATGCCTATGGAGCTGGTCAGCAACCAGCCGTCTGATGATTTCCCGGCAGAGCAGTCTGCTTTGTCATCCAGGGGTGTCGGGGACAAATATGGAATAATACTCAAAGCAGGGAATGATGCCTGACGACAGGAACATTCCCTGATACATAAGATACACGAAAGAGGGTGGAGAAAATGAGGAAGGATTGGGTTTATCGGCGCGGTGATCTTTATCTGGCAGATTTATCCCCAGTGACAGGTTCAGAGCAGGGAGGGGTTCGTCCGGTGCTCGTGATACAGAACAACATCGGAAACTTTTATGCTCCGACCTTGATCGTAGCGATGATCACAACGAAAAAGAAAACCCTCCAGCCGACCCATTATCGGATCGGAAAGCTCCATATCCTGCCTCATCCCTCCATAGTGCTTTTGGAACAACTCAGGACGATTGATAAGCATAGGATCATGCAATATCTGGGAAAACTGGATAAAAAAGAAATGGCGGAGGTCGATGAGGCCTTGCTCGTCAGTTTGGAGTTGAGTAAACGTTCTCATAGGTAAAAACAATGGACAGAACGCAGAGAGTGTTTTGTCTATTCTTTTGCCGATGATAATTTCCTGAATAAGACAGGAAATTTCTGGTAACAATGACGATATAAGGTGGTGAAGAAAAGATGGAAAAAAACAATGAGAGAAACGGAAATACCTTCGAGGAGCTGGTCGATATCCGGAATGTGGAGATTGACCGTAACCTGCCTAGTGATGAGAGAATCCGCTCCTTCATCGAACAGATCAAAAATCCATATTGTTTCAAGGTGGGAGATACCGTTGTGAAGGTATCTTTTGCAGATACCCCAAATACCATCACAGACAATTTTATCAATATGATAGCCACGATGTGATATCTTTTCTGGCATAAATTGGCGTGCGGCTTTCTCGCCGACAAACTGGATTTCCGCATCAGGATATGGTACGATAGTTCTGGACAAAAATCAGCGGAACTCCAGTTTGTATTGGCTTCTAAGCGAAATCAGACAGGAGTGGCGAATGATGCAACATTTTATCGATCAGACTTACTATGCCGCCATCTACCTGAGATTATCGAAGGAAGATGGCGACTTTTCTCAAGGAGAAAAAAAGGAGAGCAACAGTATCGCCAATCAGCGTAAGCTGATTGAAGACTATTTAAAGCGGCATCCGGAAATCATCCGAGTACAGGAATTCTGTGATGACGGGTTTACCGGAGCAAACTTTGACCGACCAGACTTTCAGAAAATGATCGAGCAGGTCAAAAAGAAGAAGATCAATTGTATCATCGTAAAAGACCTTTCCCGTTTCGGACGTGATTATATCGAATCGGGAAAGTACATCGAAAAGATTTTTCCTGCACTGGGGATACGATTCATCGCGATCAATGACAACTATGATTCAGCGATGAACCAGCAGGCAGGGAATGAGATCATCCTTCCGTTCAAGAACCTGATCAACGATTCATACAGCCGGGATATTTCCATTAAAGTCCGTTCAAACCTGGACATCAAGAGAAGGAATGGGGAGTTTGTCGGCAATCATGTGGTATATGGCTATCAGCGTTCCGAGGAAAACAGGAACCAACTTGTTATCGACAAAACTGCGGCTTTAGTAGTACAGAGTATTTTCCGACTGAAGATAGATGGCTTCAGCCCGGCGCAGATTGCGGAGAAGCTCAATCAGGACGGCATCCCGTCTCCTTATGAGTATAAGAGACTCAATGGTTCCCGGTACCAGTCAGGCTTTCGAAAGAATGTACAGACGCTGTGGAGTGCAGTGGCAATCTATCGTATCCTGAAAAACGAAATGTATACGGGGACATTGGTGCAGGGGAAGACCTCAACGCCAAACCATAAGATCAAGACCCGGAGCAGAAAAGATCAGTCTGAGTGGATTCGGTCGGAAAATGCCCATGAGGCAATCATTTCCCCGGCCACCTTTGATATGGTGCAGAAACTGATGCTGGAGGACAGCAGGAGTCCTTCTGGGAAAGAAGCTGTCCATCTGTTTTCTGGCAAGATCTTTTGTTCGGATTGCCAGAGCTCTATGGTGCGCAAAAAGTCGAAAGCTCATAGTAGGGAATATGTGTACTTTATCTGCAGTTCCAACAAACAGGACAAAGAAGTATGTTCACCGCATCGAATTGCAGAACATACAGTATATGATGCAGTGCTGGCAGTTATTCAGTCACAGGTTGCTTTGGCACTCGATTTGGAAAAGGCACTCAGAGAATTGGACGGTGTTTCCTGGGAACGGCGAGAGCTGGAACGGATTCAGCGAGGAATTGCCCGACAGGAAGAGATCATCGAATATAACAAGAAGATGAAAGCGATGATCTACGAGGATTTCAAGACAGAAGTGATCACGTTGGATGAATACAAGATATTCAAGGCAGACTGCGACCAGAAAATCAGTGATGCAAACCAGTCCATTACCCGATTGATCGGAAATCGGAACAAGGTGAATTCCGGCCTGACCGGACAGCAGAACTGGCTTTCTCAGTTTCGGGAATACCAGAATATTCAGGAGCTGAACCGCCGTGTAGTGATCCATTTCATCGAAAGGATCGAAGTCACTGCAGAAAAACAGGTTCAGATCACGCTCAACCATGCTGATCAGTTCCGGGCAATTTTGGATTTCTTAAAGGAGTATCAAAAACAGCATCAAACAGAGCTGTTGGTTTCGGAGGAGGTGGGATAATTGGCAAGAAGTGGAAAACGCCGGGAACGCTCGGAGCTTAAAACAGCCGAGAAACCGTACGACATCAGAATCTATAAGACAGCAATTTATGTTCGATTGTCGAGAGAGGACAATCTGAGCGGATCTGATTCCATCGAGAATCAGATCGCACTGTTAAGAGACTATATTAGTTCCCGTCCTGATCTTCAGTTGGAGGATATTTTCGCAGATAACGGCTTTACCGGAACAGATTTTGACAGGCCAGAGTGGCAGCGTCTGATGGGAGCGGTACAGCAGAGGCAGATCAACTGTATCGTGGTAAAAGACCTTTCTCGTCTGGGAAGAAACTACATTGAAACTGGTGAGTTTTTAGAAAAAATCTGTCCTTTCTTTGGGGTCAGGTTTATCGCGGTCAATGACCATTTCGATACGGATACTGCTGAATCCAACGGTCAGTTATCCGTCTCTCTGTCCAATATCATCAATGACTATTACGCCAAGGATATTTCCCGCAAGGTGACTTCGGCTCTGCGAAGCAAGATGGAAAAAGGGGAATATATCGGCTCCTGGGAAAAGTACGGGTACCTGAAATCACCGGAGAATAAAAATCAGTTGGTGATAAATCCGGAAACAGCTCAGGTGGTGCAGATGATATATCAGTGGCGTTGTGAAGGGATGAGCTATATGGGTATCAATAAAAAGCTCAATGATATGAACATCCCTTCTCCGGGTCAGCACAAGGCAGACCGTGGGATTGTTACAAACAACAATCAAAAATCCCGCAGGATTCTCTGGAACAGGCATATGGTTACAGAGATTCTTCGGGATGTTACTTATCTGGGGCATCTGGCACAGAGGAAAACAACACAGTGTCTATATGCCGGGATTCCTTCTACCCGTACTGGGGAAGAGAAGTGGATCATAGTAAAAAACACCCATGAACCGATTATCGAGGCCGAACTGTTCGAGAAGGTTCAGGCAATCAATGAAAAAGCGACTTCTGCCCAAAAGGCAAACCAAGGGAAATATGCGCATCTCCCCAAAACAGAGAACATCTATGGAAAGAAATTTACCTGTGCAGACTGCGGTTCTGTAATGAAACTGGTACGCTCTTTGAGTACCAAAAGGGACAAGGCGTATTTTACCTTTAAATGCCCTTCTCACGAGGAACACGGGGTACGAGCCTGTAATCCCAAGCGGATGAGAAAGGCTGATGTGGATGAAGCAGTGCTGTGCAGTATCAAAGCCCAGTTTGATCTGTTTTTGGATTCCCAAAAAGCGATGGAAAGTCTGCTTGATTTAAAAAAGAAGCAGGTCAGAAAAACAGGAAAGTTTGATCAGGTCAGTGAACTCAAGAAACAACTGGAGAAAAAGAAAAGTATTTTTTCCGGGTTATACCGTGATCTAAGGGAAGGACTGATTGATGAGCAGGATTACACGCAGACCCGAGAATTTCTGATGGAGGACATCCGCCGGCTGGAACAGCAGATAGCGGAACAGGAAAATGTAAAAGCAGAATGCGAGAAAGCGTTCGAGCAAACAAAGATATGGGAAACACTGATAGAGAAATATTACCATGCACAACAGATCAGTGCGGAACTTGTGGATGCTATGATCGAGTCCATGGAGATGGACAAGGATAGTTCTCTGAATATCCGATTCAAGCATATGGACAGCTTTCAGACGGTCCTGGATACAGTCAAAATGCTCAGGAAGGAGGTTGCGTAAGATGAAAAAATGCATCGCAGTGTATCTCCGACTTTCTCTGGAGGATGTGGATAAGAAAACAAACCGGACAAAGGACGAGAGCAACAGTATCGCCGCTCAGCGTCAGCTGATTCAGCGGTATATTGCACTGAATCCTGACCTTGAAGGTTTGCCGCAGATGGAGTTTTGCGATGATGGATTTTCTGGAACCAACTTTGAGCGTCCAGACTTTCAGAGGATGATCAATCTGGTCCGGGATGGACAGATTCATGTTGTGATTGTCAAAGATCTTTCCCGTTTTGGGCGTGATTATCTGGAAGTCGGCGATTATTTGGAGCATATCTTCCCATTTCTGGGAGTACGGATGATCTCCATCAATGACCATTATGACAGCGAAAACAATCTTGGAAACACAGCTGGTATGGATGTCGCTTTCAAAAACCTGATTTACGACTATTACAGCAAAGACCTTTCAAAAAAGGTAAAATCGGCAATGAGGATGAAACAGAAGGATGGCGGCTATGTTTCCTGCTGTCTGTATGGGTACAAAGTTCTTCCGAAGGAAAAGCACAAAATGGTGATTGATCCTGAAACAGCCCCGATCGTACGACGAGTATTTGAGGATATCATCGCAGGGAAATCGACGACCCAGGTTGCAAGAGAACTCAATGCAGAGGGCGTTCTCACCCCGCTGGAGTATAAGGGAATCCATAGAAAGAATCAGGCGGAGAAGAAAATGCTCTGGACGCATCAGCGGATACTGGAAATGCTCGGGAATATAAAATACACCGGCTGCATGGTAAACCATACCCGGGAAAGCAGAAAAATCCGGGATAAAGCAGGGCGGAAAGTCCCGCAAGAGGAATGGATTATCCATGAGAATGCCCATGAAGCAATCGTCTCGATGGAAGAATTTGAAGCGGCAAAAGAAGCTCTGAGAAAGGTGCGTTCCTATCATCGAAATGGAGAACGGGAGACCTTTCCATTTTACTGTGCTCACTGCGGCAGAAAGCTCCAGAAAACCTTTGGGAATGATGTTCACTTTTCCTGTATGACACCATACTGGAAGGAAGAAGAATTGGCGTGCCGTCAGGTGAGATGGGATAAGACGAAGATTGAGAAGGTGATTCTGGAAACGCTGAAAGCACAGATTGCCGTGATGAATGTCCAGTATCGAAAAAATGCAAGAGAGACGCAGTCTAAAGGAATCAGGCTAAGGCATCGACTCAAATCTCTGAGTGATGAGCTGGCATCTGGTGACAGCCAGAAAGTCCGGAGTTATCTGGATTATCGGGAGGGACGCATTACCAGAGAAGATTTTATCGAGCTTAGAAATCAACGTGAAAAGCGTGCCAAAGAGCTTCAACAGGAGATTGCCGAAACCGAAGCAGAATATCAGGAATATCTGGAAGCAGAGGAACAGGCAAAAAAAGAAAGAGCCGCTGCAAAGAAAACAGGTTCTTTAAATGAGAAGGCTCTCAGAAAGATTATGTATGACGCAGTCGAACGGGTAAATTTTGTGGACGATAAAAATATTGAGATTGTCTGGAAGTTTCAAGATTTTTTTCGATTGGCATCATGAATAAGCAATTCCATATTTGTGCAAAATAACATGTTTTGGTCTTATAATCACACAATGGGTAAGGCGGAAAATCAGTTTTTTCGGTATTCCCGAAAGCTCATAAAATCGCATGATAAAAGGGCTTTTGGGAAACCGAAAATTTTTTTGGAACTTAGTTGACACAATCAGACGACCTGGGACGTGTGGTTATTCCAAAGGAAATCCGCCGTACACTGCGCATTCGGGAAGGTGATCCTCTGGAAATTTTTACAAGCAACGATGGAGAAGTTATCTTTAAAAAGTATTCCCCAATTGGAGAGCTTTCTTCCTTTGCGGGACAGTATGCCGAAATCCTCCATAAAACAACGGCAAAGCCGGTTCTTGTCTGTGACCGCGACCATGTGGTTTCGGTTTCCGGTGTGCCGAAAAAGGAATTATTGGAGAGAAGAATTTCCCCAGCTCTGGAAGAAATGATTGAGCAGAGAAAGAGCTTTGTTCTGGGCAATGACGGCAGTAAGCTGTTTCCGGTGGAAGGTGTGGAAAAAACTGCTCTGGTTGCCTACCCGATCATCTCAGCAGGAGATGTCTGCGGTGCAATCCTTTTCTTAAACGATGGGGAACAGGATGTTCCGAGCGAAGCAGAAGAAAAACTGCTTCAGGCAGCAGCCGGATTTCTGGGAAAACAAATGGAAGAGTAAAGTATGTTTGAAAAAGTTTTCCCATACAAATGATTTTTTCTAAAAACAGCGACCTTGTGTGTGGCCGCTGTTTTGTTTTTTGTAAAATAAAATCCAGACAATTGACGAAAAGAGATATTTTGTTATAATAAAATCAGAAAAACACATCCCCTGACTAACGAAAGGAGAAAGAGAATGGATTTACAGGAAATCATGCAACAGCATACCTTTGCTGTTTTGGGCGACACTTTAAATGAAGAAAAATATGCCTATAAAATTAAACATGCCCTGCTGGAAAAAGGATATACCGTTTATGCAGTAGGAAAAGAACTTACTTCCATTAACGATATTCCAGATGATATTGATATTATCGACCTTTGTATCCATCCAGTGAAGGGACTTAAACTTTTACAGGAATGCAAAAAGAATTTTAAATGCATCGTCATTCAACCAGGTGCTTCCGATGAGGCGCTTCTTTCCTATTTAAATGAAAACAACATGCCGTACATTGATGGTTGTCTTTTGGTCGGTTTAAAACTGTATACAGAATAAAGAAAAAGGACAGCGGAAAGCTGTCCTTTTTTGGGTGGAGAGGAAAAGAACTGAAAAAGCTGTCTTGACAGGGAAAAGCAGCTTTTATATACTTGATTTGTGCCTGTAAAATATAACAGAAATGACAGGAAAAGGCGTTTTGCTTGTCTTTGCAGATGGGAGAATAGACAATATGTATACATATCAATCACTGGAACATGTTTCTGACCAGATTATCACGGAATGTTTTAATCTGGCATTTTCTGATTATGAGTTGCCGATGCATCTGACGGAGGAGATACTCCGCTTAATTTTTACCAAGAGCTGTGTGGACAAAAAATATTCTTTCGGAGCTTTTTGTCAAGATGAGCTTGTCGGCTTTATCTTTAATTCATGCAGTGTACAGAATGGAGAAAAGGTTGTCTTTGATGCGGGAACAGGAGTGGTACCAGCCCACAGAGGAAAGCGGGTTTTCAGTGACCTTTTTGAGTATGCATGGAAGGAACTGAAAAAAGCAGGATATCAAAGGTATTATCTGGAAGTCTTGCAGGAAAACACAAAGGCAATTTCGGCGTATCGAAAGAAGGGGTTTCAGGAGACAAGGGAATTTTCCGTTTTGCGCTCGCCGACGGATCTTTTAAATTTGTCTTCTGAAAAGGTTGAGAGAGTGAGCTTTAGTGACTTTTTAAAGCTGGATATCACAAAGTGCTACTGCTCGAAACCTTGCTATGAGCACAGTATGGAGATTTTAACTGCAAATCCGCAATTATATCAGGCAATGTATCTTGAGCAAGATGACAAGGTGTCAGCTTTTTGTGTGTTCACGCCAAATAACGGCAATCTTGTTCATGTTGGTTACCGTGGTAAAGAAGACTTAAAAACAGTGCTGGAACACCTGATGTCAAATTTTGCAGGCTTTACGGTAAAAAATATTGATCGAAAAGAAACAGAACTTTTGTCTTTGCTGGCTGATCTTGGATTTGAGGAGCTGACAAGACAGTTTGAGATGGAAAAGGAATTTTAGAATAAAACGGAGGAATGTTCATGATTCCGAACAGGGAATGGATTCGGCAATGGGTGGAAAAAAGGCCGGGATTAAGCAGTCAGGTGGATTTGGAACGATATTTTACACAATTTCGAATCGCAGGAAATTCCATTGAGGTGGCGCGGATTGGAATGTGTTCTGTTCCAAGCGGAGAGCTGCTTGTTCGTGACCCGATCCGTTATTTATCCAATCGGGAGGAACTTCCCTATTTTGTGACGTCACCAGTAGGAATCTATCCGCTGGAAGTCGCTTTTACCCGCACAGAAGATGGGGACATTCTTTATCTTGCGGTGCGGCTTCGGTTTAACTATCGTCCGGCAGTGCATTTTGAGCAGGCACTGACCGGTGAAGAGGAGATTGAAAGCTTTGATGGCGGCTTTTATGGCTTTTTCAGTGAAAGCGGTTTGGGATGTATCTGCGATGAATTAAGTCATCAGGCATTCTGTGATTTTGTAGAAAAGTGGCGGCAAGAACATCCAGATGGAAGACTGTACAGTGACTATTTTGGACCTTTATTTGAACAGAGCAGAATCTCTTCTCCGGAAATCCAGAACGAGGGCGGCAGCTTTTTAAACTGGACCGTTCCGGGAACGTCATATCGCATTCCAATGTTCCAGACCGGATGGGGAGAAGGACAGTATCCGATATACTGGGGACAGGATGAAGAGGGCAGAGTCTGCCAGCTGGTAGTCTGGTTTGTAGATCTGGAAGAAGGAGAAAATCCAGAGGAAGCATTTGATATCCGCACAAATCTGTCTGTACTGGAACCAGTGCAGGAAGGATGGAAAGGAAGAGTTCGCCTGCGGGATTGGGAAGGATTCTTCGAAGCAGAAGACAGCTACCCGCTTTTGGTGTACTCTGATGTGAAGAGTGAAGAAGAAGCGGAGATTGCCTGCGAAAAACTGCTGACCCAGCAGTATGCGGCTTTGGATGTCATGATGACAGCACTGCTTGACCGTTACCCGATTATGCAGCTGGAGTATGGACACACCATGGCAGATAACGCTCCAGAGATGCCAAATGTTCTGGATAAAAACGATTTTTCAGCACTGCTGTATCCAAAAAGAATCGTATTTAACCCAAATCAAAACACCATTGCGGCGGCATTTTCCTGCACCTGGGATACAGAAAATGGTTTTGCAGCGATTGTGCGGGGAGAAACCTTGGTGGAAATGGGAAATGAAACATTAGTTCCAGAATGGCAAACAGAGCAGAAATCAGAACCCGATCAGGAACAAGAGGAATCAGAGTTGACGGAATAGAGAATAAGAGGTGCTGAGTATGACAGAAGGGAAAGAGCTTCGTACAGTAGCAAAGATATTTTATCAATCATCAGTCTTTTTTGTGCGGTGGCTGATGCTTGCGGCAGTGGTGGGCAGCATCGTCGGTGTGATGGGTGTTTTGTTTCACTTTTCGGTAGAGAAGGCGACAGAACTTCGGACAGAGTTTCCGTGGCTTTTATATCTGCTTCCGTTGGGTGGTGTGCTGATTGCTTTGCTGTATCAAAAAAGCGGTATGGCAAAGGATATGGGAACCAACACCATCATTGAGGCGGTTCGTGGGGAGCATCCGCTGCGGATGCGTACAGCACCGCTGATCTTTATCAGCACCGTTATCACCCACCTGTTGGGCGGCTCTTCGGGCAGGGAAGGTGCAGCATTGCAGATTGGCGGCAGCATGGGAGCCAGACTTGCTGACTGGATGGACCTTGACCAGAAGGAACATCAGATGATGATTATGTGTGGGATGAGTACCTGCTTTGCAGCGTTGTTTGGAACACCGCTGACTGCGACCATCTTTGCAATTGAGGTGGTCAGTGTCGGCGTTATGCACTATGCGGCGCTGGTTCCATGTGTGCTGGGAGCGTTGATCGGTTATGGAATCGCGCAGATTTTTGAAGTGGCTCCGACTGCATTTGTGATTCAGAACGTACCGCAGCTGGGACTTGCTTCCACGGTACAGGTCATTGTTTTGTCCATCCTGTGTGCGGTGCTCAGCGCAATTTTCTGCATCAGCATGCATGCGGCAGGAAAGCTTTATAAAAAATATATCAGCAATGCAGCGCTTCGGGCAGCTGTCGGCGGTGTGCTGGTAATTCTTCTGACCTTACTGGTTGGAAACAGAGATTATAACGGTGCCGGAATGGATGTCATTACTCGCGCCATGGCTGGGGAAGCGGACTGGTGTGCTTTCTTGCTGAAAATCCTCTTTACAGCAGTGACGCTGGGAGCAGGATTTAAGGGCGGCGAGATTGTTCCGACCTTCTTTATTGGAGCAACCTTTGGCTGCGTGGTTGGCCCTTTGCTCGGACTCGACCCATCTTTTGCGGCAGCAGTGGGATTGATCGCACTGTTCTGCGGTGTCATCAACTGTCCGGTTGCTTCCTTTACTCTGGCGGTTGAACTGTTTGGCGGGGACGGCGTAATCTTCTTTGGAATTGCCAGCGCAATCGGCTATATGTTCTCGGGCTATTATGGTCTGTACAGCGGACAGAAGATCGTTTACTCCAAGCTCGAGACCAAGTTTATTGACGTACACACAAAGTAGTGCGGTTCTATCTAACTGCTATCCTGCATAAAGTGTATCAGAGAAAAAGGCAGGTGAACGGGTATGATATGCCGCATCAACGATTTTAAATATAAGGATGTTATCAGCTCCAGCGATGGGGTCAGACTTGGCTTTGTCGGGGATGTGGAGCTGGATACCCAAAATGCCGCGCTGACTGCCATTGTCATTCGCGGCAGATATCGTCTGTTCGGACTGCTTGGCAGGGAAGAGGATACGGTCATTCCATGGGAGGACATCGAGGTGATTGGGGAGGATACCATTCTGGTCACCTGCCGGCCTTCCCATACAAGGAAAACAAGGCGTCTGCGAGGCTAGTTTTTGTTTAGCTCAGACAAAAAGAAGGCAAAATGAAAACAGGATAGGTGCACAACGGCAAAAGCGTAAAAAACCTTTTAAAAAAGCCGAAAAATCCCTTGCAATTTTAAAAATCCTCTGGTATAATGTTCGGGAACGGCAAAAAGAGCAGGAAAGCTCTGCCGTATCTTAATAACACACGTTTCGAATTGACCGGATGGTGCCGACAGGCAAACCTGTGTTTTACACGGGCAGGATGTTCACCGGCCCATTGGTGAATATTCTTCGGAATTCCGGTAAAGCGTTCGAGACGGAGGTTTAACCTTAAGGAGGACTTTAACATGGGCGTAGTATCTATGAAACAGCTGCTCGAAGCAGGCGTACACTTTGGTCACCAGACCCGCAGATGGAATCCTAAGATGGCAAGATACATCTTCACAGAAAGAAACGGTATCTACATCATCGATCTGCAGAAAACCGTTAAAAAACTCGAAGAAGCTTACATGTTCGTTCGCGATGTAGCTGCTAACGGCGACAACGTACTGTTCGTTGGTACCAAAAAACAGGCTGGCGAATCCATCAAAGAAGAAGCAGAGCGTGCAGGTGCACACTATGTTAACGCTAGATGGCTGGGCGGTATGATGACAAACTTCAAGACCATCCGTCGCAGAATCCAGAGACTGGAACAGCTCCGCAAGATGCAGGAAGATGGTACTTTCGATCGCCTGCCAAAGAAAGAAGTAGGTAAACTCGAGCTCGAAATCGAAAAACTCGAAAAATACCTCGGCGGTATCAAAACTATGGACAAGCTGCCAGGCGCACTGTTCATCGTTGACCCAAGAAAAGAAAGAATCGCAGTTGCTGAAGCTAAAAAACTGGGCATTCCGCTGGTTGCTATCGTTGACACAAACTGTGATCCAGACGAAATCGACTATGTAATTCCAGGTAACGACGATGCTATCCGTGCAGTAAAACTGATTGCTGGCACAATGGCAGACGCTATCATCGAAGGCAGACAGGGCGCTCAGAACGCTGAAGAAGCTGCTGACGAAGAAGAAAAAGACGCTGAATAATTAAACGTCGGATAAAGAAAAATACCTCCCGACAGATCCCTCTGCCGGGAGTTTTTCCGAAAGGAATGTCCTGTCGGGACTTTTTTCGGACTCAATTTTAATTTGGAGGAATTTGACATGGCATTTACAGCTCAGGACGTAAAAACACTGCGTGAAATTACTGGCTGCGGCATGATGGAGTGCAAAAAAGCACTGACAGAGGCTGACGGCGATCAGGACAAAGCAATCGAACTGCTCCGCGAAAGAGGTCTGGCTGCTGCTGCTAAAAAAGCAAGCCGTATCGCTGCTGAGGGCGTTGTTAAAGCATATGTTGATGAAGCTAAGAAAGTTGGCGTTGTAATCGAAGTTAACGCTGAAACAGACTTCGTTGCAAAGAACGCTGAGTTCCAGGCATTTGTTGACACCTGCGCTAAAACTGTTGTTGAAGCAAATCCTGCTGACGTTGATGCACTCAACGCATGCAAAGCAGTTGGCAGCGAGATGACTATCTCTGAACTGACAACTGAGAAAATCCAGACCATCGGCGAAAACATCAAGATCAGACGTTTCGCTCGTTACGAAGGTGCAGTTGCTACCTACATCCATGCAGGCGGCAGCATCGGCGTTATGGTTAAATTCGATACTGATGTAGCTGACAAAGAAGGCTTTGCAGAATACGGCAAAGACGTTGCAATGCAGGTTGCTGCTGCAAACCCAAGCTACCTCACCGAAGCAGAAGTTCCTGCTGAAGTTCTCGAAAAAGAAAAAGAAATCCTCAAAGTTCAGGCTATCAACGAAGGCAAACCAGAAGCTATCGCTGAAAAAATGGTTCAGGGTAGAATTAAGAAATTCTACAAAGAAAACTGCCTGATCGATCAGGAATTCATCAAAGACGGCGATCAGACCATCAAATCTTACACCGATGCAAAAGCAAAAGAACTCGGCGGCAAGATCGAAATCGTTTCCTTCGTACGTTTCGAAAAAGGCGAAGGTATCGAAAAGAGAGCTGACGACTTCGCAAGCGAAGTTGCAAGCATGATGAAATAAGAACAGTTGATAAAACTGTTTTAAGATAGGGTACAAGTTTTTTCAGGGCTTGTACCCTGTTTTTCTGTACAGGAATTTTATACGGAATTTTTCTGTATAAAAGAGCTGTTTTTAGACATTATTTCTGTAATAAGGGATAAAGGGTCTTTACATCGGGAAAAAGTTACGGTAAAATAGGAGATATAGTAAGATTCTGAACGAAACTGTCCGACAGGACGGTCAAACAGGGCAGAGACCCGGGAAAATATATTGGGAGTGAAAAATATGTATAAGCGCGTGCTTATCAAACTCAGCGGTGAAGCTCTTGCAGGAGACAAAAAAACAGGACTGGATAACGAGACTGTCCACAAAATCTGCTCCAGCATCAAGAAAATCTATGATCTTGGAACAGAGATCGCGATCGTTGTCGGCGGCGGCAACTTCTGGAGAGGCCGCAGCAGTGGAGACATGGACCGCACCAGAGCAGACCACATCGGAATGCTTGCAACCGTTATGAACTCGCTGGCTCTGGCGGATGCACTGGAACAGGCTGGCTGTGATGTTCGTGTACAGACAGCAATTGCAATGCAGCAGGTTGCAGAACCTTATATCCGCAACCGTGCAGTTCGTCACCTGCAGAAAAACAGAGTAGTCATCTTTGGATGCGGAACCGGTAACCCGTTCTTCTCCACCGATACCGCAGCAGCTCTGCGTGCAGCAGAAATCGATGCGCAGATCATCCTGAAAGCGACCATGGTTGATGGCGTTTATGACAGCGACCCACACAAGAATCCGAACGCAGTTCGCTACCAGACCATCTCTTTTGACGAAGTTTTGGCAAAACAGCTTGCCGTTATGGATATGACTGCATTTTCCATGTGCCGTGACAACAAGATTCCAGTTTTGGTGTTCAGCCTGGAAGATCCGGACAATATTCTGCGCGCAGTAAAACAGGAAAATATCGGCACGCTTGTAAAATAACGAATCTGATAAATTTTTTTGCCGTTTTCGGCAGAACGGAGGCAATTTATGAAAGCACAGTATAAAGAGATCGAAGAAAAAATGAATAAAACCCTCGATTCCCTGTACAGAGAATTTGGCACTATCCGTGCTGGCAAAGCCTCTCCATCTGTACTGGATCGTGTAACCGTTGATTACTATGGTGCAGCTACTCCAATCCAGCAGCTTGCTACTATTTCCACCTCTGATGCAAGAACTCTGGTGATTCAGCCATGGGATAAATCCACACTGAAACTGATCAACAAAGCAATCCAGGCTTCTGATATCGGTATCAACCCAACCGATGATGGTTCCGTAATCCGTCTGGTATTCCCAGCTCCAACCGAAGAACGCCGTAAAGAGCTGTGCAAACAGGTTTCCAAAGATGGCGAAAGTGCAAAGGTTGCAATCCGCAATATCCGTCGTGAAGCAGTAGATAAACTGAAAGCTCAGAAGAAAGCAAACGAAATCTCTGAGGACGATCTGAAAGATGCTGAAAAGGATGTTCAGGATCTGACCGATAAATACGTAAAACAGATCGAAAAAGCAGTAAAAGAAAAAGAACAGGAAGTTATGTCCCTGTAAGACGGCACCGCAGACAGTGCAGCGCCAGGCATCGCTTTGCGGTGCCTGGCCTTTTTAAAAAGATAGGAGAAAACAAGGATGGCAAACAATCAGCCTTGCAGAGAGGATCTTCCTGAGCATATTGGCATTATTATGGACGGCAACGGTCGATGGGCAAAAAAAAGAGCGCTGCCGCGCAAATATGGTCATCGGGAAGGAGCAAAGGCGTTTCGTAAAATTGTGGAATACTGTGATAAGATCGGTCTTCATTATCTGACCGTTTACGCATTTTCCACCGAAAACTGGAAACGTCCAAAAGATGAGGTGGATTCGATCATGCAGCTGCTGGAGCAGTATATTGATGAAGCCTTCGATCATAAAAATGAAAGTGATGGCGTTCGCACCAAGTTTATTGGGGATATGAGCGCTTTGAGTCCTGTTCTTCAGGAAAAAATAAAGAGAATTGAAGCTTTGGGAGAGGGAAAGAGTGGGCTCCTTGTCAATGTTGCCCTTAATTATGGCGGCAGACATGAGTTAGTCCATTCCATGCGTGCTCTGGCAGAAATGGTGCGCGAGCAAAAGATCGCTCCGGAGGAAATTGATGAAGCGATGGTGAGCGATCATCTTTATACTGCGGGGCAGCCGGATCCGGATCTGATTATCCGTCCAAGTGGAGAAGAAAGATTATCAAACTTTCTGATTTGGCAGGCGGCTTACTCGGAATTTGTGTTTATGGATGTGCTTTGGCCTGATTTTAAACCGGAGCATTTGGAGAAAGCAATTCGGATTTTTAATCAAAGACACAGACGCTTTGGCGGTATATAACTGTGGATTGTGTATGGATGAAAAGAATATCTTTGCGGTAGACAACATATTCTGAAATTATCCAGTCATAAAATCAGGAAGATGAATGGAGAGGTTTTCGTGAAAACACGAGTGATTTCTGCTGTTGTTGGAATCATACTGCTGATTATTGTGCTCAATTTTTTCCAGACTCCCGTGCTGAATCTGGCAATCATGGTGATTGCCCTGATTGCGATGCATGAATTTTTAACGGCAACCAAAATCAACCATAACAAGCTTCTGTCAGCAGTAACATATTTGGTGGCTGCCGCATTTCCTTTTGTTCCGATGCAGAGGGAAATGAACCTGCTGCCGGTGTTTCTGCTGCCGTACATTGCGCTGCTGTTTTTAATTTTGCTTCGCACTCACCAGGATACCCGGGTGGAAGATATTGCGCTTATTTTCATGATGAGCATTGGAATCCCGCTGTCTCTTTCGGCGGCAATTTATTTAAGGGATAATAACGGGCAGGCGCTGGGAATGTTCTACCTGCTGCTTGCTCTGTTCTGCGCATGGTTCAGTGATACCGGTGCATACTTTACAGGAAAAGCCTTTGGCAAGCACAAGCTTTGTCCTCTGGTCAGCCCGCACAAGACAGTGGAAGGGCTGATTGGCGGTCTGATAACCTGTATTGTATTAAATCTTCTGGCAGCGTTCTGTTATGAAAAAGTTTGTGCTGCGATGGGAGTTATCATTGATGTAAATTTCCTGCGCTTAATTCTGATTTCTCCTTTTGCTTCGCTGATTAGCGTCCTGGGAGATCTGAGCTTTTCGATGATTAAGCGCCAGTTCCAAATCAAGGATTTTGGAAAAATTATGCCGGGACATGGCGGTGTGCTGGATCGCTTTGACAGCGTTCTGTTTACATTGCCGTTTATCTATGCGACCACATTGTGCTTTCCAGTGTGTCAAATTGTTGCGTAGGGCAGCAACTGCATCGTGCAGCAAATGCATTATGCAGCATAAGGAATTGTCAAGGTGCTTTTTTAGAGAATTTTTCTCACAGAAAAGCACCTTTCTGTGTAAAGGGCAATTTCTACATGATATCAAACGTTCCCACACAGCTTTTTCCTTCAGAAAAAGAGATTTTTTATCGGAAAAAGCTGGAACAGGGATATTTTTTTCTGGATTTTAACAAAACGGCAAAAAATATATGTTATACTAACACAAGTATATTGACCTGCCGGATAAAAGAGGGATGAAATGGAAAAGATAATTTCGATTCTGGGTTCGACCGGTTCCATTGGAACACAGAGCCTGACCGTCTGCAAAAAGATGGGTTATCGTGTCAAAGCAATCACAGCGCACAGCAACTGGAAGCTGATGGAGGAGCAGATCCGGCAGTTTAATCCGGAGAAAGCGGTGCTGACAGATATGGAAGCCGCACAAAAGCTCAAAGAGGCTGTTTCTGACACTGCAACAACCGTTCTTTCGGGAATGGATGGTGTGCTGGAAGTAGCTTCCGACCCGCAGCAGGATACCGTTATCAATGCACTGATGGGAGTTGCAGGATTAAAGCCTACCGTCTGCGCAATTGAGGCAGGCAACAATGTTGCACTGGCAAACAAGGAGACACTGGTTGCGGGTGGAAAACTGGTCACCGAATTGGTGAAGAAAAAAGGTGTGCTGCTTACCCCAATTGACAGCGAACATTCCGCAATCTTTCAGTGCCTTCAGGGCAATGAAAGCAAAAGTGTAAAACGCTTGATTATCACCGCTTCAGGAGGTCCGTTCTACGGAAAGACCCGCAGTGAACTTGCAGGGATCAAAAAGGAGCAGGCGCTCAAGCATCCAAACTGGAGCATGGGAGCAAAGATCACTATTGATTCCTCCACTTTGATGAACAAAGGCCTGGAGTTTATCGAAGCAATGTGGCTGTTTTCCATGCCGCCGGAAAAGATTGATGTTGTGGTTCATCCGCAGAGCATTATTCATTCGATGGTGGAGTATGTTGATGGCTCGGTGATGGCACAGATGGGTGCACCGGATATGATGATTCCAATTCAGTATGCGCTGACCTGGCCGCACCGCTATGAATCTCCGGCAAAACATCTGGATTTGCTTTCCTGCGGAGATCTCACCTTTAAAAAGCCGGATACCGAGACCTTTACCTGTCTTGCTGACTGCATCGAGGCAGCAAAGCGCGGAGGACTGTATCCTTGTGTATTAAACGGTGCAAACGAAGAAGCAGTATCCCTTTTCCTGCAGGATAAAATTGGTTATCTTGATTTGTTTGACGCAGTCAGACAGGCGCTTGATCACTTCGATCTTGGGGATTACAACAGCGTCGAAGAGGTGTTGGAAGCTGACCGGAAGGCAAGAGAATTTGTAAGGGAAACATTCACCAGATAATCTGGAAATAAAAATAGAGGATCGGAGGGATTTGATGAACCTGATTGTAACGATTCTGTTGGCAATTTTAATTTTTGGTGTCATTATTATGATCCACGAGCTGGGCCATTTTCTGACGGCAAAGACAGTTGGCATCCGTGTGCCGGAATTCTCCATCGGTATGGGGCCACAGCTGTGCCACTTTACAAAAGGGGAGACCAAGTATACGCTGCGACTGTTTCCGATCGGGGGATATGTTGCGATGGAAGGTGAAGACGAGGAAAGCTCGGATGATCGGGCATTCTGCAACAAAAAGCCATGGCAGAAAATCCTGGTAATCGCAGCCGGAGCAACCATGAACCTGATTCTGGGATTTTTGATTATGCTGGGAATTGTGTGCTCCAGACCGGTTGTCAGCAGCACACAGATCAGCTACTTTGACCCGTCCGCGGTCAGCAGCGAGCAGCTTCAGCTGGGAGATGAAATCCTCAAGATCAACGATTATAAAGTTCATACAGCAAACGACCTCATCTATGCTTTTTTAGATGTTGGAACCGACCCGGTACAGATTACCGTTCGCCGGGACGGAGAGGTCATCACGCTGGAAGATGTTCCGTTTGCCTACGAAGAGGTAGAAGGCCAGACCATTGTGCAGCTGGATTTTAAGGTTGCAGGCAAAGAAAAGACACCGCTTCTGGTGCTCAAGGAATCCTGGTATATGACCACCGGTGTTGTGAAGGAAGTATGGGTATCCTTTGGAAAGCTCATTACCGGACAGTTCCAGATGAACCAGCTTGCTGGACCGGTTGGTGTAACCCAGATGATTGGCGAAGTTGCTTCTACTAGGGATTACTCCAGCATCTTTTTGATGACAGCATTCATTACCATCAACATTGGTGTATTTAATCTGCTGCCGCTTCCGGCACTGGATGGAGGCAGACTGATGTTTTTGTTGCTGGAGCTTCTGAGAGGAAAGCCGGTTCAGGCAAAATATGAGGGATATGTTCATGCAGCAGGTTTGTTCCTGCTGATGGGTCTGATGTTGTTTGTTACCTTTAACGACATTATCCGTCTGATCAAAAGATAAAAGGATAAGGAGAAACAAAGATGAACGAAAACCGAAGAAAATCAAAACAGATTTCGGTAGGGAAATTAAAAATGGGCGGAGACGCACCAATCAGCATTCAGTCGATGCTCAACACACCAGCAGAAGATTTTGAAAAGAGTGTGGAACAGGCAAAACGTCTGGAAGCTGCTGGTTGTGAGATTATCCGTGCCGCAATTCCCAACATGGAATCGGTCAAACTGATTGAGCACTTAAAGAACGCTGTTTCAGTTCCAATTGTAGCAGATATCCATTTTGACTACCGTCTGGCTCTGGAAGCAGTTGCAGCGGGTGTTGATAAGGTGCGCATCAATCCGGGCAATATCGGAGATGAGGACCGTGTCCGTCAGGTAGTGCAAAGCTGCAAACAGCACAATGTGCCGATTCGTGTCGGGGTTAACTCCGGCAGTCTGGAAAAGCATATCCTGGCAAAATACGGTCACCCAACCGCACAAGCCATGGTGGACAGCGCTCTGTACCATACTTCTTTGATTGAAAAATTCGATTATGACCAGATCGCAATTTCCATCAAGTCTTCCAATGTACAGACCATGATCGAAGCGTACCGTCTGGCAGCACAGCAGTGTGATTATCCGCTTCATCTGGGTGTAACTGAAGCAGGAACTGCACGAATGGGACTGATCAAATCGGCGGTCGGCATCGGTTCTCTGCTGTGTGATGGTATCGGGGACACCATCCGTGTTTCACTGACCGATGATCCGGTCAATGAAGTTTATGCGGCAAGGGATATCCTCAAATCCATCGGTCTGCGCAAGGAGGGAATCACCTTTGTTTCCTGTCCAACCTGCGGAAGAACCAAGATCGACCTGATTGGTCTGGCACAGCAGGTAGAGGAACGGCTGAAAGACTGCAAGGCAAACCTTACTGTAGCGGTAATGGGATGTGCGGTCAATGGTCCGGGGGAAGCAAGGGAAGCCGATATCGGCATTGCCGGCGGAGATGGATGTGCGATCCTTTTCCAGAAGGGTGAGATCATCCGAAAAATTCCGGAGGATCAGGTCGTGGAAGAACTGGTTCGGGAAGTAGAAAAATTAGCATTACATAAGGAAGGTTAGAACAAATGGCTCAGAAAAAGAACGATATGAAAAAACCGCTTATTATCCTGGCAGTTGTGCTGGTTGCAGCACTGCTTGCATTTTTGATCTATGATGAAGTAAAAACAGGCGGCTATGTAAAGGAACTCAATCAGGCAATCAACAATACTTATGACCTCCAGGCAGGAAGTGCTGTTGGTCACACCTATAACTACGCGCAGGATGATGCGGAAAACTCCAGCGAAGTAGTTCGTAAGGCAGACTTTATCCGCAGCGACGATGGAATTACCTTCCATGAACAGACCGGCAACGAAGATGGCACTGCGCTGGTTTCGGACGTTTTCCTGAGACCGGGAGAATATTACTATCTGGGCGAGGATGCAAAATGGGTCCGCAACGAGATCGAGGAAGGACTGGATACCCGTCCATACAGCATGTCCGGTATTTCCAGAGAGGTTTCTTCGTCCCAGTATAAACGAGTAAAGGAGGTTCCAATTCCAGAAGGCTTTGAAGGCGATAAAGCTTATCAGGTTGTTCTGACCCGTCAGTGGATTATCTCCAACTATCAGGGTGATGGTGGCGAACCGCTGGATGGCAGCATTGTTTATGTCATCGAGTATGACGGTGAAACTCCTTATGTAACACAGGTAGACCAGCTTCTGAACATCCGTGTTACCGATGAAGAAGGCAACAAATCGGTTCAGGTAGTGGAAGAAGTAAGCCAGTTTACTAGAGGAACTACCGCAGATGGCGGCGATGTACAGAGTGCACTGGATACCTTCTATAAAGAAAATATCGAAGGCAACTATGTAGAAGCAGCAGACCTGGAAGCAGAATCTACCGATTCGGACGCTCAGACAGAAGATGATCTGACCGTAGGCTCTTCCGGTGAAGAAATGACTGTTGGTTCTTCCGAAGAATAAGAAAAAACAAGAGCTGATCCGTGCTTTGGGCGCGGGTCAGCTTCTGCCTGTTTTTGGAAAGTAATTTCCCAATGGATTGTGGGAGAACGATTTTGAGAGCAAAGAGGAGGAAAAAGCGTGAACCGTTTTGCAGATGTTTTTCGTCCATTCTTGGAAGGAAATGTCGCGCGGGAACTGTTGGAGGCACCGATCCATCATATTGATGCCAAGCGGGAAAAACGGCAGATTACAGTTGAGCTTCATCCGGAAAAAAGAATCCCGCCAAAAGAGATTTTGAAGGTGGAGCAGCAGATCAAAAAGGTGGCAGATCTTGCACTGTTTGAGATTATGACCCGTTATCGCCCAGAGCTGTTCTGCTGTGAGTCGATGGAAGATATCATGCATGAGTTAAGAAAAAGAGGATATCCGGCAAACGGAATCTTTGAGGGAAGCGACCCGAAGATCGAGCAGGATTGTTTGACCATCCACCTTCGCCATGGAGGCTATAACCTGATTCAGGAAAGTGGTTGTGACCAGGCAATTAAAAGGGTAATTTCCGAAAAATACGGGCTTTCGTTGGATGTAAAATTCGATGGAGTCCTTTCACTGGACGAAAACCAACCGGAATATCAGGAAATTATCGGAAAGCCTAGCATGACTCCTGAGCAGAAGAAGGCATTTGACCGACCCAAGGATGCACCGAAACCATCGAAATCAAAACAGGAAAGTGTTTCCAAAGAACCGGGAAAGGTTCAGTTTGACTGTACAGACCTTCCATTTGTGGAGGACAGCGCCATCATCATTTTGGGAAAACCAATCAAGGAACGCCCAATTCCACTGAACGAAGTGACAGGAGAAACCGGATTGACCACGGTATGGGGAGATATTGTCCGCAAAGAATCGGTCACTTCCAAGGACGGAAAGTGGGAGATTTATTCCATCGATATTACCGATTATACCAGCTCCAACACGCTAAAACTGATTCAGTCAAGCGATAAAAAGGAAGCAATCGAGGAATTAAAAGAGGGTAATACCCTGATTGTCCGAGGAGATGCTGCATTTGACAAGTATGAGCATGATGTTACCATCCGACCAAATGCCATTACCATGGTCAAGAAGAAGAAAAAGACAGATGATGCGCCAGTCAAACGTGTCGAGCTGCACCTGCACTCCAATATGTCTACCATGGATGGAATGAATGGCTCGGCAGATCTTGCCAAGATGGCTCACGACTGGGGACACCGCGCTATGGCAATCACCGACCACGGCGTTGTGCAGGGATTCCCGGATGCCATGTATGCTTCGGAGGGCTGGAAGGATTTCCGCATGATCTATGGTGTCGAAGCTTACTTTGTCAACGATATGGTATCGGCGGTCAAGGGAAACAGAAAGCAGAATTTCGATGGAGAATTCATCGTTTTCGACCTGGAAACGACCGGACTTTCGGCAAATCAGGAGCGCATCACCGAAATCGGTGCGGTGAAGGTCAAAAATGGTGAGATCATCGATGTTTTCAATACCTTCGTAAATCCGGAGCGCCATATCCCGGAAAAGATCACTTCGCTTACTGGAATCACCGATGCGATGGTCAAAGATGCACCGCTGGAAGCAGAAGCTTTGCAGATGTGGGAAGCTTTTTGTCCAAAGGATGCAGTACTGGTCGCACACAATGCAGACTTTGACTGTTCCTTTATGAGTGCAGCCTATGCGCGCCAGAAAAAGAACTTTAAGCATACCTACATCGATACGGTGACCATTTCCCGTTCGCTCTATCCATCCTTAAAGAATCACAAACTGGATACCGTTGCAGAACATCTGAAGGTAGGGGACTTTAATCACCACCGTGCCTGCGATGATGCGGATATTCTGGCAAAGATCTTTATCCGAATGATGGAGGATATGCGCCGGGACAGCAAGATTGAATGCATCGAAAAGATCAATACCGCTTTGGTTGGAGCAGACCCAAGACAGCTCAAATACTATCATCAGATTCTGCTGGTCAAAAACCAGATGGGACTGAAAAATCTGTATCAGTTGGTTTCGATGTCCCATTTAAACTATTTTAAAAAGCGTCCGCTTATCCCGAAAAGCGAACTGATCAAACACAGAGAAGGACTGCTTGTCGGAAGCGCGTGCGAGGCGGGCGAGCTGTTCCGCGCAATTGTAGCGGGAAAAAGCTGGAATGAGCTGTGCCGGATTGCAAGCTTTTATGATTATCTGGAAGTTCAGCCAATTGGAAACAACGAGTTCATGATGCACAACGGAACTGTTAAGAGTATCTGCGAACTGCAGGAGTTTAACAAGACCGTCATCAAGCTGGGTGACAAACTGGGAATCCCGGTTGTTGCGACCGGAGACGTTCATTTTATGCGCAAGGAGGATGCGATCTTCCGCGCCATTCTGATGGCAGGTCAGGGATTTAAGGATGCCGACAATCAGCCGCCGCTTTACTTACATACCACCCAGGAAATGCTGGATGAATTTTCCTATCTGCCGCCGGAAAAGGCGTATGAGATCGTTGTCACCAACACGAACATGATTGCGGATATGATTGAAGAGGTTCGTCCGTTCCCGAACGGAACCTACACCCCAACCATCGACGGGGCAGAGGAGGATCTTCGAAACCGTACCTGGAAACGAGCGAAGGATTGGTACGAATTTGAAGGCAAAATTCCGGACGTTGTATCAAATCGTCTGACCAAAGAGCTGGAATCCATTATTTCCAACGGATTTGCGGTATTGTACGTCATCGCACAGAAACTGGTTTCCAAGTCGGAGTCGGACGGCTATCTGGTCGGTTCCCGAGGTTCGGTAGGTTCGTCGTTTGTTGCAATCATGGCGGGAATTTCTGAGGTAAATCCGCTGCCGCCGCATTACCGCTGTCCAAAATGCAATCACAGCATCTTTTTTACAGATGGTTCGGTTGGTTCCGGTTTTGACCTTCCTCCAAAGAATTGCGAACACTGCGGTACACCATATCTTCGTGATGGACATGATATTCCGTTTGAAACCTTCCTTGGTTTCCACGGCGACAAATCTCCGGATATCGACTTAAACTTCTCGGGAGAATATCAGTCCAAGGCGCACAAATATACTGAGGAGCTGTTTGGTACCGGTCATGTATTCAAAGCGGGAACCACCGGCGCTCTGGCAGACAAGACCGCCTACGGCTATGTTAAAAACTATCTTTCCGAGCGCGGAAAGACCCTCCACAAAGCGGAGGAAAACCGACTTTCCAAAGGTTGTACCGGAGTAAAACGTTCCACCGGACAGCATCCGGGCGGTATGGTCGTTGTGCCGAATGATTATGAGGTGTTTGACTTTACACCGATTCAGCATCCGGCGGATGATGTCAATTCCGATATCATCACCACCCACTTTGACTTTAACTCGCTGCATGACACTATTCTCAAGCTCGACATTCTTGGACATGATGTGCCGACCCTGTACAAGTACATGGAGGACTTGACAGGGACCAAGGTTGGCGACGCAGATACCTCGGATGAGCTGATCTATAAGTTGTTCACTTCACCGGAGGTTCTGGGTGTTACTGCGGAAGAAATTGAGTGTGAAACCGGAACGCTCGCAATTCCGGAGATGGGAACCTCCTTTGTTCGCCAGATGCTGCTTGACTGTAAGCCGAAAAACTTTTCGGATTTGTTGCAGATTTCCGGTCTGTCTCACGGAACCGATGTATGGCTTGGAAACGCGCAGGACCTGATTAAGAGCGGAACCTGCACCATCAGTGAGGTTATCGGTACCCGAGACAGTATCATGCTCTATCTGATTTATCATGGTTTGGACCCGTCCATGTCCTTTAAAATCATGGAAATCGTGCGAAAGGGTAAGGCGCATAAGCTGTTGACCGAAGAACATGTCAAAGCGATGAAGGAACACGATGTGCCGCAGTGGTACATTGATTCCTGCTTTAAAATCAAGTACATGTTCCCGAAAGCGCACGCAGCAGCCTACGTTATCGCGGCAATTCGCTTGTGCTGGTATAAAGTGCATTATCCGCTGGCATTTTATGCGGCGCACTTTACCGTCCGCGGAGAGGACTTTGACGCAGCAACGGTAATTCAGGGCAAGGATATGGTAAAACTTCGTATGAAGGAGCTGCGCTCAAAAGGAATGGAAGCGACTGATAAAGAGAAGAAAACCGCAGAGTGTCTGCACATTGCGTTGGAAGCCTTGTGCAGAGGAATCGAGTTTTTGCCGATCGACCTGTACCGCTCCCACGCGACCCGATATCAGATTGAGGATGGAAAGATTCGTCTGCCATTCTGCTCGCTCAAGGGTGTTGGTGATGCTGCGGCAAACAGCCTGTATGAAGCAGCACAGCAGGGAGAGTTTATCTCGATGGATGAGATTGTTTCCCGTTCGGGTGTTTCCAAGACCGTCATTGAAACCCTCAAGGAGTGCGGTGCTCTGGGCGACCTGCCGGAATCGAGCCAGATGACTTTATTTTAGTCTACCTTTTCTTTACTAAAAGAAAAGGTAGAACCAAAAGAAAGTGTTCGCTTACGGCACTAAGACGGATAGTTTGCTCAAAAGAGCAAGTGTGATAACACGAGCGAGCACCGTGTGCTGAAACCCAAATTTCGCATCAAACCAAAGCGCGATACAGCGTCCAGTTTCAAACTGGTGCCGTAGACAAACTGGGTCCAGGCTCAGCCTGGTGAAGGATTTCACTCGTTACGACAAGAGTCCAGAGTTTTCACTCAGGACTTGCCAACCTTTGAAAAGTTGACAAAACCTTTGTTTGCCTTCGCCGTATATCCCATCACAAAATAAAATTTAGGCAACAAAAAATCCGCCGGAAAACCGGCGGATTTTTGTTTTAGTTTTATTTATGCAAAGATTGCCTTAGCGCCAAAGAAGAGAATAACGATGATACCAAGCACAATGCGGTACCAGCCGAAGGCGGTAAAATCGTGCTTGCGGATAAAGTTCATCAGGAACTTGATGGCAAACAGAGAAACTACGAAGGCAACCAGCGAACCAATCAGAAGCAGTCCCCACTGGAATCCGGTGATGGAAGCAAGGCCGGTTTTCAGGATAAATTTCAAAATTTTATAGCCGCTTGCACCGAACATGACCGGAATTGCCATAAAGAAGGAAAACTCGGTCGCAACAAAACGGGAACAGGAGAGCAGCATTGCACCTAAAATGGTGGAACCGGAACGGGAGGTTCCCGGGATGATTGCCAGAAGCTGGAGAATACCGATGCAGACAGCGGTACGATAGCTTAACTGCTCGAAGTTGCGGATACGCGGTTTCACACGATGATTGCGTTTTTCCAGCAAGATGAAGAGTACGCCATAAAAAATCAGGGCAATCGCAATTACGGTTGGGGTGTAAAAGTGCTCGGTAACCCAGTCGTCGACCAGCAAACCGATAACACCGATTGGCAGAATCGCAACGATAACCTTAAACCAGAGCTGGAAGGTGGAAAGGCGTTCTGCACGAGATTTTGCCCGGGAGAATGGGTTTAACTTGTTGAAGTAGAGGACAACAACTGCGAGAATCGAGCCAAGCTGAATGACGACATAGAACATATCCATAAAGTCTTTTGGTTGTTGCAGCTGCAAAAATGTGTCGGCGAGGATCATGTGTCCGGTGCTGCTGATTGGCAGCCATTCGGTAATGCCCTGGATGATACCAAGAATTACCACTTTCAGAATTTCAATCAGTTCCATAAAGTATCAGTCTCCTATTATTTTGTGTCCATTGGGCGTAGTTTTCATTATAGCATATCTGTCGGAAAAATAGAAGTAAAATATGAAAAAAAAATGACCGGTGTTTTAAGCCGGCCATTTTTGATTTTGTTATACATTTTCAGTGGAGCTGCCAAGTGTAAGCGTTTCCTCACTTTCAAGTTCTTCACTGTAATAGCGGTCTATCTCAGTGGCTTGCTGAATTTCCTGGACGGAATAGCGCATGGCAAAGCGGTCATACAGCCAGATGGAGTAATCTCCCTCTGGACAAAGGGCCTCCACATAAATAGAAAGATTTGGATATGACACTGTGGACAGATTGTCGAGCAGAGTGCGGACATTCTGCGAAAAGCTGCTGAGATTTTCTTGCTGTTTAAGGGTAAAATACAGTGTAACACTGTCACCGGAGGTAAGCTCATTGATCGAAATGCTTTGTGTGGAAGGGGAGACACTGGAGATATCACACTCTACATTCAGCGATGCAACAGGAATATTTTCTGGAAGCTGCTGATAGATTTCGTTTTCAATCTCACCGCAAACCTGCTCTTCCACCTTCCAGTTGGCAGGTCCGTAGGTCATATATAAAGGATAAAATACAGAAAAGCATCCTGTAACCAAAATGACAGTCAGACTGAAAAAAGTTCCCATAAAATCGTAGCGGAGATTTTCTCCTTTATGGCGAAAATACTGCCATAGAGTTTCTATCCCCAGCAAGATCAGCAAAATAGGGGAGAACTTCATCAGGGAAAACAGATCAAATGGCTTAAAGAAAAAACAAATCAAAAGAACACCACAAACAACCAAAGTGACTCCCATCGTCGCAGTGCCGATTCGGCGTGTCGGTTCAGTGCGGTTGGAGGGATGGTGAGAATGTGGAACCTGATTTGCTTGTTCCTTATTTTGAGAATAATCAGAATTTTCGTTCTGGTTTAACATGACAAACACCTACTTTTTCAATTCAAAAGATGAATCCATCTGTGTACCAGGTCATCAGGAGGGGACTACAGCGATGCCTGATGACCTGGTAAAAAGGAGAACTAGCTTTCGGATGGATGGGTGGAATCTTCGTCGTGATATTCCTGGTACTCCTGATAATCGTCTTCGATTGCTTTGTGAGGAATGCTCTCGCGAATCAGGCGAAGTCCCAAAAGAATGATGACAACAGCAAGGATCAGGGCTGGGAGATCACTGAAAAATGGATAGAGGTTGATGCTAAAATATGCAGCCAGATAAGGGAGAACGATGTTGTAAAGCAGGATGTAAACACCCAGTGCAATCAACAGGATACCTCCAAGCAGATGTCTGCGCTGGAAAAACTCTGTAACTTTCCGAACATTCAGGGAGTCCAGATGGAACAGAAAATCGTCGTGAGGAAGAAATTCATAGCTCATCGAGCGAAGGTTGAGTGTGTCAAAGAATGCGTAAAACCAGATGACCGGAAGGATAAAAGCAAAGATACCAAGTCCCAGAACACCGGAAACAGCGAAGACAAAACAGAATGCCAGCATGAGGGAGATACCCCGCTTCATGTAACCGAGATACATCTGTCCGGCTCCCGGCCACAGGCCAAATAAAAAGGTAAGAATTCTACTTTTTCTCATATCAAAAACTCCTTTTGGCAGATAAGCTGCCCCAAAAACTTTTTGGGAATGATAACATGGTTGTGATTACCATGTTATCATTCTGATTGTAAATTCATCCATAAAGAAACTCTTTTCGTTTAATTGTTCATCCATAAAGAAACTTTTTCAGCATATACTATTTGGAAGGTGGTGTATGTCTTGGCTGATGAAAACTGTTTTGTATCGAATGGAAAAAGTCATTAATACTGTCCGAGATTTCGCTGGTTTGCTCCAGGATGCTCTGGGAAGAAGTATACAGCCCATCCAGCAGATTGTTCACCCTCTTTGAGAAATTTTTGTCCGACAAAATGCCGCCGCTCCAGAAAACAAAGGTAAGGGAGGCTGCAACAGCCACAGAAGCCGCTTTTTTAAAGTAGAAGACCCTTGTTTTGTTCTGAATTGTTTGCATGACCGAGTCGTGCAGGGAAGCGGGCGGTTCCATCAGATGCACCACTTCTGGCAGCTCTTGGCCGGTATCCAAATCGACTGGAGCATCGGAACAAAGAATCTCTGTATAGCGTTCCAGGCATCGGTCGCAGAAAGAAAGATGCTCGGAAACTTCCAGACTTTGCAGGGAATCCAGTTGCTCGTCTATCAAAAGTTTGAATGCCAGATCGGTCAGGTGACCGTCAGCAGTGAAGAGTTCCGGTTGGGATGAGCCGGCTCTGATGTCCGATGATGTGCTATTTTGTTTCATCATGATATACCTCCTTTATCTGTTTTTGCAGGATCGATCTTGCCCGATAAAGCTGGGTTTCTACCGTCTTTTTGGGGCGGCCGAGGAGATCGGCAATTTCCTGTGTGTCTTTTTCCTCGATAAATTTTAAGATACAAACTTCACGGTAAGGTTCTTTGAGGGAACGGATCATCTGTTCGATGGTTCCGGAACCTTCCTTTGAAATGTACATCTCGTCAGGCTGCTGAGAGGAGTCAATCTGTTTGACCGAAGCCAGCGTTTCGACCGAATCTTCCTCACTGCTTGCCAGCATTACCCGTCGGGAATAGGCGCTGTTCAGATAATCCTTTGCCTTGTTGGTGGCAATCCTTGCAATCCAGGGCTTGTAGTTATCCCCCTGATAGGTATCGATGTGACGATAGGCGGAAAGAAATGTTTCCTGTGACAGGTTTTGCGCCTCGTGATAATCTTTCACAAACTGGTAACAGATGGTGAATACCAGCTTCTCATATTTTGTCACAAACTGACTGAATTCCCGTTGTGTCATGCAAAGTATTCACCCACTTTCTGATCCAAAATGAAAGAACAAACCTTTTTGAAAAGAAAACAACGCGGAAATATTCACAGTAAAATGACATTGGAAACAAGCCTGTTTTACCGTTTTTCGTATCATATTTATGAAACCACTGATAGGGGATGCGCTACTTTTCAGAAAAGTTTGTCTGTAAGTTTCCTTACACTGATAAAACGATGGGGAGAAAGAAGATACTTCAAAAAAATTTATTTTTTTTGAAAATTTGATTTCATCGCATAATTATCACAATTATGATACACTTCTTAAAAGAGAAAGGCAAGAAAAGTTGTATTACTTGATTGACACTTGACTGATTTTGTAGTACCCTTTAAGAAAAATACTATAACGCTTCAAAGGAATCAAAACTTTTGTCATACAAGGAGGAATCCAAATGAATTCAAAAAAGATTCTCTTGCTGACGACGTTGATTGCATCTTTGGTGCTGATTGCTTTTGTTGCATTTTTTTCCCGTTTTATTCTGAACATTGATTTTGGTTCGGCTGTTGGGCAGACCAATGCGTCTGTAACAGAGGAAGAGGAAAAACAGGAAGAAGCAAACGAACAGCAGCCTGAAGAAGAAACGTCAGGAGAACAGACGTCTAAAGAAGAGAGCGACAACAAAGAGGAGAAAGAGGACGAAGACAAGAAGGAAGAGGATAAGGACGAAAAAGATAAAGAAGAAGCTTTCGAAACCTCTTCTACCATCAAGACTGCATCCATTACAGTGGAAGCAAAGGAAAACAGCGGCAAACTGACGGTGGATGATGCCGAAAAGCTTACCGAACTTTTAAAAGAGATCAATGCGCTCAAGCTGATGAGCGTTGCACAGTCGGTTGGCATGCAGGACGCATCCTGGAACGCATCCCTTAACTTAAGTATGGCGGATGGAACCGCGATCAGCTGCAACCTTTATGAGTCTACTTTGTCCGGAAGCAAGACAACCCTTTCCACCGGTTCCAAGACATATGAATCCACAGAATCGGTCAGCAACATCAAAAAGCTGCTGGAAAGCTGGATTGAGGAAGAGCAGAAAGCAAACGGCCTTAATCTTGCAGCAGATCAGTTTGAACAGGCAACCCGCGTGCTGACTGCAAATCCATTTACTCTGGAAGTACAGGATATTGCATCCAGCAAATCTGCTTTGCAGCAGGCAATGAGCAAACTGAAAGTAACCGAAACCTATACCGACAATGTTCATCCGGGTGTGGAATACAGCGGTACCAACCTGCTGAATCTTGCGGATGATACCAACACACTGTTTACCTTTGAGTTTTATGAAACTGGTATTCTGGCATACCGCTCCGAAAACAGCAAGGAATTTTATGCTTGCGAAGAACAGAGCCTGAAAACCTTCTATCAGACGGTTGAGCAGATCTGTTCCCAGTATGCGGCTACACCGGCACATCTTGCCATGATGGACTACGGTGCATTGTCCGGTATGCAGGCTTCCAGCACAACCGGAACATCCCGCAAGGAAGTTGGACTTATCCGCGAACATGCACAGAATCTGTTCTATTTCCTGCAGCAGGTTCATGTCAGCAAGGGCAGCATGAAAGAGGAAAGTGCAATGTTCAGCCGTCCGGAATATCATGTAGACATCGAGTTTGATAACGGCACCGTTTACGGAGTTGATATTAACAAAGGCAGTCTGCTGGTTCAGGTAGGGGATGGTTCAATCTACCACTATACGCTGGTTGGAGACAACAATCTGGAACTGCTCCGCGCAGAGCTGGAACGTGTAACCACCAATGATTAAATGATTTAGTAAAAAGAGACGAAAAGAATTTTCTTTTCGTCTCTTTTTTTCTGTCCATATTATCAGAGAAAAGATGCGTTTTTTAGAGATTGCGCTTAAATTGAGAGGAGAATCTTGAAGAAATATTACACTCGTGATAGAATAAAATCAGGAATCAATTCCAATTTAAGGTTCGGAGGTGTTTTTATGAAGAAGTTGATTCGAAGAATGTTGGCATCGGTTCTGACAGTGTGCATGCTGCTGGGAATGCTGCCTGTTTCCGCGCGGGCTATGGATAAACCGTTTGAGCTGTCCGGAGTGGAGAAGGTTAGTTATACATCCGGCTTACGCTCGGTGATCGTAACGGATGATGCCACAGTCAAGGAGATCGTAGCAATGCTCGTTAATTCTGGAGCACAAAAAGCGGACATCAATCCAAGTACCCCAAGCGGAATATATTTTACGGTATATGGAAAGGATTGGCGATACAATTACTGGACACCGGCAAACCCGGACTCTGACGAAAAAATAACGGAAATTTGGGTAAATGGCAACGCCTATCGAACCCAAAACAATATGCGTCCATTTATTAATCTGATGGAGAACCGGATGAAGCAGCTTGATCCATACGGCTATTTTACTTGGGATCAGGACCAAACCTGTATTGGACTACTGGACAACGCTGCGCGCAAGGCGACCTTTGTTGAGGTTTATGAAAGACGGACTGAAATTTTACAGCTGCTGCAGAATATTGCCCCAAGTAAAGTTACAGCAGCCAATCAATCAGCACTTGGCAAGCAGCGCACCGGTGTATCGGAAATGCGAATCCAGATCGACAGCAACAGCTATTCCTATCAGCTTTATGAAAAGGGACTGTCCGTCACCAAGTACACTCTGGACGGCGCGAATGCAACAGAATATTTTGTTTGTGATGCTTCTGCTATCCAGAAGCTGGCAGACCAGATGAGTAAAACTTACAACGAGGACACCTACAAGACCTCGACTTGGCTTGCAATCATCAATCCTGCCCGCGTGAAGAGTCTCAATGTAAAATTCAAGGAAGAAAAGTATCAGGACAACATTTTGAGCGAACTATATGCCCAGCAGATGTTGGATTATCTGCGAGAGATTGCAGTTGAAGAATTTTTGGGTACAACGACCTCTGTTTGGAAGAGTCCGGATGCAGAGTTCCAGCTTGGATTTACAAGCGGTATCAGCTACCGTATCCAGCTGCTGAGTGGTAAAATGAGAATTTATGCCTCGGACATGAAGCAGGTACTGGAATACACCACAAGGGAAATATTGATTGATCCAATGATAGATTATGCAAAACAGCTGATTCAAAATCAGAAAGATGGAGAATACAAGCCAAATCCTTCTACAGCAAAACCGGTAATTTACCTTTACCCAGAGAAGGAAACCGAAGTTTCGGTGCAGCTGGACTTTAACGGAACACTCACCTCGGTTTATCCGGAAAATCCGAAGAACACGACTTCCTCCTGTGCATGGAAGGTAACTGCTGCTCCGGATGGGACGCTCACCGATGCGCAGGGCAGAAACTATCGCTATCTGTTCTGGGAAGGGGTAGCGGATGTTGACTGGAAACAGGAAAGTGGATTCTTTGTCAAAGCAGAGGATGCGCGGGAATTCTTGGAAGAAAAACTCACGATCTTAGGTTTAAATGATATCGAGCAGAACGATTTTATCACCTATTGGCTGCCGGTATTGCAGGAAAACGGCGAGAGCTTTGTCACCTTTACGGGCAAGCAGTATACCGATGCCGCTAAGCTGACCGTCACACCGAAACCGGACAGTGTTCTTCGTGTGCAGATGCTGATTTCTAAGGTGGATGACACAAATCGTGCCGAATTTGAAAAGCTGCCAGAGCAGAAATTAACAAGCTTTGAGCGGAAAGGTTTTGTCCTTGTTGAATGGGGCGGCACCAGGCTGAGTCTGGATCCATTATCGCGCTTGGGTTAAGCGGAAAGCTGTACTTTCAGCACGCGGCAATCGCTCGTGTTAACGCACTCGCTCGTTGGAGAATGGAATGAAGCGACATTCTCAGGGGCAATGAGTAGAAACTTTATTTATAGTCAAACTGAAACATTGCCCAGTTTCCAGTAAACCTTCGGAGAATGGAGCATCGCGACATTCTCAAGGGCAACGGCACAAAAATTTTGTTTTAGTAGAAGCTATAACGTTGCCTTTTATGGCTGCTCGGTCATAAGCAGATCGATGTATTCGTGATAGAAGCTCTGGTTAAAGTGCAGTCCGTCGCCTGCATCAAATTCAGCAGAGAGGCTGCCGTCTTCGCCTTTAAAGTGGTCAGAAATATCAAAGAAGGTATAGCCGTTTTCTTCGGCATAATCTTTGAGCAGACCGTTAAAGTGGTCGATGTTTTCGTTGGTCAGATAAGGCATCGACTCATGTTTCCACCGGGCTACCGGCAGGATGCACTGAATGACAATTTTGCTGTCCGGGGAAGCTTCGGTGAGCTCATCCACCAGAATGTCGTATTCATCCATAAATTCTTCTTCGCTCATCAGCGGGATGGCATTGACGCCAAAAGCAATCAGGATACGGTGCGGCTGGCGTTCTTCCACCGCCTCTTTGACGGTAAGATATTCGCCGTTTGGCTCTAACTGGATAAATTCCTGATCGCGGATGCTTTTTTGGGTGCTGCCGTCAATGGCAAAAACCTGTTCCGGTGGAAGCAGCTGATAGGTGAGCAGTCCATTGGTGCGGCTGTCACCGACAAATACCGTTTCACCAAGATAATATTCCGCGTCGACCTCGTTGGGATCGGCAGAACTGGCCTCTTCAGTCTCTTCTTCCGCCAGCTTGACCGATGGAGATTGGGAGGACTGGGAGCAGCCGGAAAGTGTTCCGGTCAAACAGAGTGTACAGATGGTGAGCAGGACGAGCAGAGATGTTTTGAGAGAGCGTCGTCCTTTGGTTGGGGAGGAAAGTTTATGATACAAACAAAACCCTTCTTCTTTGTTAGATTTCTTGTTTTCAAAACACTTTTCCTATTATATCACGAAAAAGCGGGTGGGTAAACGGATAATTTATAAATTTTTCCATCCTGTCTGCTTTGACAATTCTTGCACAGAGAAAAAAGTATAATCAGAACAAAACAAAAAGCGGGTGACAAAAATGGTACAGGGTGTCTATGTGGATATTTTGCTGGTGACGAATTTTTTTGTCAACATCCTGCTGCTTTCGCTGGTGGAAGCGGTATGCGGCAGAACAAAGCAGCGATGGCGCAAGGTGGCTTCGGCGTTTGCTGCCTCCCTTTTTTCGCTGAGCATCTTTTTTCCGCCGCCAGCCTTGGGGATTGGGGCGGAAGTTACAGAACTTTTGTTCAAGGTGCTGTGCTCGCTTATCATGGTGGCAATTGCGTTTTCCTGGTGCAGCCTGGTGGAGTTCATCAAGGAATGGCTGGTACTGCTCACCGTTACGATGCTGTTTTATGCACTCATGGGGGCGATGCAGGGATTGTTTGCCGGAGCGGGACTGTTTGTGTTTGACCACGCGATTTATTTTCATCTGCGCACGCCGGTATTCATACTTTGTCTTGCCGGAGCATATACTTTGGTATGGAGCTTAAACCGGGTGCTGCGCTCGGTCTGCCGAACAGACGAGCTGTATCGGGTGACGCTTGAGGTTGACATGCCTGTGTATCGGGAATGGATCGGTTTTGTGGACAGCGGAAACTCTCTGTCAGAACCGTTCAGCGGCAGTCCGGTCGTGGTCTGTTCGTTGGATGTGGCGGCAAAGATTCTTTCGCCCAAACTGCTGCTTGCCGTACTGGGGGAAGAAAACGAGGAAAGCTGCCATGTGCGGCAGATTCCGTTCTCGACCGTATCGGGCAGCGGGATGATGCCGGCAGTGCGGGGCAAACGGATGATTCTGCGCCCGATGCAGAACGAAAATCCGGATGAAAAGCTGTCAGAAACAGAAAAAGTTCTGAAAGAAGAACTTCTGGTCGAGGATTTTTTCCTTGCGATAAACTGTAACAGCGCAGAAGTCAAAAGCAAAGCGTCAATGGGAACATCGCAGTGGCAGATTCTGCTTTCAGGAAAGCTGCTGGACAGGGCGATTCCTTTATCAAAAACATCAGTCACCGGAAAGGACGGGATATTAAGATGAGTGTCGGGATAAAAGAAAACAGTCTTTCAAAACAGGTAAGAAGTTTTTTTGAAAAAATGTTCTGTACCCTATTCGGGGGGAGAGGTGTCCACTATATCAACGGGCCGGAGACCTTGCCGCCGCCGCTGAGCAGAAAGGAAGAGGAGATGATCTTTCTGCGCCTTTCCGAGCATGACGAAGAGGCAAAGCAGCAGCTGATTGTACATAACCTGCGGCTGGTGGTGTATATCGCCAAAAAGTTCGAGTCGACCGGAATCAATGTGGAGGATCTGATTTCGATTGGAACCATCGGACTGATCAAGGCGGTCAACACCTTTTCGCCGGAAAAGAACATCAAGCTGGCGACCTATGCTTCCCGCTGCATCGAAAACGAAATTTTAATGTACCTGCGCAAAAACCAGAACCGCCGCAAGGAGATCTCGATCGACGAGCCGCTCAATATCGACTGGGACGGAAACGAGCTTTTGTTGTCGGACATCCTGGGCACTGATGCTGATACAGTCAGCACCGACATCGAAAAGGACGCGGAACGCTCGATGCTCTATCAGGCAATCGGGTCACTGGAAAGCAGGGAGCGCTCTATCATGGAGCTGCGCTTTGGACTGAGAAAGGGAGGGAAGGAGCACACCCAAAAGGAGGTGGCGGACTTAATCGGGATTTCGCAGTCGTATATTTCCCGACTGGAAAAGCGGATTATCCGCCGTCTGCACAATGACTTGAAGAAGATGAACGAGTAAACTGTATATTATGATAGATTGTGATAGATTTGTTAAAAAATGAGGGAGCGCCCCAAACGGGACTGCTTCCTTTTTTTGTGCAAATTTAGGGAAAAAGCTTCAAAAAATAAACTGAATTGATAAAGATATAACGATGTTGCTGTGGTGATATTATAGATGGTGTTTTAAGGAAAATGAAAAATATAACATTTAATAACAAAAAACTATTGCCTTTTTGCTGTTTCTCTTATATAATAAAATATGTAAAATCCATATGCCTAAAGTTACGATGGGGGATTATGAAATTGAATACGCTGAGAAGAGAAAAGATCAAGGAGTTTATCAAGCACAAGCAGATCGTCAGCCTCAAGGAGCTTTCCGGGGAATTTTCCGACGTCAGTGTGATGACTCTGCACAGGGATTTGGATTTTCTGGCTAAAGAAGGAGTTATTCTCCGCATTCGCGGTGGAGCGAAGTATCTGGAACCAATGGATCGGGTGCAGAATGAAGAGTCTGCCGATGTCTGCAACAAGTCACAGAAGGATATCGTGGCGCAGAAGGCGGTCGGATTCATTCGGGAAGGCAGTTCCATCTTCCTGGATGGGGGAACGACCATGATGGAGCTTGCCAAGATCATTCCGGACATGTATCTGAATGTAGTGACCAATGGTCCGGACATTGCGCTTGCCATCGCCGAGAAGATGCGTCCGGCAATCACGCTGTGCGGCGGGGTGCTCAACCGGAAAAATCTGGCAGTGTTTGGCTATTCCGCGCTGGAGATGCTGTCCAAGATCAACATTGACGTGGCGTTTATCTCGGCTTCCGGTTATTCGGAAGAATGCGGATTTACCTGCGGCTTTGAGGAACAGGTCAAGCTGCGCCGTCTGCTGATTGAAAAGGCGCGCTCGGTCATCATCCTGATGGACTCCACCAAATTTGGCAGGATGCTTCCTTACACCTTTGCGAAGATGGAGGATGTCAATTTCCTTGTGACCGACCAGACTCCATCCCAGGAGATGCTGGAACTTGCCCAGAAAAACAATGTGACGATTTTATAGAGGGATTGTATGAACGGCAAAACAAAGGACAGTTTCCCGCAAACGGCACCGGACATCAGCCAGCTTGGCAGCAGAATCAACTCTCCTTTGTTTGACCAGCTGCGAACTGTGCTGGAAGAAGGATACCGGGTTTCTCCGCACATCGAATACAGTCGATGCAGCATGGAGCCGGGATGGAACATCAAATATAAAAAGAGCGGACGTGCTTTATGCACCATCTATCCAAGAGCCGGATTTTTTACCTGTATGATCTCGATTGGCAAACGGGAAGAGGCTGCTTGCCAGCTTTTACTGCCAACCCTGACACCATCTGTCCAGCAGCTGTATCAAGCATCAACTCCGATGAAAATGGGGCGGTGGCTGATGATTGATGTGATGGATGAGCAGATTTTGGAAGATGTAAAAAAACTGCTTGAGCTGCGAACCAACTGATTTGGGAAAGAAACAATCAAAAATAAAAAGGAAATGAGGAATTACAACATGAAACACATGCTGATTGCACAGTCGGGCGGACCTTCGGCAGCGATCAACGCGACCGTAGCGGGTGTTGTGGAACGCTGCATGACCAGCAGCAAGGTAGACCGCATCTATGGAGCGGTCAACGGAATCAAGGGCGTCATCAGCGGACATTATGTCGATCTGACCGATGTTCTGGCATCTCCGGAACAGCTGGATCTGCTCTGCCACACACCGTCGGCAGCACTGGGTTCCTGCCGTCTCAAGCTCAACAACGCAGATGAATCTCAGCTGAAAGAAATTGTCGATGCGCTGATCGAGCGTGAGATCGGATACTTTGTTTACATCGGCGGAAACGATTCGATGGACACCGTGGACAAGCTGTCGGCTTACATCAAAAAGCATAATATCCGCGATCTGTATGTTATGGGCGCACCAAAGACCATCGACAACGACCTGCCAGAGACCGACCACTGTCCGGGATTTGGCTCGGCTGCAAAATATATCGCAGCAACCTTCACCGAAATCGTCCGCGACTGCGAGGTATACGACATTCCGGCAGTTACCATCGTCGAAATCATGGGCAGAAATGCCGGCTGGCTGACAGCAGCAGCAGCTCTTTCCAGAGAGAACGGCGGAAGCGGTCCACAGCTGATCTACCTGTGCGAACGTGCATTCGACACCGAAAAATTCATCGAGGATGTAAAGGGTTGCCTTGCAAAGAAAAACGCTGTTGTTGTAGCGGTCAGTGAAGGTGTCAAGAATCCGGATGGCTCTTATCTCAGCGAGAGCAAGGGCAGAGGTGTGGACGTATTTGGACACGCTGCACTTTCCGGCACCGCAAAGGTACTGGAAGGACTGGTAAAAGAAAAGATCGGCTGCAAGGTACGTTCGATTGAATTAAACCTCATGCAGCGCTGTGCAGCACATCTGGCATCCGCAAACGACTTGAGTGAATCGAAGATGCTAGGCATGACTGCGGCTGACCGCGCTCTGGAAGGAGTAAGTGGTCAGATGGCAACCATCCTGCGCGTTCAGGACGAGCCTTACCGTGTAAAATACAGCACCGCAGATATTTCGAAGGTTGCAAACTATGAAAAGAAAGTTCCGGACGAGTGGATTAATGCAGAGGGCAACGATGTTACCGAAGAGATGTTAAACTATCTGCGTCCACTGGTACGCGGTGATGTCAGCTTTGCAACACAAAACGGTGTTCCGGTTCATTTGAGCCTTTATTCTGAAGGTAAGTAGTCTGATATCAGAATAACGGTCTGGAGTTTATAACCCCAGACCGTTATTTTTTTGCGAAGATCTAAAAATGCTGTAAAGAAGATATTTTTCCTTTTTAATCTGCTTTATCACGAAACTATCTTAGCATCACAGGGGAAGTCGAGAGGGGGCAACGCCCTCTCTCTGCCGGAGGTCAAGGAACCAGAA